>SNRY01000753.1_pt1 | contig 10106 bp, 6 predicted proteins | sample 4693421 | NCBI WGS metagenome assembly SNRY01 (sample SAMN11003215, study PRJNA524138) | termite gut metagenome | isolation source: Bacteroidetes bacterial symbionts from single cell of protist host amplifed... | host: Streblomastix strix ... | reverse complement strand
TCCTACTGTTTAATAATATCCCCGTAAGGAGCGTGCATAATCCCCGTATGGTTGTACCAAACAACCCATTTGGTATATACCGGACAGGTCATTTACTATGTACCAAACAAGAATTATCCTATGCAGGTAAGTGGGGAAATAGACAGGGTAGGCGAGGAGTGGCGGTGGAAAGTGAGGTTAAATATACGAATATGATTTCTATATTATGCCTGTAAAACTAAAATTTATTCAGAATATTGAGATATGCCACCCCCGAATCATAAACACAAAAGCACGAAGTCACAGAGTTATTTTAGTTATTTAAAATCTCTGTGGCTTCGTGCCTCTGTGTTATAATATCACGCCGAACGGCACCGTCGGATAGAAGGAACCTCAGGGGAACACTCTAATTAGTAGCCTCATACGTTTATTGGAAGATATGAGGTTGTGTTTTCATACGTTTAATTATTTACTAAGTTATTCACGGCATTCGCCAAGAAAATATAACTTGCACCAAGGTTTACCACATATTCGTTTTCGCCCCAAAAGAAAGGCCAGTCCTCTTTATTCTCAGGGAAATCCGGTTTCAAAATCAATACTCCGGGTACAATTCCGCCCGCAATGAAAGTGAAATCAGCCCTGTTGTTTCCGTAAGCTACCCGTTTTGATGAAGACCCTACTGCCGACACAAACGAGATGTCGCTGTCCGGATGGCAACCGTATATATAATTCAATCCTTTATACACATATTCAGGGTCTATCAATTCGGGGAAGGACTGATGCAACAGATAACAGGTTATTGCGTTTTGGATAATTCCTCCGTTTCCTGCCCATCCGCCTGTGCTTATTACTACGCCATAAGGATTCACTTTGTCAAATCCGGCTAATTGCTCAGCATAGGCTTTTACCAAAGGCTCTACTTGCTGCTTAAATGGTTCATCCATGTATGGAATTGCTCGGGCAACAAGCGAAGCATAACGATAGGGCTGTTTCTCCATAATAGTCCCTAATTCGTTGATACGCGCTTTGTATAAAGTATCTCCCGTAGCATGCAGAAGTTCAATGGCTGCTCTGAACTCTTCGTTTAGCAATGCTCCTCCAACGGTATTGACGTTACCTCCGCGAAAGATGTCCGGTTCATGGCTGTGCTCTTCTTTCCATATCTTTTGAGCGGTGGCAAGACACTCATCGCTCAAACGGTCGTTATATCCTTTCAAAGCACGGGAAGCAGCAGCCAAAGCAGCAGCCGACGTATAATTCAATGGCGTGGATCTGTTGGTAAAAGCCCACCGGTCGTCAAATGTACCGCTGGTACGACCATCTGATTGCAAACTATCCAAGCGTGGATTATATATCAGGTTGTCCGTCTTGTTTACTGCATCTCCCAAATGCCGGTATTGGTAAATATGCGCTGCAATGATACCATTTACCGTATACCCCAAGACTTTCTGTTGCGCTAGCAACTGTAAAGCGCCATGTTCTATTTGTTGAATAACATCAGGTTGTCCGTCAGGCACATGCATCTCCACATATCGGTTCTTTTGGTTGATGGTGGTTTCATCGCGCAGGAGTCCGAAATGTTCCCACGAACAAGCCAAATCCATCACTACTGCGCATTGAGTTTGCGTACGAATATCAAAATCACCGGCATCATACCAACCGCCCACATTCAAGCCGGGAATATGCTCCAACGGTTTGAATCTGTTACCGGTTACTTCTCCTTGCTTATATAAGTCAAAATGATTGTGGTTGACAGGAGCCTGCAACGCATCGTCCAAATGAGATGCCCCGTGCCAAATGCGGTACGCCTCTCTTACAAAGACATGATCCATGTGAACGGGCAAATAAACATCCAGCGTAGGATGCCATGTTTTTTGATACACATCTGCCCCGATGCGGAATGGAGCCGTGCGGACATTATCATATTCCAACACATAAACGCCCTGTTCCTTGACTGCCGAGAAATCAAATTTCAGATAATTATACCTCAAGTAAGTACCCCAGGAATATGGGGAGCCGCTAAATGCCTTTACCACGCTTCCGTCGTTATTTACTTTCAGCAAAGCAGCGGTTGATTTCGGTTTATCGTTTTTATCCAACTCTATAACCGCTACCTTTTGCTGAGACGGATGATAGCCCACCTGAGAGTGTGCGATTACAGGCTTTCGCGTCCAACCTTTCACGGTATTGGCTGTGATGGACCATTCGGCAATCTTTCCGGATTTACCGGCAGGTAGCAAGCTGCGTACCACAAACCAACCGTTTTGCGCTTTGTTTCTGCCGTCGAACAAGAGTAGTTCACTATCGTCGGTACTGCGAATCGTGATGTGTCTTTCCGGATCATCCGGAGCGAGTACAATACTTTTACCCGAAGCAATGGGTTTAGGTTCCGTTTGTCCGTTGATTGTTTCCATCAAATCACTTGGATACAAAGGGAAAATACCGTTGATTTCGTCCATTATATATGATTTCCCCGAATAGACAGAGGGCAGAAATTCAAGGTTTAAACCTGCTATACCTTCCAGAGCTGCCGGAATGGGGTTGTCCGTATGCACACTGACGTAGAAATTACCATCTCTGATTGTTCCCCGTATGCTGTATTGGAAATTATAGTTGGGATATTTTAGCGCTGCTTCAATGCTATTATTGTCCCTGTCTACTTTACGTTCCACAAATTCAGGTATAGCATCCCATTGACCGGGAGTCGGATTCAGACGAACATCTCCATTAGTAACAGTACGAACTCCATGATGAATAATCTCTACTCCGCTTATTTTGGCATCATCGAAAGAGCCGTCATACCAGTTACTGAAGACCATCACATTAAGCCCGCGGGTTTCAAAATAGCTTGAATCATTAAGCGCCAACCCCTGAGAACCTGACGGGGAAGAGCCTTTGCATCCGGATAAATAAATACTGCTCACTATCCCTATAATGCAAAGAATAAATACGATATGTGTTCTTATCGGTTTCATTTTTTATTCTCTCTTAAACTTTATTGATTACAATTGTTGCTTCCTTTTCGCTTTTGCCATTTTCAGCGCATGAGTGGTTGTATAATATTTGGCTATCATACCGGGTACTTCCCATGCCGGAAGACCCTCTTTGAGGTATTGTAGAAAATGTTCCGTCACCTGTCCGAAATGAGCTTCATGTCCGTTATGATACTCTCCTGGTATATCCACTTCCCACGTATCTTTTTCTATTTTATGGAGGCTGATGCCGGGATACTTACCAGTAATAACGGATAAAGCATTCTGCAAGTCTTTTTCATACGATGCCAAGTCTGTTCCCTGTACGGTTTTTATGTATAAAACGGGTTTGTAACCCTGCGCTTCACCTTGTTTGATGATTAAATGCGCCTTACTCCCTTTCATTACGGAATAATGCGTATCACCTCCTCCTTCCGGATAAGAGTAATTCCAAATAACAGATACTTTTGCATGCACGCCTTTGATTTTATAAAAGATATTACCGTTGGAATATACGTTCAAGGTATCCCCGGAAACATCTTTCTTTAAATAGTCGGGATAGGAATTGTAACCCGTAACTTCTTGAAACTGTGCCGCAGTCAAAGAGGTGCTCCAATGATTGGCATCCAGCAGCTCAATGTCGGTCCGGTAGTCTATCACTTGTTCGGGAAACAACTCCCATTGAACAAGATCCACCAAATGAGTAGCAACATCAGCAATTCCGGCTCCTTGTTGTTCGGTATCAAAGAACCATGCCGGACGCTTTAACGGACTGCCGGAAACGGTCTTTAAGAAATGATGCACACTCTCTTTTACAACTGCCGGATCGTCAAGGCTTCCTCGCTGTTGTTCTCCATATATCGCAGGCAAGAGAGAAAATTCTCTCTGCAAAATGGTTACAACCTCGTACCGTTCGGTCATGATGTCGTAAAGCAATACTCCATTTTGGGCAGCGATGTGGAAACATTCTTCCAGTTTCTCAAAGTCGGCAGTATTAATTGCCATCGGTTTATCTGCCAGCACATGTATCGCATTGGAAACGGCTTTCCCTATATATTCGGCTTTCCTTCCGTTATTGCCGGCGGTAACCATTACGTTACCCTTCTTATCCGATAACATTTTCTCTATATAATCCTCACCCGTATATATGATTTCATTCCATTGGGTAGAGTTTTCCGCACGGGTATTATATCCGTTTATTATTTTCAAATGCTCCTGCAGTTCATCTCCTTCAGGAGCATATACATAGACATCTTTACTTACTTGCGGATAAGATGTTTTCTGTACAAGTGCTGCATGGAAATGTCCCGGGTCAAGTGTTATCAATTTTACTTCATCTATCGAAGCAGTTGTTTTTCCTGTGTTCATGGTGCAAGATGCATAAAATAAGATCAAACCGACAGGAATAATATAGAGAAAATGTTTCATTATCGTATTATTTTACAGTTACTACAAGAGGATAGGCAAAGTCGTTCCAAAGCCGGTTAGCCCAATCGGTTGTCATTTCACCCTCATAAGCCAGAAGTCTGTATTTTAATATATAATGTCCGCCCGGGGAGAGTTCCCAGTCTTTATTTTTTGTAGGAGCGAAATTGATAAAGGCATCGCCTCTTCCTCCGTTCGCGTTTTCATTCCAAATGCGTAAGGGTTCAGGGTAGTTGTAATTGTCGGGGTGTCCAAGGAATAGCAATCCTGAACGACCTGTTGCCGTAGCTCCCGTTATATAGATCCAGCGGGCGGTTGTACCGTCAATTTCTTGGCGGGTTTTACCCTCGGAGGTAAACATTTCGCAGTTTTCTTTAGTCCACTCTTCAGTAGCCCGGTAACCCAAACCGGCATAACGATATGCCTGCAACAGTACCGGCAAAGAGGTAGAAGGAAGTAGATGCGATTCAAAATCCCAAAGAAATCCATCGCCAACATTCCAAGTCTTTACTTTCCAATACTCATTGATGATTACTTCTTCTTCCGGCTTAAATATATAATGATCTAAGTTGGCGGTATATCCGGCAAAAATCGGTCCTTTGTATATGTTTTCAATGCTTCGGGCGCGCACTGTCCCTGTTTTGTCTCCAATATTCCATAAATCATAGAGTTTGTCGTCATATATTACATGAGTCCAGGGATTCCATATCCCAAAATGATGCCGGTGATCCACAGGTTGGATATTCGTAAGGATATTCCCCGCAGGAGAATAAGCCGGATGAATAAAACCACTTCGCCCATACGACGGATCTACACCTTCAGGAGGATTGAGGTGAGCATAATAGTATTGCAATACCGGTTTCCCGTCTTTTTTCAGAATCAATGCCTTTTGTGTATCTTCTACATCCATAACCGATTGGCTCTCTTGCTTCTTGTCTGTGCGTTCGGCTATGAAGGTGCGTGTAGCACCAGCAGTTGTTTCACCGGTCAATATCCAATATAAAACAGGCTTTTCCCCTTTCTCTAAAGCCAGTTGAGAGGCAACTTCTTTTTTTTCTCCGTTCGTTTGTTCATACAATGTTATGGAGGTAGATTCATTCGGGTTCAGCTTAGAGACATCCGCCGAAACCACGCAATCAACACGATCGTAATCGCCAGCTTGAACGGTTATGCTTATTTCTTTATCCACGCAGGATACAAATATACCGGCGCAAACAGTAAACAGTATAAATAGTTTTTTCATTTTGATACTCTGTTATGTGTTGCTTTTAGAAATTATACGGTGCCCTGTGTGGTCTTGCAATCATTGAATTGGCTTCGTCGTCGTTTTTGAAACGTTCCAATACGGGATCCCAATACAATTTACGCTTCAATTTCATGGCAATGTATTGCAACAAGCAGGCGGTGCATGAACGATGAGCCACTTCTGCCGGAGTAATATTCCGGTTTCCTGAACGTATGCTTTCCAGCCAGTTGCCATGGTGGTCAGTGCTTACATACAGACGGACAGAATCCGCATCCGTAAGGGGTGACAGAATTTTAGGGTCTGAAGCCTGAAGTGCTTTCGATTTGGTGCTTATCGGTTCATTGGGAGAAGCTTTATAATCGCCCCGGCTGACAAATATCCAGCCCTCCGTACCGGTAAACAACAGGCCATTGGGTTTTTCCGGGCTATCTGTGGTTCCGTTAATGATAACGCCGTTGTCGTAGAGCATTTCCGTTTCATAAAAACCATGTACATCCCACAAACCGGATGTAGGAAATTCAGCCTTACCCGATATTTCCACCGGACCGGTATATTCCGTATCCATAGCCCAATGTGCAATATCAAAGTGGTGAGCACCCCAACCGGTAATCATTCCGGCACCAAATTGCTCACAACGTAACCATCCCGGACGATCGTAACCTGTCTGCGGGTGTACGCGATCAATAGTATAAGGCACATAAGGTGTCTGCCCCAACCACATGTCATAATTAAATCCCTTGGGAATAGGCATTTCTTGTGCATTGCCACCCGAGGGGTCTCCCGGCAAGCGGATTTCTATCCGTTTCAATTGTCCGATACGTCCGTTACGCACAAGTTCGCAAGCTACGCGAAACTGCTCCATAGAGCGTTGTTGGCTTCCGATTTGCAGGATACGCCCGGTAGCGTTTACCGCATCACTCATTTTACGTCCCTCGGCAATGGTAAGTGAAGTAGGTTTTTGCAGATAAACGTGTTTCCCCGCACGAACGGCATCAATGGCATTCTTGGCGTGCCAATGGTCGGGAGTACTGATCAATACGGCATCAATATCTTTATTTGCCAGCAAATCTCTGTAATCCTGATAGGTTGTAACACCGCTATACGTCTTTCCTGTTTGCTTGGTGTAGAACCCTTCCACAAATTGCTTGGCTTCTTCCGCTCTGTGGATATCTAAATCCGAAACGCCAATAATATGGGCATAGTTATACTTTAATACACCCGGCATGTCGTGAACACGAGAAATACGTCCAGTGCCAATGGCACCAATGTTTATCCGATTGGAAGGGGCTGTCCGTCCGAATACAGACGCAGGCACAATTGTTGGAGCTACAATCAATCCGGCTCCTACGGCTAATGATTTTTTGATAAAATTACGTCGAGTAATCATAACTAATAATTATTTAATTTAATTAATGGGGTTGATTCATTGATGGAAATGATTAATTATCTGTGATTATGCCTAAATGGGTTTTCTCCCAAACATCTATGGCAGATTCAAATATTAAATGCGACTGCATTATTTAGTGTTTTGCAGAACACCCAAAAGGTTCCTCAAAATTAAGTTTTTTTCTGAATCTTCGATTCATTTTGAATTGATTTTTTTTAATCCTACCATCATTATATTTGTGCCAAGCCCTCTTGATACACCGGTAAGAGTGAATATCCGATGGGAAAATTCGGCTATAGTCTGTACGTAATCCTCTGAATAAGCATACTGCATGACTGTGATGGGTTTTGCAAATATGCTTTTTCTTTTTCTATTCTAATGCACAAATCTATACCGCGCAAAGTATAACTAAAATAATGCCTTCCTCCTGAAGTTTGAAATACCCCCACAGCGAATGCCTAAAAATCTACACAATCAAATTTGCCGTGAAGGTCAAGAATCGGATGATACCCCGTTGTCGGCGAAAAAACACTACGGTGTTTCTGGAAAATCTCCGTGGTGTTTCCTGGAAAACACTGCGATGTTACCCCCCTATTGGTATATACCAACAGGAGCGCTTACTATGTACCAAACGGGTCAATTACTATATACCAATAGGGGAATTATGCCTGTACTTTGGCGGGAATGTGGGCAGGAGGACGGGAGTTTGCCGACGGAATGCGGGACTCGAATATACGGAATAATTTCTGTTTGCGCCTGTAAAATGGCGCGTTTTTAGAAGGTCTTCAAGAAAATTGTATCCGAAACCTCGTTAACCCGTCGTGATAGGTGCGCAATGAAAATGTACATTCGTGCCGCTCCAGGACTTCACGAATAAATATCAGTCCTATCCCTTGTCCGTGCGGCTTGGTAGAAAAGAAAGGAGTGAAGAGTTTGTCTTCCGCCTCTTTGTCAATCCCTTTTCCGGTATCTATGACTTCAAGGGAGTTGGGGGAGTATACGCGAATCGTTATCTCACCATCGCGCTCAATGCTTTCGATGGCATTTTTTACAATGTTCACCATTACTTGTTCAAAAAGAGCAGTATCAATGTTGACGTTTATTGCTCTTTTTTCACATTCCGACTTGATAACGATGCCTCGTTCGGTACATACTCCTTCCATGAAATGCCGGCAGGAAAGGACAAGCTCGTTTAAGTCTGCCGGCACAAGATGTGGTTCGGGTATTTTTACGACATCGGCAAAACGCGTGATGAAGCGGCTCATGGAGTAACAACGTTCGGCGCAGACACGCATCATATAACAAATATCGTCCGCGTTTTCCATGCCGGACAATGTTTGTTCCGTTGTATCAAGGGTGGAGGTTACGCCTGCAACGGTGTTGTTCACTTCGTGGGCAATCATGCGGATAACCTTTTCGTAGGCTTTCTTTTCGGCTTTTCTCACTTCGTCGGTTAATCTTTCGATGAGGTAAAAGGGATGGCGAAACCCTCTGTCAATAAAGAAAGAACGGGTGCATTTATAGATGGCGGAATCATTCAGGCGAACAGTCTTTGTGTTTTCCTTAGACAAACTGAGCAACTCGGCAGCTATAGGGGAGTTTATGTCGGCAAGCTTTTTGCCCAAAGCGTCTTCCGGCTTGATGTCCAGCATCTTCAATGCCATGGGGTTGAGTTGCGTTATCTCTTCGTTTAGTGAAGTGATGATGACACCCATGGGAGAGGCGTTAATCAGCAGGTCAAGGAAATGATTCTGTTCGCGAAGGCGGAGGCGTTCGTTTTTCAGTTGCTCCATCATGCGGTTAAATATATCCACTATGCGGTCTGCTTCCCGTTGCTTCACTTTCCGGAGGCGACTGCCGAAGTCTTGTTCTTCCAATAATTCCATGCCACGTCCAATAATATACAGTGGTTTGATGACCCTGCGGTAAAGAATGATAAGGAATATCAGCGTAAGAATAATAATTCCTTCAATCAGATAGAACATCCAAGAGGTGGAGTAGTCCGTTACGTAAGCCAGCAAAGCTAAAACGGAAAGCAGCAAAACGCCAAAAGCAGCAAACAGTTGTTTCATAAGAAAGAAATTAAAGAGGGTATGGGGAGGTTCTTAATTTCTCTCTTCCATATTGTATTTTTCCAATCGCCTGTACAAGGCTGCCCGGCTGATGCCGAGCGAGGTCGCTACTTGACTGAGATTTCCCTTGTATTTTTTCAATGCCTGTTGAATGGTTTGGCGTTCAATCTCATCCAATGTCATGCCGGACAGAGGGGCGGCAGGCGTTGAGGGTTTATCCGTCTGCCGGTATTGGCTTTCAAAATCGGAAGCTTCCAGAAATGATTTGCCGCTTATCAGGATAGTACGTTCCACTAAGTTTTTCAATTCGCGGATATTGCCTGAATAGGGTAAGCGGGTAAGGAAATCAAGGGCTTCGGAAGAGAATTCCGTATGCGGTAATCCGTTTCGTTCGGCTTGCTTGCCGGCAAAATGGCGTGCCAAGAGGGGAATATCTTCTTTCCTTTCACGCAGAGCAGGCAGGTGAACAGTAATGAGATTGATACGGTAAAAAAGGTCTTCGCGAAAAGCGCGTTCACTTACTTTTTGATGTAAATCGGCATTGGTGGCGCTCACTACGCGAACATCCGCTTTACGGGGATGACTGTCGCCCAAGACTTCGTAAGTTTGATCTTGCAACACTCGCAGTAGCTTTACTTGACAGGAGAGGTCTAAATCGCCTATCTCATCCAAGAAGATGGTTCCTTTGTCTGCCAATTCAAAGCGTCCCTTCCTGTCGGTGGAGGCATCGGTGAAAGCTCCTTTCTTGTGACCGAACATTTCACTCTCGAACAGGCTTTGAGAGATGCCGCCCAGATTTACCTTGACAAAAGAACGGTCGCCGCGGCGACTATTAGCGTGAATGGCTTCTGCTATCAGTTCTTTGCCTGTTCCGCTTTCGCCGGTAATGAGTACGGAGGCGTTGGTGGGAGCAATGCGGGCAATGGTATTCAAGACTTCAGTCAGGTTGGGGGACTTGCCGATGATATTGCCTCGGCGGAAAGTGCCGGGTTGTTTGTCCGGTGTTTCATCAGGGGTGTTTGTCA
>SNRY01000752.1_pt1 | contig 10115 bp, 9 predicted proteins | sample 4693421 | NCBI WGS metagenome assembly SNRY01 (sample SAMN11003215, study PRJNA524138) | termite gut metagenome | isolation source: Bacteroidetes bacterial symbionts from single cell of protist host amplifed... | host: Streblomastix strix ... | reverse complement strand
GGTAAGGTAGTGAGTGATGTTTCACAACTTTCCGAAGGCGATTTGTTTACTACACGGTTGGCAAAGGGAGAAATAACAGGAACGGTTAATGAATTGAGGTAACCCATAGCGCATTTAAAATAACAATCCCGGAAGAAACATTCATGACTAATCAATTAGACAAGTATGCGTTGTTTTGAACTACCCCCAAAAAGTTGGACATCACTCAAAAGCATACGCCTCCGCAGAAAAGAGTTTGCAAAGTGGCTGAGCGCACCGGAAAACACAAAACCAGCATCAAAAGCGTGATTCATCTCTAATAAAATGTATATTTGCATCTGTTTATTAGGTATCAACCATGAAGAATCCAATCATAGATAGACCTAATTATACGGAAAGATTTATTCGTACATCAACCAACCGGTCATTAAGAAACTAACCGGTCAGCGGTGTGTTGGTAAAAGTTTTATTTTATGACAGTAAAAAAACAAGAAACCTATTCGCAAGCCATCAAGCGATTGGAAGAAATCGTCCGGCAAATAGACAATAATGAGCTGGAGATAGATCAACTAAGCGAAAAAATAAAAGAAGCAAACGAACTAATTTCGTTTTGCACAGAAAAGCTAACAAAAGCCGACAAGGAAATTGAAAAATTATTAAAAGAAAACAGCAATCCCAAGAATATGAATTAAATTTGTTCTGAGTTTTTAAGTTCACAAATAATAAAATCTAAAGAAATCAGAGACTTTATAAGTATGAAAGAAATAGATTGGTCAAATTTATCATTCGGTTATATGCCGACAGATTATAACGTAAGAATTAACTATAGCGATGGAAAATGGGGGGAGTTGGAAGTCAGCCGGAGCGAATACATCAACATGCACATCGCAGCTACCTGCCTTCATTACGGGCAGGAATCATTTGAAGGCTTAAAAGCTTTTCGTGGCAAAGACGGGAAAATCCGCATCTTTCGTATGGAGGAAAACGCCAAACGGTTGCAATCTTCTTGCGAAGGTATTCTGATGGCGCAATTGCCTGTTGAAAGATTTACGGAAGCAGTGGTGAAGGCAGTAAAATTGAATGAACATTTTGTACCTCCTTACGAAAGCGGCGCTTCGCTTTACATACGCCCGTTGCTGATAGGTACGGGCGCGCAAGTAGGCGTAAACCCTTCTCAGGAATATTTATTCCTGATATTTGTTTCGCCGGTAGGTCCGTATTTCAAAACGGGATTCAAACCGACTCCATACGTTATCATGCGACAATACGACCGCGTAGCTCCTTTGGGAACGGGACGTTTTAAAGTAGGCGGCAATTACGCTGCAAGTCTTGTAGCCGGAGAAAAAGCCCATTCATTAGGTTATTCGGCTGTGGTTTATTTGGATGCCAAAGAAAAGAAATACATTGATGAAAGCGGTCCTGCCAACTTCTTTGCTATTCGCGGCAATTCGTACATCACTCCTAAGTCCGATTCTATTTTGCCTTCCGTAACCAACAAAAGTTTAATGACATTGGCAGAAGATTTGGGCATGACGGTAGAACGCCGCTCGATTGAAGTAGAAGAATTGTCCACTTTTGAAGAAGCGGGAGCATGTGGAACAGCTGCTGTTATCAGCCCGATGGAAAGGATTGACGATTTGGATACGGGAAAATCGTATGTATTTGGCAAAAAGGGTGAAGCGGGTCCTGTCTGCATCAAACTTTACAATAAATTAAGAGCCATTCAGTACGGCGACGAACCGGATATACACAATTGGGTAACCATTGTGGAATAAAAAGAGTTTGAATAATCATGCCCTCATAAATTCATGGGAAAAAACAAGCTCCAAAAGTTTGCGGATATGGCAACATATCCGCATGTTTTTGAATATCCGTATTCAAAGATGGAGGATGTTCCTTTTAAGATGCGGGGTAATTGGAAGCAGGGGGTTTTTCAAAACAATAATTCCATCGTTTTAGAATTAGGGTGCGGACGCGGTGAATACACGGTAGGATTAGGAAGGATGTTTCCCAACAAGAATTTCATCGCAGTGGACATTAAAGGAGCGCGTATGTGGAGCGGCGCTTCCGAATCGTTGAAAACGGGAATGAAGAACGTAGCATTCCTGCGTACAAACATTGAAATCATTCATCACTTCTTTACCGAAAACGAAGTAAGTGAAATATGGCTTACTTTCCCCGACCCGCAAATGAAAAAAGCGACAAAACGATTGACATCGACCTGTTTCATGGAGCGTTACCGTAAATTCTTGCTTCCTTCCGGTAGTATCCATTTAAAGACCGACAGTCATTTCCTATTCACTTATACCCGTTATGTGATTGAAGAGAATCAACTACCTATTGAATTTATAACGGAAAATCTGTATCTTTCCGGTTTGACGGACGATATTCTCGGCATCAAGACCTATTACGAGCAGCAATGGATGGCACGAGGTTTGAATATTAAATACATCCGATTTCAACTTCCGAAAGAAGGAGCATTGAAAGAACCGGAGGTAGAGATTGAACGGGACTCGTACCGGAGTTATAACCGGAACAAAAAAAGTGAGCTACCTCATTCGGAATAAAAACTGTTTTTCGTTGTATGAAGCTATATCCCCAATTAATACGCGACGCCTTAGCGACTGTTCGTTATCCCGTTACAGGCAAAAATCTCATTGAAGCCAATATGGTGGACGATGATATTCGTATCGAAGGTAAAAAAGTATCATTCACTCTCGTTTTTGAAAAGACTACCGACCCATTTATCAAATCAATCGTCAAAGCTGCCGAAACTGCCATAGTAAATTACATCGATAAAAATGTAGAAATCGCCGGTAATATCCATGTAAGGTCATTACAAAATAATCACCCGCCGGTTAAAAACTTATTACCGCAGGTAAAAAACATTCTGGGTATTTCGTCGGGAAAAGGCGGGGTCGGAAAATCCACTGTTACGGCTAATTTGGCAGTAGCCCTTACAAAACTCGGTTACAAAGTAGGGGTTTTGGACGCCGACATTTCCGGACCGTCCATGCCTAAAATGTTTCAAACGGAAAACGCTCATCCGTATGCAAAGAAAATACAGGGACACGACCGGATCATCCCCATTGAGAAATACGGCGTAAAACTGCTTTCGATAGGTTTTTTTGTTGACCCTGACCAACCGACTCTCTGGCGCGGCGGCATGGCAAGCAATGCCTTGAAACAACTGATAGGTGATGCCGAATGGGGAGAGTTAGATTATTTCCTGATAGATTTACCGCCCGGCACCAGTGATATTCATTTAACAGTGGTACAAACTCTCGCCATGACGGGAGCGCTCGTAGTAAGCACTCCGCAAGAAGTGGCGTTAGCCGATGCCCGCAAAGGGATTAATATGTTTACCAACCCTAAAATGAACGTTCCTATTCTCGGTTTGATAGAAAATATGGCTTGGTTTACCCCTGCGGAACTTCCGCAAAACAGATATTATATTTTTGGGAAAGACGGGGTAAAGCATTTGGCGGAAAAAATGAATATCGCTTTGTTGGGACAGATTCCTATCGTACAAAGTATTCGGGAAAGCGGAGATAGGGGTACGCCTGTAGCATTGGATGAAAACACGATTACAGGAAAGGCTTTTATGGAATTGGCGGAAAATGTTGTCCGGCAAGTAGAACTCAAATTGAAATAATTATGTCATAAAGGGAACTATGAACCTTTACCTCTTTAATCCTACTCACGACCTCTCGCTTGCTAATTATAGTTCTACTTATATGTCCCCTGCTCCGGCTCGCCGGTTATCTGCCGACTTATCCCTGCTGCCGGCATGGTATGCTTGTCCGGAGAGCGCCGTATTGGCTTCTTCCCTTTATAACCTGCCCTTCCTGAAAGAGAAACAAACATGGTTTCCCGAATTACCCCGTTTATTGACAGAACCGGAAATAGCTTTCCTTCCCACCCTGACGCCTGTACCTTGGGGTTGGAATCCGGCTATACACAGATACCTACTTTCTTTGGGGATTTCTGCCGAGACGTTACCCGATAAAGAACAGCTCGCTGCTATTCGTGAACAATCCCATCGTTTGTTTGCTGTAAACCTGTTACCGGTTTTACAAATTGACACTAATTTTTGCGGAAAATCTTTCTATTTGACAAACACAAACGACGTTCGTTATTTTGTAGAAAACCATGAAATTAGTTTGCTGAAAGCCCCGCTTTCCGGCAGTGGAAAAGGGTTGAACTGGTGCCAAGGGATTTATACTCCACTCATTAATCGCTGGAGCGCGCATGCTATCCATCAACAAGGCGGTGTTATTGCCGAACCGGTATATCATAAAGTAACCGATTTTGCCATGTTGTTCTATGCTGCCGGTCATGGAACCGTTACTTTTGCCGGATACTCTCTTTTCCAAACAAATGCAAACGGGACGTATGAAAGCAATACGTTACTACCGGATAAAATGATTGAACAACAATTAGCCCGTTACGTTCCGCTTTCAGCATTGTGCAAGTTACGCCTTTGCATAGAAAAAGAGTTGTCCATCCGGCTGAGCGACGCTTACACCGGATATTTGGGCATAGACATGATGATTTGCCGTTTTAGCGGTACGCCCGAATATCGCATTCATCCGTGCGTAGAAATCAACTTGCGCATGACGATGGGGGTAGTTGCCCGTCTATTCTATGACCGGTATGTACAACCGGAAGCAGAAGGAATCTTCAAAGTGAAATCTTTTTCCTCTCCCGACCGGTTGGCAGCGGAACATTTCCGGTTAGTAAAGGAATCTCCTTTGTCGGTATCCGGCGAAAAGATCACTGCGGGGTATCTTCCTCTTGTCCCCGTAACCCCGCACTCACAATATACGGCTTCGGCGTTGCTTTATAAATCATAGCATCACAGATTGCTAAACCGATTGTTATGATTTGCTTTCACTGCCATACATTCCATCTCAATCAACCATGAAGGACGGCAAACAGAAGCACGTACATATTGTTTAGGTATTTCGGGAAATCGTTCTTCAAAGAGTTGTTTTACTACGGAATAGTCGGATACGTCACGCAAATACACAATCATTTGCATCACATCGCAAAACGCAGCTCCCCCTTCTTCCAACAATTTCTCCACATTTTCCCATACTCTTCGGGTTTGCGCCACCACATCTCCCTCATACATCACCATCCCTTTATGGTCTATACTTGCCGTCCCACTGATATAAAGATGTTTCCTGTCTCCATATTCTACGCTGACCCCTCGCTCAAAAGTAACACCATATTCGTAAGTCGGATTCAAATATGTGAGCGCATAGAGATATTTGATTTGTTGTTTCGTCAAGCCACTCACTGCATAAGCATCCATCAATACCTGTATTGCCGGATCAGCGTCCCGTCCTTCAATTCCGGTACTCGCTATGTAATGCGTTTGTTTCGTCAGACCTTGCTCTGCAAAGTTTTCTCTACGGGCTTTTACCACTCCGTCGTAGTTCACGTCAATGTTTTGTACAAAGAACCAGGTACGGATACAATGATCGGCTATCTTACCACAAACATTCCCTAATCGCTTTTCATAATTTTCCAGCAGTTCACGGGTTTGAGATTCGGAATCTCCAACCGGTATTCCCTCTCCGGCAAGCCAATGATGACGATAACCGTTGTGGCTAACAGTGAATAATTCTTCCTGCGACACCGTTACATCACTCATAAAATATACCCACAAGGCTACTTTGCTCTCATCCAGCAACGACTGTTGTACTACGGAAACCGCACAGGGAGAAAAGGTTTCCAATTCTTTTTTCAGCGTAGTTATCTGATTGGCTGCATCACTCAAAAAATAGTGTTTTAGCACTGGGATAGTTCCCGCAGGAAATTCTTTCGCCAATAATTCTCTATAGGCATGATGCAGATTTGTCAGCTGTATTTCATATGCCGAACTACCGGAAACGTGCAACATGGCATGGTATTCAGCCAATTTCCCATGAGGGTGAAAACAGGCCACTTCGATTCTTACGCCAAATAATGAAAAATCATATGCCTTGTAGGTTTTTGGCGTTTGCTCACATAAAATCATTCCAAAAATATTGGTTAAAATTAGACATAACTATGCATCCCTCCTAAAAAATAGGTAACTCCAAGGAAAGTCATCGCCATCGTGAGGCACGCAAGCAGACAATACCAATGAAATTTAACAGGATTACGAAACAAAGCGATGCTACCTTTGTGGAATGGCAACGCATAAACCAACATCGTTATTAATGCCCACGTCTCTTTGGCATCCCAACCCCAATAACGCCCCCACGAAATATTAGCCCAAACGGCTCCAATAAATATTCCCGTTGCCAACAGGAATAAAGCGGGGTAAAGTAAGGTAGCGTTCAAGCGATAAAGGCGCTCGCTCCGCCGACGGGAACATAGGGCAATAATAGCCGTTACGGTAATAAAAACCAGCAAACCGTATGAAATCATAATGACCGAAACGTGCGCAGCCAGCATCGGTGAACGCAGCACAGGAGTCATGGGATTCAACCGAGAGATATAAAACCATAAACCTGCCACAGGAATTGCCGTATAAAGCAAGCCCCGCCAACCAATACGAAACCAAAGCAACCCAAGCATAGCTAATGCCAACAACACATATCCCGTGTAAGTAATGCCAATACCCCAGGGATCGTGATTGACCATAAGGGTACTACCCATCTCATCCGGATCATAAGACATCTGATAGAGACGGTATCCCTGCCGAGAATATATTTTATTCATGGAAACCTTGCCCATCTCTTCGCCCACTTTGAGAAAACTAATGAAATCTGCCGGTTCGTCCGTTCCCGGATGATAGGCTATGTCAAAAAGCACCAATTTGACATCGAAAGGAAGGGGTAATTCGGTTGCATCGTTTTCCGAAACGTATGTATGGAGCGTTTCTCCTTGACGAAGATGAATATATCCGCGTTCGGCAGTGAGGAAAGTTATCAACGCTCCCAGCAATATCACCCCTAAGGCACAATGGAGTAAGCACACCACTTTCCGGCGATACAACATCCGGCGAATCATATAGACCATTGCCGTAACGCCAAGTATCCCCCACAACACTACGAACCACCACGAACCATATATGTATTCCGATGCAGCTTCCCTGCCGAAGATTTTCTCTACCACAGTTGCCGAAGCAAGGACTACCAACATGGCAATCAATGCTCCAAACGCACACTTCCTAAGATACTCAATCTTCATATTAAATGGATTTGAGAAATTGAACTAACGCATCCCTATCCTCTTTCGATAAGGCGCGGAATTTTTCTTTGGGTTGTTTAGCCTCTCCGCCATGCCACAAAATGGCTTCTTCGTAATTACGCGCCCGCAAATCGTGGAGCATGTCCGTATATCCCGAAGTTACCGGCATCAAACCGCGTCCCCAGAGAGGCGTTGTGCGGCACACGACTACACGCCCCGGTTCGTACAATTTAAGCTCATGACGCAACAAATCCGTATAAGGATATATCTTTTGGTTGGAAATAGCAGGGAACGGTTTGTAATCGCTGCGTGTAGTCCATGAAGGGCGATGACACGCCGCACAACCCAATTCCTGAAACAATGCCTTGCCGCGTTGCACCGTTTTGTCGTCAAGATTGCGGGCAGCCGGTACGGCAAGTCCGCGATGCCAAACCATGAAAGCGTTGTAATCTTCCGCGGTCATTTCCGGCGTTAGTTCTTTAGACATTAAATAACTGTAAATCTCTTCTTCAGTCTGCCCCAATGCTTGCTGAATGTCAGGATCTTGAGAAGATACTTTGGCGTATTCATCCGTAATGTAATGGTAACGACGGTCGGGGCGGGTTACATTCGTAATGTTCCATATTGCATTGGAACCGGGACCATTGTCAAGCGTAGCGCGGGTACAGAGGTAAGTGAAACGTCCCGGATGCTTGCCCGGATAGTAAGGATTAAGCCCTGTTTCATCAATATCCGCACCGATAACGCCCATAGCAAAACCGCGCTCTTGCTCTATTTGGTGCTGTGCGCGCAAATCCTCATCGGAAATAGCGTCCAAAAGCCCCGTTCCGTAAATGCCGATAGTGCCTTCAATGCTTGCGGCATGTTTACTCATATCAAAATCTTTAAACAGAATGGCGTCTTGCGAAATGGTTACTTTGGGATAAATCAGCGAATAAGTAGTGCCGTCCGGATAAGTATTTTCGTACTCATCGGTATAGGAAAGCCATTCCAGTTTAATACCCGACTCGTCAATCGGAGATTTATAAGGAGGGACGGCGCGCGTTTGCGTCATACCGGTAAAGTACTTCGACGCCAATGCCAATGTGGGCGATTCGGGATCGTAAATCATCAGCAAGTAACCGTTCCGGCTATCCGACGTATCAAATTTTTCCACACGCTTGCTGCGACCGCCGTAACTCGGATGACAGGCAATACAAGACTTGCGGATATATACCGGACCCAGTCCCGAATAACCCATCCCTTCCGTCGTTACAAAGCTTTTTTCAAAGATTTGTTCGCCACGCATAAATTGCTTGTAGAGCACCGGATCGGCGTCTATTGCCGGCATGGATTGGCTGTATGCGTTTGAAGTGGCATTGAATACCGTTCCGTTTACCCCACCGGCGTACCACTCTTCACCATACTCTTTCACCTTGTCGGAGCCATTGGGTTCATTATTATCATCTGCACAAGCTGCCGTTACAAGGAGAGAGAGTAACGTCCAAAAAAACGTTCCGTATTTCTTCATAATCATAGATTTTATTTATAATCGCCAAAAATTCTGCAGGCATTTAGAAGCTACCTGCAGAACAATCTTTTGCTAAATTACTATTTAAGTAGTTTTAATCAATAATATCCACAACGCTACCGAACAATTTCCCAAGTTCGGCGCAAGCCTCCACAGCAGTGCTGACCCTCGCATCGTCGGCGGCATTTGCTCCATTATCTTTTTTATCGCGCACCACTTCATAAAAAGATCTTCCACCCGTACCGATAGCTGCAATTTTGGCGAGACAGTCTTCAATCTGGGTTTTGATGCCGGCGTCAAGTTCGGGTTTCCGTTCTTTCACATAGCTACTCAGAGAAACTACCGTACGCGAATTGTCGTCTCGCCCGCCCAAATAAGCATTCTTAATGCTGCGAATGTTGTTCTGGTAATCTTCCAGCGAATGCCAACTGTACCACGATTCTACATTTTGAACGTTCATATCGGCATAAGGTTCCGCTATCTTGGTAGCTCCTACTTCATCGGCAATATCAGCCGAGCCGGATGCAATTTCATTCAAAGCCGCTCCCAAAGAAGAATAACCTTCTGCCGTAGTGAGTTTACGAGCAAAGTTTTTGAAATAGGAATTATTGTTCAGATGAGCCACCACAGCCGGATTTTCGTTAAAGACCGCTTTCATTTCCGATGACACATTTTCTTCACCTACCCATGCCACATAAGCCAACACGCAATCCCATACCAAAGCATCTGTTGCAGCAACCAAGTAGTTTAATTCTGCGGGGGTCAAATCGCTAACCGGACGTGTTTTTGATAGTCGCTGCAATCCCTTTGAGTTTTACTTCCTGTAATGACGACAATTATAATGACGACAATAACGATATCATCAATAACGACGAATGGTATCAATCTATCCTCGAAGAGTATGTTAATAAAACAGTTGTTCCCACTTATAAAGCATTGGCAGAGGCAGCCCTTTTGATGCGGCAAGCCAATACAGCTTTAAGTACGAACCCGACAGATGCAGCTATGCAAGCCGCTTCCGATGCTTGGATGCGGGCGCGCATTGCTTGGGAGATTAGTGAAGCATTCCTTTTTGGTCCGGTGGGAGAAAACGCCTTGGATATTGACGGGCATGTTGATTCATGGCCATTGGACTTGAATGATATTATAGAAGAAATTGCACAAGGAGGAAACCTTACTGGAGCAGATGCTTGGGACAAAGAATCCGAATTGATAGGTTTCCATGTAACGGAATATTTGCTTTATCGTGATGGAAAAACACGTCCGGTTAGCGATTTGACCCCCGCAGAATTAAACTACTTGGTTGCTGCAACAGATGCTTTGGTATGGGATTGCGTGTTGGCTTATGTGGCATGGGTAGGTGAAGAAAATGTGTCATCGGAAATGAAAGCGGTCTTTAACGAAAATCCGGCTGTGGTGGCTCATCTGAACAATAATT
>SNRY01000751.1_pt1 | contig 10117 bp, 15 predicted proteins | sample 4693421 | NCBI WGS metagenome assembly SNRY01 (sample SAMN11003215, study PRJNA524138) | termite gut metagenome | isolation source: Bacteroidetes bacterial symbionts from single cell of protist host amplifed... | host: Streblomastix strix ... | reverse complement strand
TAGAAATAGGCATCAAGGCATGAGCAAAGATATCGACGAGTTAAGGGGCAAGTTCCGCACCCTTTTGGGTGGTGAGACCGACACCGTTTTTCAGGGGATCGTTACAGAGGTAAACGAGGATGAGTTTACCTGCACCGTTCGCCGGGATGATGCGGTTGATTACTTTGACGTGCGCCTGCGCGAGTTGGTGAAAGGGGATTTACAAGGCTTTGCCTTTATTCCTAAATTGGAAAGTATTGTGCTGGTTTGCCGGATCAATAACAGCAACGAACTCTTTGTTTGTCAATTTACTGAAATATACAAAGTGATATTCACCGACAACGATTTGGAACTGAAGATTGACCTTGAGAATATGGATATTAAAAAAGGCGAAAAGATAAGTATTCACGTGGATGCTGACAAGTTAGAGATAGTGAACGACAAAACGAAAATCACACAGGAAGCCGAATCGTTGACACTTGTCAGCGACCAAGCAACCGTCAAAATAACCACTTCCGGGCTGACACTTAAAAAAGGAGGCTCCGGACTAAAAAAAACGTTAAACGACTTGCTAACCGCCTTGCAGAAATTGACAGTCCCCACCGGCGTGGGGCCAAGCGGGCCACCCATCAATTTAGCGGATTTCACCAAAGTGCAGCAAGAGTTACCCAATTATATGGAGGGATAAAATGGCAAAAAAGGAAAAAGGAGAATGGAAGATTGAGCAGGTAGACCGGTATTACTACCAATGCGGTCGTAACAGTACGACGTATGTGGAAACGACATTCTGGTATCATACGCAGACGCTGGAACGCAAGGAAACCTCCCGTCGGGAGTCGATTTATGACAGTGAAACGTATAAACTCCCCGAATGGGCAAAATCCATTACGGTTAGGCGACGCTTTTTAGAGAGTAGCCATGTGTATTAACTTAAAATTCGGTAGGCTATGTTAGTCAAAGCAAGTATTAAAAGCGAAATAAAAGAGGCTTTCACCTCCGTGATGAATCAAAAGGACGATAAGCGCGAGGACGCGCTCGATGCGGTTGCCGGTAAGATTGCCGATGCGGTTGTGAATGCTATTAAGAGTGCTCAGATCACTTACACTGCCGGTCTGACCTCTCCTATGGGGCCGGTTGCCGGTGTGTTTAATTATACCATTTCATGATAGATATTAAACAAACCTCTGAGGGTGACATCGACCTTTCCACGAGGGATATTCTTTACGGCGAAAGCACCGAGCAGCACCAGCGCGATATCTTGCTTTCCGGCAAGGGGCATTTTAAGGAAAGTCCCCTTACTGGCGTGGATGCTGCCCGCTGTCTGAATGATGAGAATCCGGATGAGTTCCTGCGCACTGCGCGTAAGGAGTTCGCCCGCGACGGCATGAAAGTAAAAAGCCTGTCGGTAAGGGCAGGTGAGTTAAACGTGCAAGCAAACTATCCCGTATGAAAAAAGTAACGGTACTTCCCTAGCCAGACGCTATACGACTTAGCGGTGCAACATTACGGCACTGTTGAGGCCACCGGCGAACTGTTTGCCCTGAACCCGGATATCCGCAACGATCCGGATAGGGAAGATTTTAACTTCGACTTGCCTGTCGCAGTGGGCGAAATCGTTATGGATGAGGAGAGTCGGTTAATTAAGAAAAATAGTGTCAAAGAGCTATCCGATACAGCAATTACAACATGGCAAGAGCTATCATAGAGATTCAGCAAAGCATCGCAGAAAAACTGCAAACCCAGTTTTCCTTGTCCCCTTCTGCCGTAGCGGAGTGGCGACTTTGGGTTAACATATTTGCTCTGGTGATTCACACCTTCGAGTTGATCCTTGACCGTTTTGAAAGTGATGTGAACGAGCGTGTTATGAAATCCCGCCCAGGCACGCGGGAGTGGTACCGTAATATCTGCGCTTTATTCCAAAACGGGTACGAGCTTTCGTTTGATACCGATAACGCGATACTGCATTACGCGGTAGACGATCCCACCTCTCGCATTATTGCTCTGAGTGCCGTGCAGGAACAGGATCGCGTTATTACCCTGCGCATCGCAAAGAAGAACGAATCCGGAGCCGTCGTTCCGCTTGACTATCCGGAATTGGAAAACTTTAAGAACTACATCGCCCGCGTGAAAATTTTAGGTAGTAAAATCACCATTATTAGTACCACTGCCGACCTTGTCAGATACAGCCTGCAAATCTGTTACGATCCCTCCTATCCGCTCGAAATGGTAACAGGCAATGTGGAAGCGGCCATGGATCGTTTCAAACTCTCTCAGGATTTCGGCGGTATTCTGTACCCTAACCGCTTCCTTGACTATGCCATGAACGTGCAGGGGGTAGTGACTGCAAAGCTGCTTTCCTTCTCCCGCAAAGGCACGTCCGATGTGGATTTTGCGCAAGTGGACGTATCCGTCCGCTTGGAAGCCGGTTACTTTAATTACGATAACGACAATTGTAGCGTAACGTACGTGCCTATTACGGAATGAAAAAGTTTAACATCGACATCCCGCACCTGCTCTGGAATCTCCTGCCTCCGCACAAGAGGCAGGATACCCGGTTCTCGCTTTTGCAAGGACTGACCGACTTATGTCCGGTCTGGCAAGGATTCGATAATTGGCGTACTTGGCAGCACCGGCTCATCAATATGGACAGCAGCGTGATGAAGCTGCGCGAGTATTTGCGTTTAAAATTCGGTAACGAAATGGATATCCGTATCCTGCCCTGGACGGAGGAGCTGATGATGATTTCTCTTTTTGGCGAGGGACAGCTTGTGTATTTCGGTTATGAGGACAAGGGCATGGTAAGTATCCCCCGCTTAGTTGAAGTTAATTACAACTTCGGTGATGCTGATTTTGTGATTATCGTTCCCTCCGGGCGTATCGATACGGAAGCCCTGCGCATCGAAATAGAAAAGTTTAACCGCATTGACGTTCGATTTAGTATTATCCTGCAAGAAGACTACGAGATGCCAGACGAACTCGCTCCTGCTGCCGTATTGCTTATCCTTGCCTACGCACTAAAGGATTACCTGCGCACCCATAGTGGCAATACCGGTATCGACGTGATCCCGCACGATGAGTACCTGACCTTGATTCCACTCTTGAGTGAAGGAACGATTGAAGTCGAATTGGGGATTGAAACATATCTATCCGTTCCTGCTGCCGTTTCCCTTTTAGAAGAAGGAAAACCGGCAGAGACCGGCATAAGCGGCGACGGCGGATTTCCTGTTCCCGCGAGCGGTGATGCCGGTATTGCCGGTGGTAAGTTGTCCGGCCCGAACTTAGCCGTAGTCATTCCGGAGCGCACGGAACGGTTGTCATCCATCCGCCTCTTGACTGAATTATATACATTATTACAACCCCCATATCGCATTGTAGAACGTGCTGATACATAACCATCAAAAAAAGAAAAAGAAATGAAAAAGAAAATTCCAAAGCCGGGCACCCCTTATTTTATTGCCTGCGAGTTGCGCGACCACCTGCGCGTGAAGTTCCACAACAAGGACATTGAGGTGATCCCCTACAGCGAACCTGACCGACATCTCCAAGTATGAGGAGGGTATCGTAGCCCTTGTGGGCATCACCGGTGAGCAGTTAAAACCCATTCCCCTGCCTACGGAAGTCAACGCCGACACCGAGGGCAAGTATCTGGCTGTGATCGTTCCGCACGAGGTTGCCGACAAACCCCTTCGTCGCGAATTAAGACGTTACCGTATTGATATTAACAAATATAATTTGATTGAAAAATGAAACAAAAAAGACAAGTACAAAAATTAGGTGTGAAGAAATGGTCTGGTGAAGACCTTCTCACCCTGCAAGCCGAGCCCTTAAGAGTGTTGGACGGCTTCTTTGCACAGTTCGGCAGCCTTATCCTCTCCGGCTGCGAAGTGGTCGGTAACGACATCGCTCCCGGAATCGTCGGTCTGTACGGTCAGGATGCGGACGGCAATCCTGCGTATATGGCTGTTCCCTTTGACGGTCGTACCGGATCGGATGTGTTCCCTGTGTACCTGACGCTTGCCCATACCACCGAAACGCGCGAGTATGGAGACAACGAAGTCAAGCCGGTTGCTTACGATTACTTTGCTCAGGCTACCACCGCACTTCCGCAGGGCATCAACTTTATTGCCATCACCGCTACGGGCGGCAAACGCTTTACCGACATCCTGCTCTCTGAAACGCAACTTGCCAAATTAGCCAAGTTAGGCGGCATCGAGGAGTTCGGCGAAGGTCAGACGGTAGAAAGCCGTGTCAAGGGAGTAGAGAAATACATCCCCACCTATCTTGATTACGAGCCGGATAAAGATGATGATGACTACCTTGTTGGCGCGCAGGTATGGACTCGCAACGCCGCATCGGGAGCGCGAACCTTTTGGCGTTGCTACGACAATGCCGAAGGCGCTGCCGTGTGGGCTCCCGCCGACGGTGGTGGAACGAGCATGCAAATGGAAAAAGCCAACATCCGTCTTACCAGCAACCAAGAGGGCGTTACCCTCACCGGCACGAAATTCAACATCCTTGCCGATGGCGAACCCTCCAGAGAATACACCTTCAACGGCACAGTGGTAACCGCGTTTGTGACTCCGGGCAAAAACTACCAGATTGTCCCCCGCCAAGTCGCCGGTTACAAGACCCCTGCGACACAAATTTATACCTCCGTGCTGGGCAACGCCCGCGATGTGCAGCTCTCCTACCTGGCCGAAAAGCTGTCCATAGGCGTTTCTACCGATGATGTGGTAAGTGTGTCCGGACAAACCGTTACGGTGACCAACACGGCCGGTAACGGCGTGATTTATACCGGTGCCGCCGGTGCTGCCGTTAACGTGCTAATCCCGCAGGGCATCACCTACAAGATTGCTCTTAGTGCCATGACCGGCTATGCCAAGCCTTCCGATGTGATTTTCACCTCCTCTCTTGTCACGCGCGGGGTTTCTTTGCAGTACGTGAAAATCCTCATCAACGAAATTACGTTCAATAAGAACGTTGCCGATCCTGCCAACATCGACAGAGGAGCCAATCAAGACGTGATTAATACGATTCTTTCCAAAATTCGCTGTTGTTTAGTTAAAAAAGTGAGCGATGGAAAAACGGCTATCCGTTATTTGAAGAATAACACGCGCAATTACTACGATGACGGCGTGACGCCCACCATCCTGACGGGCGGTGAAGGCGACGTGATGGTGTACCTTCCTGAGTTCTATTACAAATTCACCAACACGGATGCCAACCAGCGTAAACTGGCCTTTTCCTTGCTTCAAATCGACGGCACGTGGAAAAAAGTAACCGCCGGACTTATCGGAGCCTACAAATCGTTTTTGACGGATGGCAAGCTGTACAGCCGTAGCGGTGTTGTCCCCACAGTCAATACCTCCCAAACTGCCTTTATCGCTGCTGCTGTGGCCAGAGGCGCGGGCTACGGGATTATTGACTACGAAATGCACTGCGCTATTGCGTTCCTGTTTTATGCCAAGTATGGTACCCGCAATTCTCAGGCAATTTTGGGTGCCGGTGGTGCATTGTACAACTCCAATAATGTTACCGGTCAGACCGATAACCTGGGCAACGCCGATACACAGAACAATACCACTACCTACATCAATTTTCAAGGCATCGAAGGGGTGCATAACGGATTGACGGAATGGCTTGACGGTGTTGTCGTCAATAACCGGGTATGGACAATCAAAAATTTGGACGGCACCCAACGCACCGTACAGGCAGGCACGACTGACGGCTGGATTACCGACTTGGCTGCCATGGGCGCCAGCGATTTTATGGATATAGTCCCCCTCGCTGTGGGCGGCAGTGAAACGACTCACTTTGCCGATTATTATTATCAAAACGCTAACAACGGCCTTGCTTTGCTGCGCTCGAATAGTTCGTCGGGTACGCATGGCGGTGTTTCGTACACGGATGCGAACAACGCACCGTCGATTACGTATGCGTATGTCGGCTCTCGTCTCGCTTTCAGGGGCGTAATCGAAGAAGCGGCGAGCGTGCTCGCGTTCAGGTCTTTGCCGGTTCTTTAAAACCGGCGAAGCCGGTCGATTTTTAAAATCTCCTGCAGGGACAACTCTTGAGGTTGCCCCTGCAATAACCATTTTGATTAAAGAATAAAAATAAAAATTATGAAAAGAGTACAAGGAACAGAAGGGTTTGCGCCCATAGAGTGCATAAACCCGCAGACAAACAAATGGGCTGCTCGTTGGGCAGAGGAATCCAACGAGGGTAAAACCGATGAGGACGGTAAACCCCTATCCGGAGTGAGCTACATGGAAGAAACGTTTGACCACGAACCTACGTGGAATGAAGTATCTGAAAGGGTTACAGAAGCGCGTAAGGAGCAATACCAATTACGCTCAGACGGGTTATATATCTCCGTTCAAAAATACCGTGCCAGAGATCAAGCGGAAAAAGCGGACAATGCGGAAGCAGAATGGCTGGAAGAACTGCAAGCCATTGAATTAGAATACCCTAAACCCTAAACTGAAAGCCTCACGGGGGAGAGGTGAAAAATGCCCCCGACCGGTTAGTATTAGATGCCAATCAGGTACTAACAAAATGCGCCACAACGCACAGTCGGAGGCTAATACCTTCGCTGCGTTATGGCGTATTTATTTATATTTAATACCTAATTGGCACTGCAAATATAACGCATTATTTGAATCATGAAGGTTTTTGAAATACTTTCTTTCAATAAGGAATTATTGAAACGGCTATCAACAACAGGCGTAAAGGTTACTGATTACGCATACGTTGACCTGTACAATGATTACCTGAAAATGCGGAATGCCGGAGAGAAAATGACCTATATTGTAGCTGTGTTATCCGATAAATATGCCGTCAGCGAAAGGCAAGTCTACTGCGTAATCGACCGGCTTGGAAGGGACTGCAATACTTGTGCAGTGTAACTTCATTAAAAAATACATTGTATGTTTAATAACATATTGATATTTGCCTGTAACAAAAAACAAGCAAATGAAAATGAAAACCCCAATCACTTACTACGGGGGCAAACAAAATATGTTAAAGCATATCCGCCCGCTCATCCCGCCCCATTCTCTGTATTGCGAACCCTTTGTCGGGGGGGCTGCCGTCTTTTTTGACAAGCAACCCGTCCGAGTAAATGTAATTAACGACCTGAACGGGGAGTTAATTAACTTCTATCGCACCATCGTAACGAACTTGGAAGAACTCAGAATGGAAGTGAATCGAACACTCCATTGCCGTTCCCAGCATGCACACGCTTGGCACATCTACAACAATCCGGATTACTTTACCAACGTCCAGCGTGCCTGGGCAGTCTTTATCCTCAGTAAAATGGGCTTTTCGGGGCAACTTGGAAGCAGCTTCGGTTTTGACCGCACTGAAGGAAAAACGGCACTCAAATTACACTGCATAAAGGAGAATGAAGTCTTTTGCGAGGAGTTGAAAAAACTCCTTGAGAAATCTACCATCGAATGCGATGACGCTTTCAAAATCATCAAGCGTTACGATTGTACCGAAGCCTTTCATTTTATTGACCCGCCCTATGTCAATTCAAATATGGGGCATTACAGTGGCATGTTTAACCGGCAAAATCTCACGGAACTATTGGAACTCTGTGCAGGGTTGCAAGGCAAATTCATGCTGACCATGTTCCCTGATGATGCGGTAAATCAACGTGCGGAAAATGCCGGTTGGATAATTCATAAGTTGGACAGGCGTGTGTCTGCCTGTCTGAAAATCGAAGCCCGCAGAAGACAAGAGGAGTGGATGGTGTGCAATTACACGATCTAACCCATGAAGTTGAACGAAGTCTATACAGGGGACGCCCTTGTCATTCTTTCTACCTTGCCGGATAAGTCTGTTCACTGCGCCATTACTTCGCCACCCTATTACGGATTGCGTGATTATGGAGTTGCCGGACAAATCGGGCAGGAAGAGACACCGGAAGCATACATAGCGCAGTTGGTTGCTATCTTTGGGGAAGTCCGCAGGATATTGACCCCTGACGGCGTATTATGGCTAAACATCGGTGACTGTTATTGGCGGGGAAAAGGACGCAATGGAGAACGCACGAATGAGGATCAGCAGAAACGATACAAAGCCGGTCAGTCCATTAACCGGGGTTGCTCCAATACCGGTATCAAAAACGCCATCACGTCCCAAAACGGAAAGCATGAAATTATTAAACCCAAGGACTTGATAGGTATCCCTTGGATGCTGGCTTTTGCCCTTCGTGCGGACGGCTGGTATCTCCGGCAAGAAATCATCTGGCACAAGCCCAATCCGATGCCGGAGAGCGTAAAAGACCGGTGTACCAAAAGCCACGAATCTATATTCTTGTTTACCAAGTCGCCAAGATACTATTTCGACCATGAAGCGATCATGGAACCGGCCAAATATGATGGTCGGAAAGATACCCGGACAAAGGGCAGTCATAAATATGCCCAACCGGGCATCACCGGATTAAAACCCCAAACGTTTGCTGCACGTGGTCACGAGCGATGGACGGTAAAGGACGGTATCTATCTACGCAATAAGCGGAGCGTATGGACGGTTGCTACCAAACCGCTCAAGGAAGAGCATTTTGCCCCTTATCCGGAAGGGTTGATTACCGACTGCATAAAAGCCGGTTGTCCGCAGGAAGGCACTGTCATCGATCCTTTTTTCGGCTCCGGAACGACCGGTATCGTATCCCGCAAATTAAACCGGAATTACATCGGTATTGAACTCAATCCAAGATACGTGGAAATAGCAAAGAGGCGATTAAATACCATTTAAACAGCGTTTAAATGCCATTTAAAGCGAGAAAAGGACGGGCAACAACAACCCGTCCCTTTTTGTTCACGGAAATAACTTTCCTTAGCTCCGCTTTAAGGATAGATAACTCTATTAACTTGCTGGGCGTGAATGTATTATCTACTTTCGTCATACGATAAAGGAAATAACAACATAAAAAACAGCATTATGAAAACTACAGCAACACGGTTATACAACCGACTCGATCCCAGCTACCGGTGGGCAGACATCAAGGTAATAAGGAAATACACCGTAAAGAAAGCACGCCGGTTTATCAAAAAAGAAACGGCAAACGAAGTAAACGCAATCTAAAAAACAAAAGGTCATGAAAACATTAACAGTAAGCATCAGATACGCAAGTAAAGCACAAGAAGTTATCAGAGACAACCGGTTTCGCCTCGAAGCGACCGCCTCAAATGAATATGAGTTCGAAAATACCGAAGATGGAGACACCGAAGATGCCATACGCTACGCTTTTGACAACGCCAGAATTTTAGACGATGAATATGAAATAACCAATAACGATTAAAACCATACCACAATGAAAACTTTTAACATTACAGCTATAAAACCGAACTTGCCCTTCAAAATTGCGCATCAGAATGTTACGTTCCCAAGCGTGCGCATGTTTTTGAGTTCTGAATATAACTACCAAATCGACTATGATATATATTTAGAGACTTATGGGATAAACCTGCAACGGGACTTCGTATGGTCTGAATTCCAAAAACAGCAGTTTGTCCTCTCTATCCTAAAAGGCATAAACATACCACAGGTTGCCGCCGTTATATACTCCCCCGACGACAAAACGGACGTATATATGATTGTAGACGGCAAACAACGCTTCTCCGCCCTGTTTGATTTTGTTGCAAATAAGTTTCCAATATCCTGCGAAAACGAACTGTTTTACTTCGATGAACTACCGACAGACGTTAAAAACTTCCTGCTGCGTTTCGAGTTCCAAGGGCAGGCAGCATACAGCTACCCGGATAAAAAGATATCGGATGCCGGATTGATCCAATGGTTCAGACTGCTCAACTTCGCAGGAACGGAACAGGAAAAGGAGCATATAGAGCTACTCAAAAGCAAGCTGCAGTAACAGACACAGACCACACAAAAAAATAGCGGGAGACACCATACTCCCGCTATTTTTTTTGCCCGTCCGGACAGATTCCGGACAAATTATATACCTTTCGTTTTTCAAATACGATACAAATCGTTTTGCCGATTATAGATGAGTCTCTAATTAGTATCAACGAAGAAGAAAGGCTAAAAAGAAAGCTCATGAGAACTCAAAAAGAACTGGAAAAAATACAAAATCAGTTAAACAAATGTGCTTAAGGAAATTTTAGTTATATAG
>SNRY01000750.1_pt1 | contig 10122 bp, 12 predicted proteins | sample 4693421 | NCBI WGS metagenome assembly SNRY01 (sample SAMN11003215, study PRJNA524138) | termite gut metagenome | isolation source: Bacteroidetes bacterial symbionts from single cell of protist host amplifed... | host: Streblomastix strix ... | reverse complement strand
ACCTGTTGTGCATTTAGAAAGAAGTAAAAAAGATTGTTCATTTGACTAAAAAGTCGTATATTTAACTGTTTAACAAACGATTAAAGATTAAATATAATGAACAATCTGATCCAAAATTACGAATTAATTCTCAAAGAATTGACAAATAGTTGCTCCCATATGACAAGTTTCAAACAGATCAGGAAACCCAAATTATCTGATTTGGAGTTGGTTGCACTTAATTTAACTGCTGAGTATATGTCTTATAACTCTGAATTACAACTTTTTAGAGCAATAAAAGGAACGTATCTTGATGCTAAAATTGAGCGCAGTGTTTACAACAAGCGCAGGAGAAAACTTTTTGATTACACCGAAAAAATCCGCCAACGCTTGAGCGAGAAATTCTCTCATTTAAGCAATTTGTTCATTGTAGATTCAACTCCCATTGAAATTTGTAAAATGAGCCGGGCAAAACGTTCTTCCATTTGTTCAACAGAGGAAATCAAACCTGAATTCGGGTATTGTGCAGCAACCAAAACCCACTATTTCGGCTACAAACTTCACGCTCTTTGCGATGAAAATGCCGTAATTCATTCCTTCGATCTCACCCCTGCCAATGTGCACGATGTCAATTATTTGAAAGAGGTGAAGTATGTGCTTTCAACCTGTGAACTTATCGGAGATAAAGGTTATATCAGCGCTCAGTATCAGGCAGATTTGTTTCATCAAAGTCAAATTAAACTTAGCGTACCTACTCGCAACAATCAGCTTGTACAGGTCGAATTAAACAATACGAAACGACGAAAGAGAAAACGCATTGAAACGCTGTTTTCACAATATAAAGGACAATTTTCGATGAATATCAATTTTGCTAAAACTTTTGGCGGTTTAGCTACGAGAATACTCGCGAAAATTACAGCACTTTTGATGATTCAATACTTGAATGTATTCGTCTTGAACAGAAAGATAAATAGGATTAAAATGAATATTTGCTAAATGCACAACAGGTTTAGTAATTAAAATATGAATTCTCCTAGTCCATGTGTGTATTTTTCTAATTCATTTTCGTATATAAATGGAGAATGCGTAACTGCAATCATCCCAGAACAAAAACCTCCATTTTTTACATCTACTAAAAACTTCCTTTGCCACGGTACAGATAGAGAAAGTTCAGGTTCGTCAATCATAATAAAATACTTTTCCCCTTCAGTTAAGTAAAGATGGCTAAATAATGATACTATTTGTTTTTCTCCTGATGAAAGTTGGTCTAATTTTATATTAGATTCTTCTTTTTGTGGTTTTTTAGAGATGATTGAAAAACTAAAAGAAGAACTAATATATTTAAAGGTTTTATCTGCCATATAATTATTGCAAACTTCACAAAATTTACTTATACTAAGTTCTTTTCTTTCTAATTCTTGTTGAAATTTTAATAGTTTGATAAAATAATGGCAAATAACTTTCGCATGCTCATCATTCGTTGATTGTCCTTTTTTTACATTTTCAATTATTTCAGAAAGATGTTTCTTGCTATTCTCAGATAATATTTTATTATCAATGCGTCCAAGTATATTTGCTATTGTTTCATTTGAGGCATTTTTTATCTGTTTAACATCGATTTCTAAATATTTCTTGTCCACAACATCGCCTAAATAACCAAGAGTTAAAGAATTTAAACTTTCTCTAGCGAAATCTTTTAATCCATTAAGTGTAGATTCGATTGAACGCTCTACATCTCTCATTCCAAACTCAATAAGCTCTGTATAATTTTCCCTTTCATAGTTATGGTTAAATCGTTTCTTATTCCTTAATTCATCGTCATCAATTCCTCTAAATATTGTATTTAGTTCTTGTTCAATTCGACGATATGTTGGTAAATATAATATTCGAATATCTTCTAACGCTTTTTTTATTTCTCGAAGATCTGTATTTAATTTTTTCTGTAGCGATGAATCTTTCTTTTCATTCGCAAATTCCATATATTTTAAAATAGTATGAAAGGGAATATCGTACCTACTGCATAATATTTCTAATTCTGAAAAGGCAATTTCATTATCAACAAAATTTTCAGACATATCCATAAGTCTTCTTCGCAAAGAAGGAGGGAAGTGCATCAAAAGATTTTTATCGGAAAAATCAAATCGATTAGGTAAATCCGTACTTTTTACTATATAATTTATTGAATCAATTTGTACGGAAATTGATTCAAATTTAAATTTTGCAAGTGCATTCCACTGTCCAGATAAAAAATAATATATAATTCGCAAAACTGTTGTTTTACCAGTTCCATTTTCTCCAACAAGGATTAATGTATTGTCTGTAAACTTTAGGTCATAGTTCTTATAACCATGTAAATTGTTAATTTTGAAATTTGAAATTTTCAACATAAATTTTATTTTGATAATTTACAAGAAATCTAAGTATATTCCTAACTATTTATTAATAACATAAAATGTGTTAAGCAATAAGAATAAAATAATGTCACATTTATTTAGTAATGTCACATAAAGTTCGTTTTTTCTCCCAAAATGAGATATATAAAACTAAAAGTAGAGGAACTAAAAGCACTAGAACATCTATTGAAGAAGTAGTCAATGCTTTCTTTTATCACATCAAAAGCGTACAATAACTTATATGCAATATATGCATCAAAGATACAAATAATTTATATATCTTTAAGTGCATGACAAAAAATCAATAAATTGTTATATTTCAATAGACCAGTGGTTATTTTATTAGAATAAAACCTTATTAATCAGTATTTTATTGGAAAACTTGCCAGAGTTTACTCAAACTATGACTACTAAGGTTCCAGACAAAAATACAAAATTAATACTATTTAAGGATTGATTATTGCCCAGCGTACACTTTGACTCTCCATAATACCTACACTTGCCTCCTTATTTTGTCCGCGTTGGAACCGAATATTTTCACGCAATATGCTCAGTAATAAATCAAAATCTTCCAATTCTGCCCATTTACGATAATAGGAATAAGCCTATTGCACAAAAAAAAATGAGAGGGAAGCATCCGCCACTGGCAACCTGCCTTTATTAAATAGAAAATAGCATTCCAAATAACACGCAAATCATGTTTTCGTTTTCTTTCTTGGATATGCAATACTTTCTGTATCTATTGCCACAGTACTTCCTTTAAATCAGTCTGATACATCTTTATTTTTAATTTTGTTCACTTCAAATAAAGCAATTATCGGCTGATTGGGAAGCTCTTTTAGCTTTTTTTATTGAAATTTAAACAGGCTCTTATATGTTTCAAGGGCTATTCTTCAAATAATGGATAATTGTTCCGCTTACTGATAATGTCCGCCAACGATGGCGGATTTGATTGTCAACGGACAATAGCAAGAAGTGTTTTTGTCAGCAAAAAATTCCATTTTTTCCTGCCCAAAACTCTCCTTGCCCAAACTGCGGGTTTGGGAACTGTTCTCCCAAGTCGAACCTTTTAATAAGAAACGAGCAATGGACATGAAACATGTCGATGTCGGAGAGTCCGGTGAAAAAGAAAAGAGAAAGCGAGGACGCAAGCTGGAAAAGAATCCGCAAAAGTATCGTTATATGGTTCGCTTAAATGAAGCGGAAAACAAACGGTTTTATCCATATATGGGCAATCGGGAATGAAAAGCGTCTCACTTTATCGCTGATTGTATATTGAATAAGCAAAATAGTAACAGTGAATAAATCCATGTGAGAGATTATGTGATGTTGTTATCTGGTTTTTTGCACAGTTCCGGGTGACTTTGTTGCAACGGTTATTTGTTGATATTCAGTCAATTAGTCATACTGTGAATTTATGTTAAATATATAGTTTTCAAATAGTTAACAAATTCATACTTTGTCAAAGGGCAAAAATACCATTTGTAATTAATTGAAAATAAATATATTACTCGTTGCAACAAAGTCGTTCCGGGTTATAAAGACGAATGACGATCAAGTCTTTCAAACTTTGGTTCGGAATGTAAGAGAAGAAAAAGCCCGTTCCCTGATGAAGATTGTCGAAAAGGAAACACGTCAAACAGGAAATTGAGCAATTAGCAATCCATATGATAAGCGTTTTATATTCCATAATATGATTATCCGCAAAGCGATCTATTATAAATTTTAGATTTAAAATCGGTTCGATAATTTGCAGTGACCCGTATCATACGGTCGAAGAGTTTTTCGCTAAAGTATCTTCGGTTGAATTTATAACAGAACTCATTGAGATAATATTGTAAATATTCGTTTTTGAGTTGATGATGTACGTCCAAAAGCAGACGTTTTACATTGCCGATGGCGATATGCACCCACGGAAGCACTTTTGGAAGGTCTCCCTGTTTTACAACTTTTGTGTCCTGTTTTTTCACGTGTTCCTTCAACTTTTTACAGGATGTTGAAGCATCGGTGGTTAATTCTGCCTGCGAATCAACGTGTGCTTTGACAATATTTGTGGTTGTTTCTGCTTTCAAATCGCAGACAATCTTCATTTTAATGTGGGTTACCGCTTTGGGAGGCTTGCCCTGCTTTGGGTTTTCCACAAAAGTGCTTTCGGTCATTACTGCCACTTTTGACTTGTTTTGACTGCCAGTTCCACGTTTCAGAGCCTCGTCCTTTTGGTCGTCGGATATCAGAGTAGTAATGAATGCATGATCAAGTTCGACCTGACCTGAAAGCGAATGGATGTCATCGCGCTTGCCCATTGTATCGCACAATCTGCAGCACATTTCCCAAACGGGTTGATAACGCCTGTGCCCGAGTTGCCGTTGAAGTTCGGCTGCCGAAAACGACTTTTTAGTGCTGTCAGCAGGTGTATGGCTATATACCAGTACAAAAATGGCAGTTTTGAGTTTTCCATTACCGTTCCCGAACGCAACGACTGACGGTAATGGCAATGCCTGCACTCATAACGCAACTTGTCTTGCAGCCAGTAATGTTCTTTACAGCCACATTTAGGACAGATAACTCCGATTCGGTCTTTTTGTTCCTTAAATTGTAGAATACAAGAGACCTCATCGGGAAAATTTTCATTGAATTTTATGATATTCACAGGTGTCTGATTATTTGTTTTCACAACATAAATATATTGAAAATCAATGAATTATACAAATATTTAAAGAACTTCTTTTGATAAATTTTACCGACAATGTGTACCTTTTTATTAGGTCGCTTTACGGATAATCATTTCCATAACCGACGAAAAAGAAAATAAAGCCGGGCGCCCGTTTAAATCCTCTTTGTGCGGCAAAGAAGTGGGTTATGATGCTTTGCAAGAACACTATGAATCATCAAAATCTGCTATCGAAAAGAAAAAGATACAGGAATTCTTGTCTCCGATCATCTCGCAAATAATGCAAAAAGCAAATGACAAAGAAGATTTCAAACATTTGATGAGGGAAAAAGGGATTGGGGTCGTTTCTGTGAGAATAGAGCAGAACGGATTTGATACGCATGAAACATTGTCCAATCTTGATAATTTACACGTTATTTCACAATGAGACTTATTATTATGATTTCATTTTAAAATAATAGTTCTATCTTTGCAAAAGAGTTGTTTGAAACAATGGTAAAACAAAGCAAATTAAAGCGTTTCGCTCGTTTCTAAACCATTACCTATTCGGGTTTTGCTTCTTGATAATAAGCTGTATTACAGATAGATATTTCAGAATGTTATGGTAGTAGCAAAGGTATGTCTGGCAAGGTGAAAGGTCAATTCTTTTTCTATACCGCACAAATCGCCAATCTCTTTCAGGTAAGCATTCATTTTCTGATTACTCAATACCGGAAGAACAACGTTATTGGGCAATGAGTCTTTGTATTTATCCAAAATCATTTTAGGAACATCCAACAGGGGGATATTGAAATTAACTCCCGTTTTTTCTCTCTTGCCCATTATCCACAAACCACCATCAAAAGAAGTACGAATGTTGTTTTCCCGCAGGTTTTTGGCATCAATATAGGCTAAACCGGTGAAACAACAGAAAATTAAACCGTTATCTATTGATTAATAGACTTTTCAAGAAAGGAAAGTAAACAATAGGTAATGATTTAGAAACGAGCGAAACTCTTTGCTCTGCTTTGTTTTACCATTATTTCAAATAACTCTTGACGAAAGTAATAATAATATGATAAAGTACATAACTATTCAAGAAAAACTTATCCTCACTCAATTTTTTTTATGTTTTTTACGTATTAACATACTTAATACCAAATAAATAGACCAATACAGTAAACCTCCAAACGATTTATTTGGAAAATTCTGATATAAAAATTTGCACAATCTAAAAATATATATAATTTTGCAGAGTAAATGCTCTGTTTTTCTAATGAAAGATACAAAAGAACATATAGTAAAGACGGCTTTTCTGCTTTTCTTGCAAAAGAGTTATAAGGCTGTAACTTTGAAAGATATAATCTCTTCGACAGGTCTTTCAAATGGTGCATTCTATCATTATTTCGACAATAAAGAACAACTTTTCAAAGAAGTGGTTGAACACTATCTGTTCAGAATAACCGGACAAGTGTTTAAATCTTATCCCAAAAGTTCTTTGTGGGATTTCATTCAGTACACATTAAGGAAAATGGAAAAAATTTATGATACCGTAAAAAATTATGCAAATAAAGGTGAAAGCGTAAATTTCATCTATTTCATGTTTGAAGCGTTGAGATATTTTCCAGAGGTTCGGGAAGAAACCATCAGACTCCAACATTTGGAACTTAATACATGGGTTGAAATGATTGGAGTAGCCAAAGCGAATGGCGAGATAAAATCAAATCTCCCCAATGAAATTATAGCAAGATTTTTCACTTACATGCCTGATGGAAACGGTATGGCATTTGCTGTTGATAATGATTTTAAACCATTAAAGCAAAGAATCAGAGAGTTATGGGAAGGACTTTATACTACATTAAAAGCATAATTTTTTGTGGCATTAACAGAGCAAACGCTCTGTTGTTTTGATAAAAATGAAAAATAAACATATTATTAATCAGATGGAAACATCTAAAAAACAAAGTAAAATGAACATTTTTTTAAAACTTAAGCATTGGCAACTATTCGGACTTCTAATAGGAATTCCGGTAATTTTTCAGTTTGTAGTTATGGGGACAGTGATAACAAATAGCGACCTTATGAAGTTACTTTTGAGTTTTCTTATAAATCCAACAAGATTGGCAGATATTATTTTGATTATTCCAACAAAAATGATTGCGACTTACTCAATTGTAATGATTCTATTTATTGGGTTAATTTTTTGTTGGTTTTATTCGCTCGGAACGAACCTCTACAAAAAGTTGCCCAAGACAACAGTGATGCACTTGACGAAATTTAAAATATTTTTTATCATCTCAGTTGTTTGCAAGCTGTTTACTTCCGTGTATATGTATTTCATATTCTCCGAAATTTCAGTAGAAGGCGAATTAAATTTAAAGATGTTTACTATTATCGCTTCTCTATATTTATTTTCAATATTTTGCACATTATACTGCTTCTATTTCATAGCGAAAGTATTGAAGATTATTGAACATCAAAAAGATGTGGTGTTTAATGATTATGCGTTAGAGTTTTTTGGTGTATGGATTTTTCCAATAGGTGTATGGTTTATACAACCCATGGTAAACAAAGTGTTTGATTATTCATTGAGTGATGATAATAATCTAACGCATGCAGATATCATTTAAAGCGAACTCTATTTTTTTTCGTCAAAAACAGAGTAATCGCTCTGTTTAAATATTATATGTTCAAAATAATTATAATTGTTGTATTCCTATTCCTTTTATTACTGTATTCCTATTTCTGCCGTTTTGGCGGATATTTTGGAAACCCTTATTTTAATTACACTTAAAACAAAGAAATCATGAAAAGAATCTTGATACTATCGGTTGTCCTGTTATTTGGATTTGGAATAAATGCCCAAACAACATTAGTATTTACTAAAGGGTTTAAGGCGAATGCCACAATGTCGAATTTTCTTTTAGAAAATTCAGGAAGTAAAAGCAACTTGGGATTTGGTGCATTAATTGGGAGTTCTGATAAACTGGAGATTGGCGAACACTTTGCATTACAAGGCGAGCTATTATTCCGTTATGGAACTCCCGATATTCGTGATAAAACAACAGGAGCAAAGAATATATATCAAAATTGGAGTGTTGAGATACCCACTTATGCCGTTGGTCAAATTAAAGTCGGTTTGGGAAAAGCTTTCTTTGGGATAGGTCCTTATATTGGTTTAGAACTTAGTGCAAAGAGTAATACTGAGAAAATCAATCTTTATAAGAAAGATAAAATAACAGGAGAAAGTACTATGTCTCATTGGGATTTTGGAGGGGGAGCAATTCTCGGTTATGAATTTGCAAACAAAATTTTTGTTGATGCAACATATCGGATAGGTTTTCTCAACTTGTTAAATGTCAACAAGGATGGCACTACAATGAGGGATCAAGTTTTTAGTCTTGGTTTGGGATACCGGTTCCAATTATTTAGTATTAAATTGGATAAAACAAAATCTATGAAAACATTTTTTGATTAACCGGAGAAGATAATTAATTCTCATTCAGAATAAACAAGATTTTACCTGATTATCAATATCTATTAATCCTTTAAAAAATTATACTTATGAATGATTTGTTAAGAACAGAATTTTTCAGTCTATTGACCGAAAACTCACAAAAAGTAATACATGAAGAAATGCAAAATGCCTATAGGAATTTTGTTGGACAGGTAGAAATAATTGCTTCTGGGAATGATTACACCATAATCTACCGGAATTTGAGCATCATTCGTATTGAGTTAGCATTCTTAGAATCCTTCCATCAATACGGAGAGGAAAAAAAATGCGCTTAAAAAAGCGTTTATTCAAAAAGCAATCGCATTCCTTGATTCCGAACTGGAACTGTTAAATCTCAAAATCAGGTATTCCGAACAGTTCCAACAATCCAATCCGCAAACCTACAAATCAGAGCTGTATATTGTCCCTAAGTCGAAAGACTTGGGGATTATTGCTTTGGGGGAAATTGTAATTGCTCTTTTCCTCACAAAGAAAGTATTTCAACGGAATGGAAAGCCTGCAAACATGAATCAGATAGCATATGCTTTCGAAAAGATATTCAATTGCAGTTTTGGCAGTATCTACGACCAACAGGAAAAGGTTTTTGACCGTAAACCATTCAACCGCACTAAAGCACTTGATTTCCTGCGTAATCTCATAATCCGAAAGGATAAAGAGAGTAAAAATAAACAAAATGAAAAATAACCGTTTTTTAATGCTCTAAATACAAGATTGTTGCAAAAAACTTTTGGAGGAGTAGTTAGCTACTCCTCTATTTTTGTTTCCCCGTTCTTCCGTCCTTTGCTTCGTCAATGCATTGAAAATAAACAGTATTAATCTGATAAATGAAGCAAATCATGTATATAAACAATGAAGATTTTGAAAAATGGATGGCGAAGTTATCCAAGAAACTGAATGACATAGGTCAGGACTTAAAATCCCTGATTAACACAAAAGAGGTATTCGACGACGACGAAAAATTACTGGATAATCAGGATTTAGCATTTCTCTTGAAAATGTCTTACCGCACCTTACAACGGTACAGAACAGCAGGAAAACTCCCTTATTTTACGATAGGTCATAAAACCTACTACCGAGTAAATGATGTTCGGAACTTTGTCCGCGAACATATGGACTTTCAAACTTATCAGCAATTTAAAAAGAGCCATTCGGCTGATAAATGATTCTGTTTTTTTAATCTACGCAGAATGAAGAAATCTAATGGAGGCTGTATATAGCCCACCGCCTTGTATTAACGCTCCGCATTTAGCAGAAACAACTACACCCACTGGCTCCGTTCGTTTCGCTAAATTTAGCAAGAGGAAACTGGACTTTGTCCTGTTTTTCCTCTTGCCCTGCAGGGCAAAGCCTTCGGCTTTAGCGTGTTATCAAAACACGCTGTTATGACATCTGTTATAAACGTTTTTTGATTTAATGCTTATAATCAGATAGTTAACTTTATGATTTTCTATAAAACAGTTATAGCACATGAGTAATCAGAATAGAAAAACCATATTTACCACTATCGCCATAGACAAAGAAACGGATAGTTTGGTAGAGAAACTCTGTAAACGCTATTCACTCAAAAAGGGCGAGATTGTCAA
>SNRY01000749.1_pt1 | contig 10123 bp, 8 predicted proteins | sample 4693421 | NCBI WGS metagenome assembly SNRY01 (sample SAMN11003215, study PRJNA524138) | termite gut metagenome | isolation source: Bacteroidetes bacterial symbionts from single cell of protist host amplifed... | host: Streblomastix strix ... | reverse complement strand
TGCCAATAAACTTCCTAGCAACGCATGCCGAAAGAAGGCATATTCAAAAATTGACGTCATGCTCAATCATCCTATTTTACTAATTCTTTTTAATTGTTCTTCATCTATTATTTTAATCTTTCTGCCGTCAATGGCTATAAGCCGTTCATTGACGAAATTGGACAAGGTGCGGATAGCATTTGAGGTGGTCATATTCGACAGATTTGCCAATTCTTCACGCGAAAGGTAGATACTTAATGTAGATCCGTCTTCTTCCAAACCATATCCTTCTTTGAGGAATAGAAGCGATTCGGCTAATCGTCCGCGAATGTGTTTTTGAGTCAGGTTTACCGTTCGCTCATCTGCAATACCGAGGTCTATAGAAAGTTGCTTGATAAAAAACATTGCCAGATCATTGTTTTGATTCACCAATACTACAATAGCATCCATCGGTATGAGACACAGAAGAGAGGGTTCGACTGTGGCAGCGGCAGTAACATATTTTTCTCCTGCGAAGTGGGCACGATAGCCGAAATATTCGACCGGCTTTATCAAGCGGATTATCTGGCTTCTTCCTCCTACACCGTCTTTATAGATTTTTACTTTTCCTTTTAGTAAACACATTAGACTCTGAGGGATTTCATCTTCGCAGTAGATATTCTCATTTTTCTTATATTCCTGTAAGGAGAAATTACTTTTCAGAAACTCCTTTTGTTCGGAACTTAAAGGGATCCACATATCACCTATATAATCCGAAACAACTATATCCGACAAATTCATCTTTACCATGATATAAATGTTACACAACTATGTTATAAATTACAAATATAAAAAGAAAATATGAACAAGTAAGTTGCCGTAAATTCGACTACTCAATACAACTGTTTGATTAATGGTCTTAAACCACACATTTTGGGTGAATCAAAAGTAAGTAATTTTCCGGATCTTCGATTTCATTTATGTTGAATAGTTAAGATTTGTTCCTTTGCATAGTTTGTAAAAGTCTCTTTTTATACATCTATTCTTGAATTAATTAGATTTATGTATAGCTAAAATGAAGTATAGATGCAATAAGTCCGGCTTTTCAATTTATTTTGCAAAAAGTCAAAAAATAATTGACAAGAACAATACAGTCATTTAAAATAAAACCTGTACTTTTGTACACTGGAATTTATTTTTTTCCTTTTGTAACGAAAAAGGGAAGAAACCATGAGAAATAATTGAAATATCAGGAGGTTTCTAAATAAAAATTATATATTCCTTAATTAAAAGTAACGAGTTAAGATTTAAAATTAAAAAAGAAAATGAAAAAGGTATGTTTTTTTATTACGGTTGTTGCAGCGGCAATTTTTGTTTCATGTACGCAAAACCCCAAAGTAAGTTTGAAAACCGAATTGGATTCATTAATTTATTCTATGGGTGTGGCTGAAAGTGAAGGTTTGAGAAGTTATCTGACAGGAGGGATGAATGTGGATACACTCTATTTGTCCGAATTTATTAAAGGTCTTAATCAAGGTGCTAATGCCAAAGAAGGTGATCATGCGATTAAAAAGAATATGGCATATTCTGCCGGTCTTCGGATAGGGTTGCAAATAGGCAGTCAAATAGTAAACAGTATAAAGACTGATCTGTTTGGAGAAGATTCCACCAAGACAATCAATAAGGACGATTTTGTAGCCGGACTTATTCACGGGTTAAATAATAATAAAAGTATAATGTCTGTCGATACAGCCAAAGCATATTCGCAAACCATTTCGGAATCCATTAAAGCGAAGAGATTGGAAGTAGAATATGCTGACAATAAAGCAGCCGGTGAAAAGTTTTTAGAGGAAAATAAGGCAAAAGAAGGAATACAAACGACTTCCAGTGGTTTACAATATAAGATTATCACTGTAGGAAAAGGCGCTATTCCCACTGCGGAAAACACAGTGAAAGTACATTATAAAGGTACCTTACTTGACGGCACGGAATTTGATAGTTCATTGAAACGTAAAGACCCTTCCACTTTCCGTGCAGATCAAGTTATCAAAGGATGGACAGAAGCATTAACCCTGATGCCTGTAGGTTCTAAGTGGGAACTTTATATTCCCCAAGAATTGGCTTATGGCACTAGAAATTCCGGTCAAATCAAACCATTTTCCGCATTGATTTTTGAAGTAGAATTGATAGGTATTGAAAAGTAACCAAACAGGTATTAGTAGCTATTGTAGCCCTTTCCCATAACATACCCAACCCATTTCTATCCCTCTCTGCTAAAAAAAGAGGGATAGAAAAAGGGTTTTTATGGATAATTAGAAGTTTGTATCATGGAAAAGATAGATCAACTTGATAGACAGATTTTAGCAGTTATTTCTCAGAATGCTCGTGCTCCATTTAGGGATATTGCTGTTGAATGTGGTGTTTCGCGGGGGGCTGTTCATCAACGAATCCAAAAGCTTATTGATTTGGGTGTTATTCTTGGTTCCGGTTATTATGTGAACCCTAAATTATTAGGGTATCGAACTTGCACTTACGTGGGAATAAAGTTAGAAAAGGGTTCTATGTATAAAGATGTGGTGCTCGAATTGGAGAAAATACCGGAAGTTGTAGAATGTCATTTCACTACCGGTCCATATACTATGTTAACCAAAGTATATGCTTGCGATAATGAACATCTAATGAAGCTTTTGAACAATAGAATGCAAGAAATTCCGGGTGTTAGCGCCACAGAAACATTGATTTCACTCGAACAAAGTATCAGAAAAGAAATACCACCGATTTTTCCGGATAAATAGTGAAAGATGATGGAGTTTCCGAATGGGTATCATTCATTTATTGGGTATCGTAATAGGAATATGGTGCTTTCAAATTCCAAGATACAAGTTTTAGGAGAAAACTTGAGATATTTTTTGCATAGTTTACTTTCAAATCTTATATTTGCACGCGCATTTTAAGGATAAAAGATGTATGGGCTTTTAGCTCAGTTGGTTAGAGCAACAGACTCATAATCTGGAGGTCCTAGGTTCAAGCCCTAGATGGCCCACTTTTTTCTCCTTCACTTAAAAGTCGTTATGACGAAAGTTCTAACGACTTTCTTGTTGTATGACTAATCATGGTTATTTAAGATTCAAAAATAGGGAGACATAGAAAAATATATATTTACCCGTTGGCGGAATTAGCGTAACGCATTTATTATAGTTCATACGGGATTCCAACGACTTTCTTAGCGCTCGCCGGGCAGTCCTCGCCCCATTCCAAGCGTATTTCACGGGCTTCACCGGGCATCCCTCCCCACTTGGCAATCGGGTAGGAAACGGAGAGGAATCGGACATGTATCGGACAGGAATCGGAGGGAACCGTTTAGCATGTCGTATGCATTTCGTATTCAGGTAGTTATTCAGGTGTGAGGGAACATACAAGTTCACGAATTATGACGTTTATATACAACCTTTTTTCTCTATTTTTTACGCTTTTTAATTCCGCCAACGGATATATTTGTATCCGTAAGTATTTTATCTCTGAATTTTAGTTAAAATTGAGATTTTAGCAGAAATATTTAAAAATTAATAATAAAATCTTTATAAAACAAAGAATTTTTATAAAAAGAATTTGCTTATATGGAATTTTGTGTACTTTTGTTGTTACATCTGCATTATTAGTAAATATATTGATAAATACAATTTGAGTTTGTTTTATTATTTCTTAATAGAGAATAATACAGATAGCTGTTTTTGATGTTGATAAATCAATTAATGTACGAAGTTAAAACAAAGAAAACTTTGTCTGATATAAGTAAAAAGCAAGGAAATGAAAAGTATTAAGCTATTAACGTTGTTTGTGCTGGGAGTAATCATTTTATCTTCGTGCAGTAAAACAAATCCATACAACACAACTCATCCGGATCATGGGAAAATAGGATTTACAACAAACTGGGATGAAATCAAGCCTCCGACGAATTATACGCTTTGTGTAACTAATAATTCGAATACTTCGAGTACTATACCTACTACCGAACATGTATTTCCGTTATTGATAAATCCGGGTACACATTCAATATTGATATGCACTAAAAGTGAAAAGATGAATATTGATTTACAAACTTCCATTGCCGGAATAGAAGTTGTTCATGGGGAGATTGACGGGAACATACCACCTTTTTTTACCTATACAAATACGTTGAATATAAAAGGAGATTTTGTGACTCAACTAACAGCTTCAATGCAGCGGCAATCCCGAACGTTAACCATAGTATTATATATTGATGATGTATGGGGAGTTACTTTTGTTGATAAAATCGCGACTTTAACCGGTATTGCTTCACAAGTGAATTTTGAAACAAATGAAACAATGAAGCCGACTGTACGTGTTCACCCTGATTTTAAACTTGATGTTGATGGTAGTAAAAACGGTGGGATAAGTGAATTTAAAGCATCAGTCGAATTATTGGGAATTATTCCTGAAGAGAGACAAATCCTGTCATTTACAATGCTTTATGAAAAAGGTGGCCTACAGGATATTGAGATTAAGATTGACTTGACAGAATCATTAAAATCTTTTAATGTCAATAAAAATATCCCTATGGAATTGAAGTGTGATATTCTTAACATAAATGGAAATATCAGTGAATGGGAAATAGGAGAAGGGGGTTCTATAGAAGTAATATGGGGAAATTAATTAAGTTAAAATAGTGGATATATTATATTTAGACATAATAATATTCTAAGGTTGGCTTGTGGTTATGAATAATTTTATAAAAGTTAGATAAAAATGAAGCAAATATTAGCCGTATTCTCAGTCATATTTTCATTATTCTTTTTGAATGCTTGCGACGACGAGAAGAGTAATGCTATTTCAGAAAGTAAAGTTATCCGGTTTCAAGTTGAAATACCTAATCATGAACCTGAAGCCGGGACAGAGACAACAAGGGTAGATGTGAATACTCTTAAATTTGAACATGAAGATGAAATTGGACTTTTTGTCGTGAAACGAGATAAAGAGCAAAGCACTAATTTTGTTGATAATGCAAAGATGACTTATGATAGTCATACAAATACATGGGTAGTTTACCCTCCTGTATCTTATTTTCCTTCTGATAAATCACCGGATGTTATGTTTGATTTTTATGCTTATTATCCTTATATAAGAGGTGTTGATCCAACGGCTATGAAAATATGGGGAGTGTTGGATAATCAAGAAAATAGTATTAATCTTGGTCGGTCGGATTTTATGACGGCTTGTAAGACAAATTATATAATTAGCAATGAGTTTGTAAAGTTAAGTTTTACACATCATTTTTCATTGGTAACATTGGAGTATCACATAGGAAGCGGTCAGTCATTGCCTTTTATTGGTATTCGTTCCGCTCAATATATAGTCGATACTTTTCGTTTGGATAGTGTTGCAAAAGGAGTATCTTCATTAACTTGTGAGAGGAGACTAGATGGTGATATATTGACAGGTATGTCTCCATTGAAAATTGCGGAAGGTTCCGGTATTACTACTTATGCTTATCAGGCGATAGTTGTTCCACAAATATTAGATGATGGACCATTGTTTTATACATTGAAGAAGGATGATAATCAGTTTTTTTCTATTAACACGCAAGATGCTTTTATGGGCTTTGAGAGAGGGAAAGCTTATAGATTTTCAGCGAACTAAAAAATTAATTTTGAGAGCAGTAACCCTTCAGATTTTAAAAGAAGAAAAAATATTATGATATGAAAAAATATATAATTTTGGCTATGCAAAAGGTGTTAGGGGGATGGTTTATAGGAATGTTCTTTTTGGTTGCATGTACAGAAGACGAAGGGCAAATATCCAAAGATAAAGTAATAACATTTAGTTCAAATTTATCAGGAATTGCATCAAGAGTCGATTCTCAAGACTTTATCTATACAAAAGAGAGGTGGTTAGAGGATGATGCTATTGGTGTTTTCTATATTAATGGTGAAGTCCTTTCTGAAGAATCTATTATTAATGGTGTGCGTAATTCTAAGTATGTATCTACAAGACAAGGGGAAAATACTATTTTTACCTCTGTTGGGGATAAATTTTATTATTCTAATAATGATAAACCTAACAGTTTTCTTGCATATTATCCATATACAACGAATTTGTTGGTCGTAAACGGAAGTTTTCTATATCCTATAGATATAACAAATCAGAGTGATCCTTCAAAAATGGATTTACTTTATGCCGTTACTTCCGGAGATGAAAGTTTGGATAATGCAATTGTTCCATTAACGTTTAAGCATCAATTAAGTAAATTGGTTTTAAATATTTCGGATACGTATTATGATAGTATGGAAGTGACAGCAACAGGCTTTTATACTAAAGCGATTTTTTCATTGGTAGATAGGTCTATTACAGGATATGCAGGTGACTTAGATGTGATTGATGTTAAAGTCGGATTGCATGGGTTGCAAATAGAAATGCTTGTAATTCCACAGAAAGTTTCGAATGGATTAATGTCTTTTGATTTGGCAGGGAATAAGGCTAAATGGAATATTCCCAATAAAGAATTTGAAGCGGGTAAAAAATATGAGTATTCTCTTCGTTTCGATTTTCCAGAAATTGAAGTTTCCGGAGAATTAATAACTGAATGGGAAGCGGGAGGACAATACCCTGTTGATACAGAAAAACCGGATACTAAAATTGATATAATAGATAATCTTTTAGTGAAGATTCCAGGAAATACCTATTTGATAGGTAGTCCGCAAGGAATGGGATTGTCTAATGAATATCCACAACATCAAGCTGGTATCGGTACTTTTTGGATAATCCCTTATGAGATAACAAATGAGCAATATGCTTTATTTTTGAATGCATACGAGAACGGGATTAAAGATCCACCAATAATAATAGTGGACGGTCATGAATTATTAAGTGATACAGTAGGTACAGTGGGAGTGTGGTTTGATAGTAGTAATCATACTTGGTACAGTAAGGAGGGGCGGGAATCTTATCCCATAACGAATGTTACGTGGTATGGAGCTAGAGCGTTTGCACACTGGTTAGGAGGAGATTTGCCCACCGAAAGAGAATGGGAAGCTGTTTGCCGTGTAGAAGATATGGAAGGTAAGAGTTTATTTTCGTTTGATAATCCTAGGAATACTATGAATGATATATTAGGTTATGTAAATTGTAAAGAAAAGGCAAAGTTAGGAACTATACCTGTAAAAAGTCTGAAACCTACTAAATATGGCTTGTATAATATGCATGGTAACGTGTCCGAATGGTGTCTTGATGCAGTAGAGAGAAGTGCCGATGGTTCTTCTGTTGCCCCTTATTATCAAGGAAATATAATACTTGAACAAAGCGAGTATCATATAATACGTGGAGGAGGTTGGAGGTCTCCTCTTGAACAGTGTCGTTCTGCTTCCAGAGACTGTCTTTTACCTACGCAAGCATTGGATGATGTTGGTTTTCGAGTTGCGTTCCCGATAAAGAATATTTTAAATGTAACGGCTAAAAATCTCGAAAATCTCCAAAATGTAATATCTTTAGTAGAGAAAAAATAGGAAAGAACGAATTCTGCTATAAATAAAAAAAAATTATAGAAGATATACTAAATCGGTGGACAAAATTAATTTGTTCACCGATTTGTTGTTTATTTACTAAGAGCCTGTTTAAATTTGATTGGTTGGGTAGTTCACTAAATACAATCGTTGAGTAGCGCGTGTGAAAGCTGTATATAACCAATGAAAATAATCGGATGTTAGAAATTCATCTGTCATATATCCTTGATCTAAAAACACATTTTTCCATTGCCCTCCTTGCGCTTTATGACACGTGACGGCATAAGCATATTTCACTTGTAAAGCGTTATAATAGGGGTCGGAACGCATTTTTTTCATGCGTTCGCGTTTTGTGGGAACATCTGCATAGTCATTGAGAATGCTGTAAAATAGTTTCTCATTGTCTGCTTTAGACAATGCAGGCGTATCGGAATGTAATGTGTCAAGCATCAGAATGACTTCCAATTCGATATTTTCATAATCAGGAAAAGAGAGTAGGACTTCGGCAAAACGGAAACCGTAAAGCTCTTTTATTTTTCTGACACGACGTACGATAGCAATGTCGCCGTTAGCAATAAATTCTATTTCTTTGTTTGCTTCTGTCCAATAATAATTGTTTTTGGCTATCATCAGCAAATCACCGGTATTAAGTTCGTCTTCTTGATAAAGAATAGATTGTCTTATACCTTTATTATAGATAGTTGCTTGTTTATTGGAACGACAAATTACAATCGTTTCTTCTTTTCCTTCACGTTCGTAGCAGTCGGTTAATGTACCGATTAATTCGTTACCGGGTATGATATGAATATCTGTAAATCCCGTCAGCTTAATTTTAGGTAAAGAAGCACGTCTGTTTTCGGTAATAAATTGACGTATTCTTGTGGCATTCCATAAGATGCCCGATTTTTGAACTTGACGAACTACTTGTGTCAAGTTCGTTTCCCAGACATTGAGTCCATAATTCTTTACAACTTCTGTTGAAAGAGCAGGGCTTGTTTCTTCATGTACGGGTGGAAGCTGTGCAGTATCTCCTATCAGCAATAATCGGCAGCCTTCACTGGAATAAACAAAGTGAATTAAATCATCCAATAATCGTCTTGTTCCGAACATTGAATCCGAAAGTTCGTTATTTGAAACCATAGACGCTTCATCAACAATAAATAGGGTGTGCGTGTGCAGATTGTCGTTAATTGAGAAATTAATTGTTTCGTCGGAGGTAGTTCGTTGTCGGTATATTTTTTTGTGGATAGTATAAGCCGGATGTTCGGCGTATGTGGAAAATACTTTGGCAGCCCGTCCGGTAGGAGCTAAAAGTATGGATTTTTGTCGTAACTTATCCATTGCCTTTACCAATGCTCCTATGAGGGAAGTTTTTCCTGTGCCGGCATACCCTCGCAATATGAACACTTCATCCTTTAAAAATGAAAGAAGAAATTTCGAAAGCAATTTTAAAGCTATTTCTTGTTCAACAGTTGGAGTGTAGGGAAAAATTTCTTTAATTTGACATTCTAAATAGTTATTTATCATTTTAAATAGATAGAAAAAGTATTGTTTGTTCTCTTTGATTTTATTTTAACTTACGAATGTAAGCTAAAAAAACTAGTATCGTGAGAGTTGCAAGTGATATTATATTGATGCAGTGATTGATGTTTTGAAAAATATGAGATTTTTTTTCCATCTCATTTATGTACAAGAATAGGGTAGTAAATAATAATATGGATATGGATACGACAGAGCTGTTAACTTTGTCTATTTGTCTTGAAACGGAGGCATTTTCTTTTACTGTGTATTCTTCTCTTAATAAGCAATCTATCGTTTATTATCATAGAGAAACGGTGTCGCCACAGACTTTCATCGCCAAATTAAAACAGCTGTTTTCCGAATTGGAGTTTTTGAATCAATCCTATAAGCAGATAACTATTTTGACAGTAGATAATCGTTTTACTGTCGTTCCTGTAAATTTCTTTGATAAGGAGCATGTTAAGCAGATATTCAACTATAATCAATTGGAAAAAGCAAATGAATGCGTATTGTATAATATTTTGGAAAAAAATGATACGGCAATTATTTTTGGGATAGACAAAGACGTTTTTCAATTTCTTACACAACAGTATCCTCAAGCAACGATTTATTCACAAACAACAGCTTTAATTGACTATTTTTCGACCATTGGGGTTGAGGAAAATTTATCCAAAAGAATGTGCGTTTGTTTGCATGATAAAAGTATGGATATTTGTTGTTTTGAATCTAAACGATTGCTTTTTGCCAATGCTTTTGAATGTAAACAAATAGAAGACCGTATTTACTATTTATTGTATGTGTGGAAACAAGTTGATTTCAATCAGGAAACAAATAAATTATATCTTATGGGGACAATATCCGATATGAAAGAATTTGTCAAAGAGTTGAAACGTTATATTTTAAACATTTTTATTATTCGTTCTACGGATAAAATTGAGCATGTATCGTCATTATTTACAAATAAAATAACGGAGAGTGATATAAAAAACACGTTGTTGTAACTAGTGTTATGTCATTACTCACATAACGGATAAAGTCTTTTTAATTTAATTCTTGCATCCTCTGTTGTGAACCTCCAATTTATTTTTGCGTTCTTGTTGTTTCTATCTATCTGCCATGCAGCCGTC
>SNRY01000748.1_pt1 | contig 10131 bp, 8 predicted proteins | sample 4693421 | NCBI WGS metagenome assembly SNRY01 (sample SAMN11003215, study PRJNA524138) | termite gut metagenome | isolation source: Bacteroidetes bacterial symbionts from single cell of protist host amplifed... | host: Streblomastix strix ... | reverse complement strand
ACTATTGACTGTTGCACGTTTATGTGGGTCAATAGGGAAATCTCTGGGCGTAAAAACGAAACCAAAGGGGAAATCTGCGATTGTATTTCTGATTGTATCTGTCATAATTCATTCTTGCTTGTACCGGAACGAACAGGAATTGTAATAATTTTTCAATTTCATCGTTTTTTCTTCTTTTAAAGATTCTTCTAAAAACCAAAATCATATACAAAATTCTGTGTTTTTGTAGAAATAATTCGGATTGCCTTTTCTAACAACATTTCAATCTGATATTTTAGATAGCAGAAAATTCATAGGTGCTTCCGCTGAACTAATAAAATAATTTTCATCATCTTCCAATTTGTCTTTTATTAATTGCAAACCTCCATTTATATAAGATTCCATCAAGTCAACTAATTGTGAAATAGCAATTTTGATGGCTTCCTCATTTGGACTTCTTTCTAATAGAATGAAATCTACGTCACATTTGGTTATCAAAGATATAAAAATAAAATCTTGTATTTCAATAAAAGATTCTCGTCCTGTTTTACGATTTTTTTTACCCCATTCCGAAATTTTGTGACCAAAATCTACTTTATTCGTTCTTTCTTGTTGTTCATTGGAATATAAACCAAGAAAGAAAGCATAAATATATAATTCATACTGCGTTGCAAAAACACGACCTGTTTCTTTAGCACGTTCTTCATTATCACCGTTGCCTTTGTTGGCTAATTTATCGAAAATTTGCTGATAATTAGAACTATAATTGGGTATTCTTTCAGCCCAAATACTTTTTAAATATTTCATATCATTCTAAATTTTAATGCAATACTTCTATTTCTGTATTAATTGTTTCAGCGTTTATAGTTCCATCTTCTTTATATTGAAATGGACGAACTCGTTTTATGAAAAATGCCTTGTCTTTTTCAATGTTTTGGAATAAATCCTTATTAACATATGGTGTATTAGTTTCGTCTGCACCGAGAAAGCGTAAGGTTACAACAATACGCTGTTTTTTGGTTGCTTTCAGCACTTTGAAAAATTCTTGTTCTCTGTCGGGCGAGTAACGACCTGTCGGAGCGTCAAAAATCATTGGATAAGTTTCGTTGTCGACTGTTTCTGATGCAATGTCAGCAATTGCAAACAATATACTTAACGGTTTTGAAATCTGCAAAGCCCCTGAATCTTCTAAACTTGATCGCAGTGAATTATCGTCATTTAACGATTTGTAAGTAACTTCTTTATTATTCTTTTTATAAAGTTCAATTTTTCCTGTAATTTCGCCTACATTTATTTGCTTCAAATATTTTGTGGTTCTTTCACTCAAAACTTTGAGAAATTTTTTGTATTCATCTTCTTTTACGTTTTTAGCAATATCGGAAAGGAAACTCAAAACTTCAATAGTGGATTGTTTAAAATAAGATTCTTTAAATTGAGATAAAGTTTTATTACGAGTTTTGTGCAATTCGTCCAATTCTGCTTTCTTTCCTTCAAGTTTTGTATTGTTTTTCCCAATTTGTTCAACTAACTTATCTTTCTCGTTGCTATAGTTCTCGTGATTTATGCGAATATTTTTTAATTCGTTTTCCGAAATATTTGGAACCCTTGCCAATAATTCGTTTTTCTCTATTTCTAAATCATTGATTTTCTTTGTATTTTCTGAAACAGTAGCATTATTAGCCGTAATTCGTTTGATATTAAATCCAATTTCCTCTGAGATACGCTCTTTTGAGTACTTTTCGGGTTTTATTTGTATTGTTCTGTCAATAATTTGGAACTCGTCAATAAAATTGTTCGGAAAAATCATAGGTGCTTTTACTGTCTTTTCCTTGTTTTTACTTTCTTCGTACAATTTTATGCTTTTGTTGATATACTCTTTGGCTTTATCATTCAATGGAGTATCACAAATTTTGCAGATATTATCAGTCAGAATTTCTTTTAAGATTTCTAATGACGGGAAACCTGGAGGGAACGGCGTTGCCCCATTTTCTAATTCTAATTTTTCGATTGCAAATTTATTTCGTTCTTCATTATCAACTCTATTTTTTTCTTTTCGTAAATCATCAATTTTTTCTGAAAATGCCGAAATAATATTGTCAAAACCTTTGAGAATATAGAAGTCGTCAAAAATTTTGTCTGTAAATTTATTTCTACTTTTATTTTCGGTTCTTGCTCGCTCTGTTTCTGCTTTTATTTTTTCAATTTGCTCTTCTATTTTTTTATAATCTTCCGAAATTGTAAGGCTTATCACTAATTCATTGATTTGATTAGTGTAATATTCTCTACCTTTTTCGTCGTCGTCAATTCGTTTTAAGAGATTTTCAATGTCGTTTTTCGTATTTCCAATTTTCGTATCAATAGCATCGATAGCATCTTGAGCCGTTTTATCGGCTTTTGATTCTCTACGAAATTGTTTATCGGCTCGCTCTGCAAAATTTTCAATAACTTCATCTAATTTTTCATAATGTTTTGCATTTGAGAAACTTCTGACTAAGTCAGCCAGTTGTTCGCCTTCAACTATTTTCAAAGCATCAGTTTCGGTTTCAAACATTGAGAAATTTCTAAATGCTTCGGGAAATACTTGTTGTGATAGATTAGAAATAGACCTGTTATCCAACGAATTATCGCCTGTACATAAATCTTTTCGCCAAATTTCTTCTTTTATGCGAGAAATATTTGGTAAATCAGCATTTTTTGTAACTGTAAAAGATTTTGTGATTTTATATTCCGTATCATATTGGGTTATAATACATTCAATATAAACCTCAAAAGTATCATTTTCCAAAATTTCCGAGTATTTTTTTTTAGAATATACATCAGTCAATTTTAATTCAGAATATGGGTCAAAAATCCAATTAAATGCCGTGAAAATTGTCGATTTGCCATCGCCATTATGACCAAGAATAATGTTAAGACCATCTGAAAAATCAAATGATTTTTTGTCATAATAACACATAAAATTGTTTAACATCAATTTGTTGATTATCATAATTGTTCATTCAATAGATTAATAACTTGTTGATACAATGGCGTAGTGTTGTCGTCCTCATACCTGTCAATAATTTTAGCCAAAGCTGCTAATGCCGGAGATTGCGAGTTTTGCGTTTGAAAAATTGTTCGACCAGAACTTGCCGGAATACCATATTTACTACAAAATTCCTCGTTACTTAAAAATGCTTTTAGCATATCGTCCTTTCGTGCCATATTTATAGTGTTAATTGATAATATTTTAATATAGGGCCTAAAATTTGCTGTGTATAATGTTTATTTTCAGACATTTCTGCAAAATCTCTAATTCTGCGTAATTCTTTTGCTACTTCGCTTTGTTTTGTTTTGAATAAAGAATCATCGCCGCTTGGGTTGGGAACTACAACTAAATCGTAAATTACTGCTTCGTCTTTTCCTGCCGACAATCTCAAAATCCGTCCTCTACGTTGAATGAATTGTCGCGGATTTCCTGTACTTGCACAGAAAATTGCTAATTCAGAACGAGGGACATCAATACCTTCATCCAAACATTTCATTGAAGTAATTACTTGTAAATTGCCATTTGCAAAATCTTGCAAAATCTTCTTACGGTCGTCTGACGAAGTACTTCCAATGAATTGTTTTACAGGAACATTGTCAAATAATTCACCAATTGTTCTTGTATAAAGATTAAGTAAATTGCGATCGGCATCTGTCTCCCGTAAAATATCAGTTTTACTTGCATCAAAAATCTCATCTTCGTCTGCCAAACCTTCCGGAACATATACAAGTGTGTATTTCAAATTCTGCCTTTTTGTATATTCTTCTTGCAAAATAGATTTGAAAGCATCTAATTTATTTTCTGCCTTGTGAATAATGCGTTGCCGAGCAATACAAAGACGGTTGAAAATTTCTTTTTCTTCATCGTTTCTTGGGTGCATTGTAACTATTCTCCGTGTATAATCAACATACTCCTTAAATTCAGTATCAGTTAATCTTACAATTTTCGGATAATATCTGTAAGGACACAACGCACGAGGTTCTTTTTTGATTGCGTCTTCCATTGAATACGAAAAAGTATAACTGTTTTCAGGTTTTTCTCCAAAAAATTCTCGGATTGTGTTGTTTATTTCTTCTTGATATTGTCGATCAGGAGTTGCCGACAAACCAATTCTCTTTTGTAAATGAATTGATTTTAACTTTGTTAAAATATTCGGCGAACCCATATTGTGGCACTCGTCAGCAATCAATAAAGTGTTTTCGTCTAATTGCTTGAACTGATTTTGAAATTTCTTTGTGAGAAAAGAAGCGTAAGTTGCAATAATGATAAACGAAAAATCTTTGTTCAGAAGTTTCAATGTTTCCAAACTTGACAACTGTTTTAACCAATCGTTTGCACTATAAACTTTTATGATATTTTTGGTAAAATTAAATTTGCTACATTCCTTTTCCCATTGTTCCACTAACGACATTGTAGGTACAAGTATCAACGCTTTATAAAAATTAGTTTTATAGTATTCATGCAAAAGGCAATTTAGTGAAGTAATTGTTTTTCCGGTGCCGGTTGCCATAGCAAATAAGCCTTGCTGATTATTGTTTTTCCAATTTTCAAACGCACTTTGCTGATATTCTCGTGCACCTTGCGGATAAGGAAATTTTGGTTTTGAATCTTCTTCTTTGACTTTTTCTATTGTCTTTTCAACTTGCTTTCTTGCTTTGTCAAGGGCGTTTTTTATAGTTTGCCGGACTGGCATACTCTTTTTACCTCCAAATAATTCGTTTTCAATTTCAAGTAGTTCCTCTACATCTTTTCCTCCAAAAATTTTTGCGATATTTGTTATAATTTCTTTTGGCTCAATATATTGAACTGATTCATCATTTTCCGAAAACGTTTTTTCAAACTTTGAAATTGTATTTTTTAATTTTGCATTACTTATTTCGCCATCCCAGTCGCAATTTACATCAATACTTTCTTTGTTTTCCAAAAGTGCTGTTCTGGAAAAATTACAAGAGCCGTTAAATCCAACAATATTATTTTCATCGGCAAATACGCCTTCTTTTGTGTGCGCTATGCCTTCTGTATCCTTTGGCGCGATTATCTTTATTTCAATCCTTTTCTCTGAAATGAGCCACGCAAGACAATCAAAAAAAAATTTGTCGCTCTCTGAAAGCGTATTTTTTAATGCCGTAATATCAGATAAATCAAAAACAGTTGCAGGATTTTCTTCTGTCCCTGCAATAATTGCATTCTTATCCTGTGAGGAAAGAATATTGTTGATAATCAGTCGCATTGTACCACCATGATGTAAAAACAATGCAAAGCCGTCCGACAATGTACGAATTGCCGAAGAGCTGAAAAAACCCAGTTTCAAGTCAAAACGTTTGCTGTTGCACAAACATTCTGAAAAAAAATCTATCGGTTCCCATTCTGTAGCCGATTCGTATTGCCTGTGAGGCGACCATTGGATTTTTTCTTTTAGCATAGACGTTTACAAATTTTAAAATTATTCATTTTACTCAAAACGTCCTTTATCTTAACTGTTAATTCTGTTTCTGTGTCAATGCAATCATGTTGCTTAATAATAGCGTAGATTCCTTGATATTTAGTTTTATTTGTTTTGAAAAAAGTAATGGCTTCGGTTAAAGTATCAAAATCTAATTTTGAATATCCAATTGCAATTTTTTGCAGGTTTTCTCTCAATTTTTTATCTCTTGGCTTTGCTTTTAACCAAGCATCTTTGTTTGTTTCAATTTTATCTAAAAAGGTTTTTAATGGTATTGCGTATTCTGAATAAAGATTCTGAAGATATTTTTTTAACTGTTTATCGTTAAATTCAGATACTGACCAAAATAAGAACAAAAGCAAATCAACAGAATCACCAATTGCACCTATTTGTTGATAAATGAAGTAAGGGGACAATTGCCTTTTTGCAGGAAAATCATCTGTATAGAAAAAGAGACGCGCGCCTTCTTTTCTACATAAATGTAAAGACAATAATGCTGAATGTAATTCTCCATTATCTTTTGTACAATTACAAAATTTCTTCAATTCATCGAAGTAGTCTTTTTTTAGATTGTCATCAGGATTGATAATATGTGTAACAAAAAAAGGCAACTGTTGTGTAATATAATCTTGTTGCTCTTTTGTCAATGGGTTTTTATTGGCATTCTTTTGCACTTCATTATAGACACATTCCGAAATGCTTAAGTTCAAATCCTTTAAATTTTTGAGCAGAAACTCATCATCTTCATCTATCCGTAAAAGATTGATTATTGTACAGGCGTCTAAAACTATAGGCAATATCATTTCCAACCAATTATTTCGTTTTTAATGCTTTCGTAATAAGTTTTGTCAATTATTTCTCTGTTATCAAATGCAGCAGATTCTAACAAAACAGAGAACGCTTCATTAAAAGCTCTCAAAGAAGCGTTTCCTAAATCCGAAATCAGAGCATTAATTATATCGTCTTCAAATGGATAACAATCGTTTCTCAAATTATCTCTATGAATAGTATTATTAAGTAATTCTTTCAAATATGATTTTAATTCATCCGGAGTAGGTATAGACAATTCTATTTTTTCTTTAATGCGATTCTTTACGGCTTCGTGTAGATATTCTCCCAAATCTTCTGTGTCCATCATTGCAGATTGGGTCAGATTCAAAAATATCAATAAATTATTCGGAGTTTTGTCGATAATGGTACGTAGAAAATTATTAATAGCAGTAATATTTATACTACTCAAAATTGAAATACTCTCAAATTCATCAAACCATAAAATCACACACGAATACGCAATTTTTTGATATGCAATTAATGAAAATAATGCAGCAAGAAATTCAGTTAAATCATTATCTGTTGAAAATGTTCTCTGAACGCCATTCTTGGCAAACGTTCTTAAATCGCTATTTGTAAAAGATGTTCTATACAAATAACCTTTAAAAAATGTTGCATCAATAGTTTCATCAAACATTAATTTTAATACATTTCGCATAAATATATTATCTGTAACCAAATCCAAAATAGTAGATACATCAACCCCTTTATTTTTTAGGTTTTCTCGCAATTCATTTATATCTAATTTGTCTATTATTTGGGTATAAATATCTGTGATAGGTTGCTTGCTATTTGGAAAACTAATAAACAAAGACAAAGGGATAGGTTGTGTCGCACCTGCTAAATCTTGCAAAACGGATAGTTTATTAAAATACCGCGCCGCATGAGTTTTACCACTTCCATATTCGCCCCAATTTAAGATAAGGCTTGAATTCGGAATTTGAATAGAACGTTTTATTCTATTTTCAAATTTTTCTTTTACAATAGGAAAACCTGCCCAAATTAACTCGTCTGTGTTAATTGCAGGTGTCATCCTGAAAGGATTTGTTTTTAATTGAAATCTTTCAAATGTACTCATAATGAAATTTATTTATGTTTTTGTATATATCCGTCTTTATAATGTTCCTGATATTTGTAGATGTATCCGAGAATTTGTTCTTTTTCAAAAACTTTTTTTATGTTTTCGGTATCGACAATACCTTTATTATTCCAAAACATTATTTGTTTTGTATAATTGGAGCATAGTGAAAATGTTACTCGATTAGGAGCTAACGTCCTAAACAATAAAAAACTATCCTCTATACATTGTTCGAATACTTTATCCATTTCCTGTGTACATCTTACTTTTTGAAAATCAAACACAAAATTAATCATTTTCATAAAATAGCTATCTATGTAGGAGACAGGCGAAACCAACCGATGCAAGGCTATATCATTCCATGTTGCTAAATTATAGATAAGCTTCTTTCCTGCACTTGTCAAACAGAAACTCAAATCATTTTTAAGGTCTATTAATTCCATATCATAGAGCCAATTCAATCGTGGCATTAAAACATGTTCCATATAGACTTCCGGTTTTTTCCAATCGTTTATTCTCCGTTCTATCATTTTTAACGGAAGTACCTTTTGCCCATTATTTTCTTGAGCCTCATCTATAAACTGTGCTATTTGCTTTAATAATATATTCTTAAATTCTTTCTTTAAGTGCTTGTATGCAATAGTGGGATTTATTGCAGTTTGTTCCAAAATCGCATATAAGAACCAATAATCCTCTTTCAATAAAAGTTCTAAGAAGAATGTTGTATCAAATTTAGATAACACGAAAGGACTGGTGTCAATGTTATCTATCCTCTTTTTCAAAATGTTGTACACCTTGCCAATTTTTCCAATTTCAAATACGCCTGCTGATTTATGTATTAAACCTAAACTCACAGCAAGTTCAATGTAAGGATTGGCTGAATTTCCTGTTTTTGTGATGATGACATTTCCTTTTTTATTTTTATAACTTTGTAAATATGAATTATATTCTTGGCAATATTTCTCAAACTTGGTGTTAATTTTCGATACAGGCACTTTAGCTTGCTCTTTAATCATTTTAAGCAAAATTTTCAAGTAACCTAACCGCCTAATTTTTGTATTGGAGTTTAGAACTTTTACATCAAATGAATCTTTTAATTCTTTTTCTGTATCGTAGAAATTAGGTATTGATAAATGCGGTTGTACCTTATCTAAGGTATTAATTATAAAGTCAAAGAATCTTTTATCAGCCCAATAATTTTCATCGATTTCTATTTGAAAACCATATACCCAAATATCATCACACATACTAAAAGAGTCGTCAATGCAGAAAGGTTGAACTAAATAGGAGTAAATTGCATCTGGATATTGTGTTCTTATTGAATTGATAACATTAAACATTGACTGAGAATGAGGAACATAATTGTCTAAAAATTCTCTTTTAGTTGTTTCATCATAATGCAATAAGGATTCTTCTTGTAAAATAATTTTTTTGATTATTTTTGAATCAAAAACAGAAAAATCAACATCAGAAATATTTATGAAACTTTCATCAAAATTTTCATCTAGAAAGTCAGTGAAAATGATTGATATTCCGAAATTATCAAAACGGAAATATAATTCTTGCTGTGAAACTCGTAGCACCGATTTCATTTCATCACAAGAACTTTTTAGATATTCAAATATTTCTTTCATCTTACTTATATAAAACAATTTGCACAAAAAGCATCATTATCATTGGCGAACATATCCACTAACAAAGATTTTTCTTCTTTCTTTGCTTTGAGTTCTTGCCGCTTGATAGCATCTAATTTTATTTGTCGGACACGTTCAGGCTTTATTAGGTCTGACAAACTTTCATTTTGATTCCAAGTGTATCCTTCTTTTTCAAACTCTATTGCTTTTTGGTATAGGTCAGGATGTTGCTCGTATAGCCAAATCCATTCTATTTTTTGTTGAAAAAAGCAGAAATAACAACCGGAACGACTCCTATTGTATGTTCCCCTCTTACCATCTACTTCAAATTCTATTGGTTTGTAATAGGCAGGGGTTCCTACTCCGCTATTTTCCAAAATCTGGTAAATATCATTTATTCCTAAAACATCGTCATTTTCAACCAAAGGGAAATAATCTAATTTTCCAACAGGATAATCTGTTGTTTTTAGAAATGCAAAAACCGCTCTATCAAATGTTTTTACATCCAAGTCTAATAAGGCATTGAGTTTTTTGCTGTAATAAAACTGTTTTGTTAGTGGCGTTTTCATTATTTCAATAGCCTTATCTAAAATATTGGTGGTACAAACCATCTCATAAATATCTGTAAGTCGTTCAATATTATCATTATGCAAAAATGTATTGATAACTTCCATACTCCAAATATTTCTTCGGAATGGAAAAACAGCTTGAATATTGGGTTTAGTCGAAACATAGCCTTCTCGGTCTTCATCTCCGCGAATACCAACATAAGAAATAGTCGGCTCATCTCCAACATACTTTTCAAATTCAGCCAATTTCATTTTTTGCGTACACCAACGCGCTTGCGGCGAAGGTAAATAGCCACCGCTTGCCTTTAAGAAGTGATGAAATGGCGTTGGCTCGGGACTACCTTGTGCTGCTTTCAATCTTGTTATATGTCCTAACACAGATTCCAAACGATTGATAAGTAATTCTGTTTCTTCTAATTCACAACCCGTATCAGAATTGTAAAAATCAATTTTCAACTCTGGACATTTCTCTTTTAGGTAAATAGCCAATGCTGCGCTATCTTTCCCTCCTGATATGCCTAACACATGTCTAACCATCATCGCTTAATTTTTTTGTTTAACAACCTCAA
>SNRY01000747.1_pt1 | contig 10138 bp, 7 predicted proteins | sample 4693421 | NCBI WGS metagenome assembly SNRY01 (sample SAMN11003215, study PRJNA524138) | termite gut metagenome | isolation source: Bacteroidetes bacterial symbionts from single cell of protist host amplifed... | host: Streblomastix strix ... | reverse complement strand
TCAAATAGATGTTTTAAGGTTTCTATTTCTTCTGTTTTCAGTTTTATATATCTCATTTTAAAACAAATATACGGAATCTATGCGACAGCGCCATATAAATACGACATTATTATATTCTTATTACTTACATACATAATTTCCCCATTCTCCAGATCATAGGCTATTCCTACTTTTTTAACTTTCTTTCCCGAAGATTGTTGTTCTTCCGGAGGGACATATCGTTTAATTTCTTGACCATCTTTAATGATAATCTCCATATTTCTAGTAAAGACGAACAGATTCAGGTATTGAATCATAGTTAGTACGGCTATTTTCGAGAGTATTCTCGTAGCTAAACCTCCAAAAGTTTTAGCAAAATTGATATTCATGGAGAATTGTCCCTTGAATCGTTTGCCAATTCTTTCAGAATAAATGCGTAATTTTGTATCAGATTGTTCATTGTATTTAATCGTTTGCAAGGCAATTAAATATACGACTTTTTAGTCAATTGAACATTTATTTCTTTTTTTGCTAAATGCACAACAAGTATGAATAATTATTAAAAGAATCGTAATGATACATTTATTTCAACAAAGAAAGGCTGTTTTGACAGCGCTCGTTTTGATGTTAGTTTTTTCAGTTTCAGTCGTTCATGCACAGCAAAACCAGTCTATCATCCGTGCCAACAAGATTAACCCGACCACGATTGAGGTGCTGCTTTCCGACAATCAGCGGATGACAATCGACTTTTATGGAGAAAATATCTTTCGGATTTTTCAAGATAATTCAGACGGAATCATACGAGCTCCCGAAGCTAAACCCGAGGCTCTGATTTTAGTCAATAACCCCAGAACATCCGTCTCAAAATTAGATTTGAACGACAATAACAACCTCATTTCCATCACAACCGGAAAGATTATTGTTCAATTAGATAAGAAAACAACGCTTCTGAAAGTGATGAACCTGAATACAAATACTACTGTTTTAGAAGAAGTTATCCCAGTCCTTTTCGAACAGGAAAAAGTGACTTTAACGCTCAAAGAAAATCCACAGGAATATTTCTATGGCGGTGGCGTTCAGAACGGACGTTTCTCCCACAAAGGCAAAGTGATTGAGATTGAAAATCAGAATAGTTGGACAGATGGCGGAGTAGCCTCCCCGACCCCTTTTTATTGGTCAACCAACGGATATGCCATGATGTGGTACACGTTCAAAAAAGGACGCTACGACTTCGGATCCTCCGAAAACGGGCGGGTGAAAATTCTTCATACAACCGACTATCTGGATGTCTTTTTTATGATTAATGACGGAACGGTTGCCCTTTTAAACGACTTTTATCAACTGACCGGAAATCCGGTTCTATTACCCAAATTCGGTTTTTATCAAGGTCACTTGAATGCTTACAACCGGGACTACTGGAAAGAAGATGCGACCGGCATTCTGTTTGAAGACGGAAAACGCTACAAAGAAAGCCAAAAAGACAACGATGGTGTCAAAGAATCACTGAACGGAGAGAAAAATAACTACCGGTTTTCAGCCCGTGCCGTTATCGACCGCTACAAAAACAACGATATGCCTTTGGGTTGGATTTTGCCCAATGACGGTTACGGCGCAGGTTACGGACAAACGGAAACCCTGGACGGAAATATTCAAAATCTGAAAAGTTTAGCCGATTATGCCCATCAGAATGGCGTGGAAATCGGTTTATGGACGCAATCCGACTTACATCCGAGACCGGAAATAAGCGCTCTGTTGCAGCGGGATATTATCAAAGAAGTTCGAGACGCCGGGGTGCGTGTCTTGAAAACAGACGTTGCATGGGTAGGCCACGGCTATTCGTTCGGACTGAACGGCATCGCCGATGTCGCCAATATTATGACTTACTATGGGAATAACAGCCGTCCCTTTATCATTTCTCTGGATGGCTGGGCCGGTACACAACGCTACGCCGGAGTCTGGTCGGGCGACCAAACGGGTGGTTTGTGGGAATACATCCGCTTCCACATCCCGACTTACATTGGTTCGGGACTATCCGGACAGCCCAATATCACATCCGACATGGACGGCATTTTTGGCGGAAAAAACCCGATTGTCAACACGCGGGATTTTCAATGGAAAACCTTTAGTCCCATGCAATTAAACATGGACGGCTGGGGTTCTAACGAAAAATATCCACATGCCTTGGGCGAACCGACTACAAGTATCAACCGCTGGTATTTGAAACTGAAATCCGCGCTAATGCCTTATACATACAGCATTGCCAGAGAAGCTGTGGACGGACGACCCATGATTCGGGCTATGTTTTTGGAATATCCGAATCCTTATACCCTTGGAAAAGCGACCCAATATCAATTTTTGTACGGGTCTAATTTCTTGGTTGCACCTATTTATCAGGCAACTAAATCCGATGAACAAGGCAATGACGTCCGCAACGGAATTTATCTGCCTGAAGGTTATTGGATTGACTATTTCACCGGTGACACATACACAGGTAACTGCATTCTCAACAACTTTGCGGCGCCACTTTGGAAACTGCCTGTATTTGTGAAAGCCGGAGCAATTATCCCCCTGACAAATACGAACAATAATGTTTCCGAAATCAATAAAAACATCCGTATCTACGATATTTATCCCTACAAACAGAGTAAATTTACCGAATATGATGACGATGGAATTTCCGAAGAATACCGTTTGAACAGAGGTGCGACAACCCTTATTGAATCAAATGTGGACGCAAAAAATAATGCTACCGTCACCATCCACCCCACTCGGGGCGATTTCACCGGATTTGTCAATAAAAAAGCAACCGAATTCAGAATCAATGTCACGGCAAGGCCCCCAAAAGTATCCGCTAAAATCGGAAATAAACAAATAGTATTGACCGAAGTCCATTCGGCAGCCGAGTTTCGGAATAAAGAAAATGTATTCTTCTACGATGCAAAACCGGAAATCATTCCGTTTGCAAGCCAAAAAAATCCGCAACTGTTGGTAAGATTAGCCCCCGTTGATATTCGTTTGGCTACAACAACTTTAAGCATCAAAGGATTCGTATTCGAACCAACCAATAAAACACGCATCACTTCGGGTGTTCTAACTGCCCCGAAAAACGCGCAAATCAGCGCTGAAAACACCAAAGCTTATACCCTGAAACCCACATGGGACAAGGTTGAGAATGCCGATTTTTATGAAATCGACCTGAACGGGGTGCGCTATACCACCATCAAAGACACTGAATTGCTCATTGAAAATCTGGATGCAGAAACCGTCTATTCATTTCAATTACGCGCCGTAAACAAAGACGGATATTCCGACCGGACAGCATTCAGTGGCGCTACCGCCGCCGACCCCTTGGAATTTGCCATCCGGGGAATCAGCGCTACATCCACAGCCGCCAATCAAAGTGGCAGCAGCCTGAGATACCTGTTTGACTTTGACGAAAGCAATATGTGGCATACCAAATGGGACACCACCTACACCTCGTTCGACATTGTGATGAATTTGAAATCCGTCAATCAATTAGATAAGATTCAGTACTTGCCCCGCATCGGAGGTGGAAACGGCAATCTGTTGCAAGGAAGTGTATTCTACAGCAACGACCGTGAAAAATGGACGGAAGCAGGTTTATTTGAATGGGTCAAAAACGATGATGTCAAAGAATTTACTTTTGCCGGACAACCAACCGCTCAGTATATCAGGATAACTGTCATAAAAGGCGTTGGAGGATTCGGCTCCGGTCGTGAATTGTACGTATTTAGAGTGCCCGGCACGGAAAGCTATCTGCCCGGCGATATCAACAACGACCAATTAGTGGATCATAACGATTTCACGTCCTACATCAATTACACCGGATTGCGACAAGGAGATGCCGATTTTGAAGGCTACATCAGCAAGGGCGACCTCAACCAAAACGGTCTAATTGACGCTTACGATATTTCAGTCGTAGCTACCCAACTCGAAGACGGAGTCAGTCGGCAGAAAATTGCAAAAGTGGATGGTAAATTGGAATTGAACGTTTCCAAACAGAACTACAACAAAGATGAACGTATCGAAGTTCGTGTTAAAGGAATTGACCTTCGTTCCGTCAATGCGTTTAGCTTTGCCCTGGCCTACAATCCTCAAGATTACGAATTTGTCGGCATAGAACCGCTCAACACAAAAACAATGGAGAACCTGACAAACGACCGTCTGCATACCAACGGTCAAAAAGTCTTGTATCCGACTTTCGTCAACGTAGGTGCAAAAGAATATCTCGAAGGAACGCTTGACCTGTTTATCATCCGGTTAAAAGCAAAAAACAAAGTGAAATTCGACTTAAAAATAACAGATGGATTATTAGTGAATAAGGATTTGAATACAAAGAGCAATTGACATATCCAACAGGAAGATATGGCACACATTTCGTCTTTGATGATAACGTTTATGCTTTATGTTTTTGCATATAGTCTTCACACATTAATTGCAGGCCACAATCGTTGCACTTCGGTGTTCGGGCTTGGCAAATGTAACGTCCGTGAAGAATGAGCCAATGATGGGCAATGGATACAAGCTCGGCAGGTATGTACGTTACCAACTCTTTTTCAGTGGCAAGCGGGGTCTTGGAATCGGTAGTCAAACCAATACGGTTTGCTACGCGAAACACATGAGTATCTACTGCCATAGCAGCTTTGTTAAATACTACGGATTGGATAACATTGGCTGTTTTCCTGCCTACACCCGGAAGTTTGATGAGGTCTTCGAGCGTATCGGGTATTTGACTATTAAAGTTGCTTACCAGCATCCGTGCCATGCCGACTAAATGTTTGGCTTTGCTGTTGGGATATGAAACGCTACGGATGTATTCGTATATTACCTCCGGGGTGGTGACTGCCAAAGCTTCCGGAATGGGAAAGTCGTGTATCAGTTTGGGGGTAACCATGTTCACCCGTTTATCGGTGCACTGGGCGGAGAGAATGACAGCTATCAATAACTCGAAAGGATTGTTGTAATGCAATTCCGTTTGGGCTACAGGTACGTTTTGTTGAAACCAAGCAATTACTTTCTCGTAGCGTTCTTTCTTCGTCATTTTGATTTATCGTATTAATTCAAAGAGAGTGGTTATCATGCTTTCACGGGGTGAAGATAGAAAGTTTTTGATTACTGTGAAGAGGTATCCAAGCGCCTAAAACAAACTCGTAATGCGCAGCAGCTCTTTTGCATTATTCAGAGCCGCTTCCGTTAATTGCGCACCACTCAGCATTTGTGCGATTTCCTCTACACGCTCGTCATCTATCAGGCGACGGACGTGGCTATTGGTTTCCGATTCGTTATCTTGTTTATATACTTTGTAATGCATTTGTCCGCGAGCAGCTATTTGCGGCAGGTGAGTAATGCTGATGACTTGCCGGTTCCCTTTGCTCATTTCCTGCATGATGTCTGCCATGCGGTCGGCAATCTCTCCCGAAACTCCAGTATCTATTTCGTCGAACACAATGGTTGGCAGTTGTACGGCTCCCGCTATCATGGCTTTCACCGATAGCATCACACGAGCTATTTCACCACCGGAAGCTACGGAAGAAATGGGTTGCAAAGCTCCATTTTTATTAGCAGAAAAGAGGAAGTTTACGGTGTCCATTCCTGTTGTACCGGGTTCTTTCAAACCAATCTCCACCTGGAAACGGATATTGGGCATACCTAGCGGGATTAGACGAGTGGACATTTCCTGTTCCACTTCACGAGCGGCGGCAACACGCTTTCCGGTAAATCCCCCGGCTTGTTGTTTCACTTTATCATATTGTGCGTCCCGTTGTTTGGTCAGTTCTGCGATATGTTCATCCAAAGAAGTAATAGCAGACAGTTTCCTTCGGTAGTCTTCTACGAGGGATATTAATTCTTCTACCGTCTGTACACGGTGTTTTTGTTGCAGAGAATATATCTGGTTGAGGCGTTCGTTTGCTTCCTCCAAACGGATGGGGTTGAACTCTGTCTTTTCATATTGATTGCCGATTTCTTGGGCTTGATCTTTTAGTTCAATGTAGCACCCTTCCATTCTTCCGGCAAGTTCCTTGATAGCAGGATATACCTTTTGAAGGTTAGATAGAATGATAAAACTTTCTTTTAATCGGGAGAGTAACCCACTTTCATCCGTCGTTAAGGTTTGTTCTACGCGGTAAAGACCTGTTTTGATTTCTTCGGCATGAGTGAGAAGCTTCACTTCACTTTCCAAAACTTCTTGCTCGCCGGCTGTTAAACGGGCTTCGTCCAATTGCTCCAATTGGAAACGAATGTATTCTTCGTCGGTACGATCCTGTTCTGCTTGTGCTATTAAATCATTTAATTCTTTATCAAGCCGCTTCCATTCGGTATAAGTTTTGCCATAGAGTTCAAGTGCTTCACTGTTGTGCGCCAATATATCAAGCACGTTTAGCTGGAAACCTTCCTTATTAAGCAAAAGGTTTTGATGTTGAGAGTGTATATCTATCAGTTGCTCACCAAGTTCTTTCATTTGAAGCAACGAAGCAGGAACATCATTGATAAACGCACGGCTTTTACCGGAAGATTGCAACTCACGTCGCAGGATACATTCATCCTCATACTCTAACTCATTCTCCTCAAAAAAAGCCTGCATCCGATAGGCAAAAATGTCAAACCGTGCTTCAATTATACATCTTGCCGCTCCCTGACGGATAGCTTTTATATCGGCACGTTGCCCCAACAGCAAAGCGACAGCACCGAGAATGATAGACTTTCCCGCACCCGTCTCACCGGTAATAACAGAGAATCCGGTATTGAAATCAATATCCAACTGCTCTATTAATGCGTAGTTCTGTATGTAGAGTGAACGTAACATTATATTAATTTGTCCACAATATCCTTAGCTACTTCCGTCTTCAGTTTTAGCTCGTAGTCAGTTTTTCCTATCCTGTCAACGATACTTATTTTATTGGTATCATAGCGAAAGCCTGCACCCTTGTCTTTAAGGGAGTTAAGTACGATAAAGTCAAAATTCTTCCGTTTAAGTTTATCTTGGGCGTTTTGCCATTCATCGTTTGTTTCGAGTGCAAAGCCGATTAAGCGTTGTTCCGGACGTTTTATCTTGCCTAAACATGCAGCAATATCAGTAGTGGGTTTCAATTGCAATGTCAAAGCATCACTCTCACGCTTTATTTTTTTATCGGAAGGATTGCTTGGAGTAAAGTCGGCAACAGCGGCACACAATATGCCAATGTCAGTTTTGGGGTATTCCCGTATGGCAACAACATACATTTCTTCGGCGGATTCTACATCAATACGGCGGATATTCGGATGATTTGTCTTTTGCAAAACAGGTCCTGCGATAAGAATTACTTCCGCACCACGCCGCGCACATTCTTCCGCCAAAGCAAACCCCATCTTTCCCGATGAGTAATTGCCGATAAAACGTACCGGGTCGATTCTTTCGTAAGTAGGTCCGGCAGTTATTACTATTTTCTTGTTTATTAAATCTTGTTGGGAAGAAAAGAACTCTTCAAGTATGCGGACAATGTTCTCCGGCTCTTCCATTCTGCCTTTACCAACCAACCGGCTGGCTAACTCTCCTTCGGCAGGTTCTATAATACGATTGCCGAATGAACGAAGTCTCTCTAAATTCTTTTGCGTAGAGGGATGGGCATACATATCCAAGTCCATAGCCGGGGCAATAAATACAGGAGCTTTGGCAGAGAGGTATGTGGTGATTAGCATATTGTCGGCTATTCCGTTTGCCATTTTTCCGATAGTAGAAGCTGTAGCAGGAGCTATCAGCATGGCATCAGCCCAAAGCCCGAGGTCAACGTGGCTGTTCCATGTACCATCCCGTCCGGCGAAAAACTCACTGATAACCGGTTTGTCGGTCAATGCGGAAAGAGTAATGGGAGTGATAAATTCTTTTCCTGCCGGAGTAATAACTACTTGCACCTCCGCACCTTTCTTTATCAATCCGCGAATGATGTAACAGGCTTTATAGGCAGCTATGCTACCGGTGATGCCGAGTATGATTCTCTTTCCAAGCATAATTACATTATACTTTGTCTCGTAACCGAATCTTTGTCAGCATGGCTTTGGTATTCAACGTAAAATCATTATCCATTATCCAGCCATAATATCCGAGGTCTTTCTTCAGTACTTCCGATACCGACTGACCTTTGTATTTACCGAAATTAAACACTTCTACATTTTTATCGTTATAAACGATACGTCCGGCAAAATCTACATTCTTATTAAAACTGGAGAAATCGGCAAGGAACGTCGTATCATTCTGCAATTCCGAATAACGGTCTAATTGTGATTTCAAAACTTCATACGTGGCACGCGTATCGGCTTCTGCCGTATGTGCATCTTTCAAATCTTTGCCGCAATAGAACTTATAAGCTGCAGAGAGCGTGCGCTGTTCCATCTTATGAAAAATAACCTGCACATCAATAAACTTACGGCGACTCATGTCCATATCCACTTCCGCACGAAGAAATTCTTCCGCCAATACAGGTATATCGAAGCGGTTGGAGTTGAATCCTGCCAAGTCGCACCCTTCAATGTCATTGGCTATATTCTTCGCAACCAGCCTGAAAACAGGACAATCGGCTACGTCGGCATCATAAATGCCATGCACCGCCGATGCTTCTTGGGGGATGTGCATTTCAGGATTAATGCGCAACGTTTTTGTCGTCTCATTCCCGTTGGGATATACTTTCAGGTAGCTTATTTCTACTATCCGGTCCGTATTGATGTTTGTTCCAGTAGTTTCCAAATCAAAGAATACTAACGGGTTTCTCAAGTTTAGCTTCATGCACTAATCGTTTAGCATCATTGGCATCAGCAACATCAGCAGGTCTTCATTTTCTTCTTGTTCTATCGGAAGGACGATACCTGCACGCGAGGGGTCGGCTAATTCGATGATGACTTCGTTTGCCGAAATATTGCCAAGGATTTCGATAAAGAACGATGATTTGAAGCCAATACTCATCTCATCACCCGCATATTGACATACCAATGTTTCTTCAGCAGAGGTTGAAAAGTCAATGTCTTGCGCCGAAACAGTAATCTGATTCTCCTCTAAATGAAGTTTGATGAGGCTGCTACCCTGTGATGAGAAAATAGACACACGGCGCAATGCACTCAAGAGTTGTTGGCGATCAATCGTTACCTTATACGGATTGTTTTGTGGGATAACCGAATTATAATTGGGGTAACGTCCTTCAATCAAACGGCACACCATACGATAGTTTTCGAGCGTGAAGACAGCATTACGCTGGTCGAACTTTATGTCAATTGTCCCCATTTCTTTAGGCAGCAAACCCTTCAGCAATGAAGCCGGTTTTTTGGGAAGGATAAACGCCGCACGTTCTTCTCCATGAATATCCAATATTTTGCAACGAACCAACTTATGTCCGTCGGACGCAACAATAGTAATGTCTTCGGGAGTAATATCAAAATATACACCATTCATTACCGGTCGCAATTCATCGTCGGCAGTAGCAAAAAAAGTACGGTTGATGCCGTCCATCAATACTTGCCCATCTATATTCAAATGTACTGCATCATTGCCCACAGTAGTTAATTGTGGAAATTCGTCCGCATTCTGTCCTGGCAGGCTGTACACTCCGTTTAGATAGTTTACGGTAATTGCGTAGGTTTCAAAGTTTACGCTAAAATCAAGGGGTTGTTCGGGCAATTCTTTCAGTGCATCCAAAATCGTTTTGGCAGTTACGGCAAAAGCGCCGTTTGAATCGCTACTGTTCAAGTTTGCGGTAGTAACCATCGTTGTTTCACTGTCCGACGCTGTTATTGACAGCACCGAATCTTCTATCCGAAATAGAAAACAATCTAATATCGGCAATGAATTTCTAGAGTTTATCACGCGACTGATAGCCTGTAAACGGCTAAAAAGCAATGAGCTTGAGATATTAAAAGTCATAATAATAGGATTACTTTATAATTATTGTTGTTTTCTGTTCTTATAACAGGCAAAACTACAAAAAAGATAATGTTACTACAAATTTTAGTTCAATCAGAGTTATTAATTTTGAAAAAATATAAATGTTTAATGCCTATCCGCAATTACACCTAAAACGATTTTTGTACGTCACCGAAGCGACCATCAGCCTATCAAAAAGATTTTCTCCAAAATATCTGCGATTAAATTTGTAGCAAAACTCACTGAGATAAT
>SNRY01000746.1_pt1 | contig 10148 bp, 9 predicted proteins | sample 4693421 | NCBI WGS metagenome assembly SNRY01 (sample SAMN11003215, study PRJNA524138) | termite gut metagenome | isolation source: Bacteroidetes bacterial symbionts from single cell of protist host amplifed... | host: Streblomastix strix ... | reverse complement strand
CATTCCGGACCATTTGCGATAATAGTAATAAACCAACTCCCATTTAGGATATTCTTTGGGAAGCATACGCCATTGGCAACCCGTTTTTACTAAATAGAACAAAGCATTCCATATCTGTTGTAAACTAACGTGAGTTCGATATAAGAAAACAGTTTATAATGCAAATATAGAAAAAAACGGGTAATTGATTGTAAATAAGGTTGATATTCTTCATTCTGCATAGTTTTGAAAACCGGGAAAAAGCAATGAAAAGAAGGTTTATGCAGGATTTCCGTTACCAAATCATTACCTGTTTTTCACTTGGAAGAATACAGAAACAAGGGGTATTTCAGTATGGTTAGCAACCGTCTTTTGAGATAGAAACAGCAAAGAGATATTTTTTACGGAAAAAGCATTTTTCTTCGGATTCTTATTCTTCTTCCTGCCGTATTTTACATAAGTTCTTATAACTCATTTGAATGTAATTTTAAACATTAAAAATGAGTGTTATGACAACGGAACTAAAGGTGTTGTTCTACCTGAAAAAGAATAGTAATATTTTTAATTAATTGATATATAGACGTTTAATATTATTTAAGTAGGCACTCATCATATTTTTTTGTACGTTTGCGGTGCACCATATACGCACCAAATTAGTGCAATTATTAACCATTAAAACAGCAAAGATATGAAATTGAATAGTGCAAGTATTAGTTTAACGCTCCGTACCAATAAGACGCTTGCAAACGGAACACACCCTATTATGCTACGGGTACAGTATAACGGTCGAAAAGAAAAAAGTACGGGATATTGTTGTATGGTCTCGGAATGGGATAAGGATAAACAGGAATTAATTAAAAAATATCCAAATGCCGAAGCTATTAACATAAATTTACACGACTTAATTAATCGTGCGGAGCGTATAAAAATAGATTTTGAGCGTAATAAAGTACCGTATACTCCTAAAATGATTTTTGATAGCTTGTTTGGGGAAAAGACAGATACTAATGAATTGGATATATATGTTTTGATTGAAAAGTATATTCAAACGCAAAACTTAAAACTTAATACAAAAATCCAATATAAAAATTTGGCTCATAAATTAAAAGAATTTTTTGGCAGTAAGCAGATATTAATTACTTCCATTGACAAAGAAACGATACGAAAATTTGATTTATGGATTAGTTCAAAAAATTATAATGAAAGCTATATTAAAGAAATTTACAGATGCCTAAATGCTATTATAAATTTTGCTATTGATTCGGATTTGATTGTTAAAAATGTTTTAAAACAAACAAAAGTAAAAAGTAAACATAAAACCACTAATAAAAAACTTGCTATTACATACGACCAAATTATATTACTCCACGACTATTATTTGAATTTGATAGGATATAATAGTGGCTATTATAATGCTGAATTTGCATATAGTTTAAGAAATAAAACCACCGTACTTGCTTTATTTTTATTTTCATATTTTAGTCAAGGTTTGGCTTTAGTGGATATTGCAAAATTAAAACTTAGTGATGTTAAAAAAATTAAAAAAGAAAATGAAGGTATATATAGTGAGGATAGTATAATTAACTATATTCAAATTGATACCAGTCGTTCAAAAACTAAAAAAACATTGTCTATTGTAATAAGAAATGAGGTATATGATTTATTTCATGCTGTAATAACTCCATATCTTGAAACGGCGGAAAGTAGGGATTGTTATCTCTTTCCTATCTACCAAAATAAGGAACGTACATTAAAAAATGACACAGAGGAAGACAGGCATAAACTTTTGAAAGCGGCTGAAACTTATATTAATTTACACTTAAAAAAAATAGCAAAAGCGGCTGATGCTTATGATGAAGTAAACTATATAAAAAAACATAGAGAAAAAATTGATAAGCTACCCGAAAAATTGACTTTTTATGCTGCCCGTCATACATTTGCAACCGTTTGCATACAGCTAAATATGAATCCTACAAATTTAGCCACTTTAATGGGTAGAGATGCAAATGATATTCACAGATATATAAAAAGTTTGGAAGGTGAAGATATGATTATTGCAGTAAAAAAAGATTTTGAAAAATTACATAATAGATAGGTCAAAGTTTTTTAGAGGTCTCAAACTGTGTGCGTATTATACTGCCCGCAAAGCCAAAGTTTTTACTATGTACGCCTCCCCTATTGAAAACGAAAAGTTTGAATTTTGGCTCGTGTGTGTTATTTGCTATATGTAGGCGGTTTATGGATGAGCCTATAAAATATTATATACCCTTATATTCTGACCGGACAAAAGTCCGGTACTATAATTTAGTTATTTTAAATTATACCTTTGGATTAATCTTGCAACGGCTTTGGGAGTAAATTCTTTCCCTGTGGACGTTTGAAAGCCGTTTGCATTTAAGTACCTGCATATCTCACTTTGCGTTTTGCGTTCTTGTAATAGCTTTTGAATCATACCCTTTGCCCTTGCATTATTTTGATTGGTATTAGCTTTCTCAACTTTCATAGATGTGGCTTTTGCCCTCATTTCATTGGTAAACGTTGCGTGGGGATTGCCTAACTTAAAACCTTGCTCTTTCTTTGCTTTTAAAGCGGCTTTGGTGCGGGTACTGATTAACTCCCGTTCGTATTGAGCCACCGAAGCAAATAAGTGGATAGTAAACTTATTTGCAGAGGGAAAGTCGCAACAAGTGAAATCCACGTTTGAATCTGTAAGGGAGCTAATGAATGATACGGAACGGGAAAGCCTATCTAACTTTGCAACGATAAGGGTAGCATTTTGAGCCTTACATTCAGATAAAGCCTTTGCAAGTTCTTTACGGTCGTTCTTTTTACCACTTTCCACCTCTGTATAGGAATTTATAAGGATACCTTTTTCGCTTTCCATGTACTTTGAAACTATATCTTTTTGACTTTCCAGACCTAAACCGCTTTGCCCTTGTTTTTGAGTAGATACTCTGTAATAACTAATAAACCTTTCCATATCCATTGTTTTAATTGTTATTCAAAGATAGGCATTATTTTGTCAATACACAAATATATGTTTCTATATTGACAATAATTTAACAAGGATTAACGATATTTGAGTCTCTCTAGCTATTTGAAAATAGTTTGTCGTATCTCATACGGACGTATGAGACTAGTCTTAATAGAGACTCGACAAATAAATCATTTACATTTATATATATTCTTTTCTGAAACCCTTTATATATCGGACTTTATAACTAAGGGTAGGAATAAGGTAGTATATTAAAGTGGAAAAGTGGGTAGTACATATTTTTATACATATTCTATTCTGAAACCCCTTATATATCGGACTTTATAACAAATGTCTTTCCCTATTCTCTATATAAAGGGTAGAAGTAGTTTATTATATACTACCCAAGTTTTTACTTAACTCCCTAATTTATAGAATTTTATAACAAGAGTATCCCCCTACTGGTAATACCCTCTATCCCCCCTATTCATCGGGGTTTAGAGCCAATATTTTTTAAAAACGGGGGGAGAAGCATTACAGAGTATACTATAAACTTAAATTTTGAGTAATTTAAGATTTTAGAGTAATAGATATATAGACTTCTTGATACGGCATACTTCGCCCTTGGGGGGCTTTGTATGCACGATGCGAAAGAAAGAAGAAAGAGTCAACCCTACGGGGTAGTATAAAGTTCCCTCAATCATAATAGAGTTAAAATATACTAATGATTATGAAGTATTATAAGTTAAAATATGTTTTCTATTTGTTTTTAGTTAAAATATATTAATGATTATTATTTTCTTAATTAATTTATTTTATATCTACCAACTGAACATTTATACTACCCCGTAGGGTTGAGACAACTCCCCTTCCTTTCGCATCGTGTATGTGAAGCCCTTGGGGGCGAAACATACCGTATCAATGCGAAGCCCCCAAGGGGCGAAGCGTATCTAATTTATCTTTTCTAAGTTATAAAAATAGGCGTATCTATCTATCAATTAATAATATAGAAATTAAAAATGAAAAATAATTCTTTTATAGTTTTTTACTCCAAAAAAAATTATCCTAAGACCTTTTGTTAACAAAAAAAATATACGTTTGCCCAAAATTTAACATTAGAGCTTTACTTTTGGAAAGTAATGTACTATATATATAAATAACAATTAAATAAACAAAAATTATGATAAGAAGACCCCACACCCCCGAAACAAAGGCAAAGATAGGCGAAAGTCGAAGAAAATACTATGAAACCCACCCTATGCCTCAAGAAAGGATAGAAAGGATAAAGGCAACGAATAAAGCCACGTATGCACGTAAAAAAGCGTATTATGAAAGTTTAGTTATTGAGCAGGAAAATAGCTTATTAGGGTATTATAAGCATATAAGATAAAAGGGACGGCTCGCTACCGTATGTAGGGGAACTTTACTCTGTTTCTTTCATTCCCCTACTTCCTTTTTCAATAGAGAGATAGAAAAACAGAGAAGTTAAAAATTTATAAAATGAAACGAAACAGAAACTATGATTCCAATCACATAAAGATAAGACCCATTTTGAAAGATGCGGACGAAAGTTTAATACTCTGCAACCTTATTAAAAAGTACATACATTTTAGGTATATGCCTAAAAAGTCCTTTATACCCAAAGATTTTGACTATCATTTTGACCGTATGCAGGAAGATATAAAACATGAAACTGCAATACCAAAAAACAGATTTACTGAAAAATTAAAAAATTTGGCAAAAAAGGGATATATCAAATATAAAATTAATAGACGTGCATATACCACTACATTGTGGTGGCTCAATATCCCCCAAATACATACCGACTTTGGAATAGACTTATCCCCCAAAAGTACTCCCGACCACACTCCCCAAAGCATTAATAACCCTATGAAACCAGAAACTGCTATGGAAAATAAAGATACAAGGGATATTCTTATCCTCACTCACTTACTTTCAAAATATAAAAGAAAGTTAAAAAGGCAGAATGATTTTGAATATCAACTTGAGTATAAAAAAACGGATATGGCTACTTTCCTAAACATACCAAAATCAAGCCTTTATCAAAGGCTCAAAAAATTGCATGAAGGTGGCTATCTCGAATATACGGGGGGCTTTGACACACAAAAAAATACCACTACCCTATGGAGGCTCGATATAAAAAAGATAGAAGCAGACTTTGGAATAGATTTATTAGGTACTCAAAAGGTAGAAAGCACTCCCGAACAAAATAACAAAGCCTCCAACAAAGACGTAAAAGGTACTCAAAATGCCGTAAAAGGTACTCCTCCCGACCCCGACCCCAATAATATGGTATTAGATATTGATAGTTTACCCGATTATGAAAAAGACGTTTTTTGTACAATGATGGACTACAAAACCGAAAAAGACGTAAAAAACATACTCAATAAGAACAAAGATAACATTTCAACCGACTTGTTAAGTCAATTTTACTCAGCGTGGAAAAATAAAAAATAATAAAAAATAATAAAAAATATGGAGTTCAATTTAGAAAAAAGAAAGCAAGAAGTAAAGGAATTATTAAAAATTTACGATTCCCAAGACCACAATGGTATTAGAGTGGGTTTGGATTGTTTTGACAGAATTTGTCGTTTTGAGACAAAGCGTTTAGCTGTATGGACGGCTCAACCGTCCGCAGGTAAAACTACATTTTTGAATTACTACTCTTATTTGCTTAATAAGAAAGTAGGCGGTAAAACTCTATTCCTAAGCTATGAAACATTTGCGGAAGAACACGTAGGTATGTTTCGTACCATAACAGGGTGGGATGACGATACTATTATGGATAACTTTTTCTTTGAAAATACGGACGAAATTATGGACGTAAAAACAATCGGGGAATGTATTGAATATTACCGAAAAGAAGCGGGTATCATTAATGTAGTAATAGACCCCTTCAACGAACTGGAGGAAAAAGACAAAAGTACCGATGCGATAGGGGAACTGTTAAAAGAATTGAAACGAATAGCAAAACATAATGATGTAATATTACACCTCGTTGCTCACCCCACAAAACCCTCAAAACAGGAAGAAAAATTAACAAGGAATAGCACATCAGGAAGCTACAATTTTTTAGCAAAAGCCGATTTTTTGCTATTAATGGAACGTGGTACGGGAAATATTGTAAAAATAGAAGTAGCCAAATTAAGGCGTAATTTTGTGTTGGGACAAATGTATGAAAGTTGCGATTTGATAATGGATAAAGATAAATACCACTATCGTAAAGCAACCGATTTGGAGATAGCTACTGCAAATAAAGAAGAAGAAAAAGAACGCCCCTTTGGCAGTAATAAAACCCCCGATTGTGGGGATTCGCTCTATAATCTATTCCCCAAAAAATCCGAAACTTCCATTAAAACGGTACATGATTTAATAGAATCTAAAAAATCCGGCGTAGCCGGAAAACAAAATTCCAATATTCCTAATAATATAGTACCCGAAAGCATGAGTAATATCCCCACCCCCGACAATGATATACCCGCGTGGATAACAGAAAGTATAAAACTATGTGCAAAGTATAAGGAAAACGATAAACGAATATCCCCCGATATATTAAATAATACCGAAGTCGATTTATATAAACTGAAATACGTTTATCTTACAAAATATAAAAAATACGATTGGATAACAGAATACGAAAAACGAATATCCCTAAAATATGGTATTGAATTAGGGGAGGATTGTTATAAACAAAAAATAGATACTTTGCGAAGTATGCCGTATGAAACTAAGGAAGATAAGAACGCAATAACGGACTATAAACGTAAAAACTTAGTTATGTACACTGTTTCGGGGCTTTTCGGGAAAAGTAGGTTATTGAAAAATCTCGAACACTATAATAATATCATTGCAATAGATGTGGACGGGGATAAAAACCCTACTTTATCTCTATCCGATATGAAACAGCGGGTTAATAGTATGCCTTTTGTTTTTTATTCAGCCGAAAGTTGTAGCGGTAAAGGTATATTTGCCCTCATGGCTTTAGCAGGGGATAAAAGCGACTTTTTGGACTATTTCAACGCCTTGGAGATAGATTTTGCGAATGTAGGTATTATAATAGACTCAAGTTGCAAAGATATTCCACGTACCCGCTATGTTTCTTATGATATAAACCCGTATGTGAATTTTGACGCTTTTGTATATAATACAAAATATCCTGATACCCCCTCTCTCTCTACTTCCAATACTTCCAAAGCAAAAAAACAAGCCCCGAAAGCCCCCGAAACAAATATATCTCAAACGGATTTATCTCAAATAGTGGTAAAGGGTAAAACCGACACGCAAAAATTAGACTTTATCATATCGGATATTCAAACGAATAAAATCAATATCGTCCCCCAACGCAAAGATAGTTTGCAGGTACGTTTGGCTTTGATAAAGTTATACGGGAAAGAAGGATTACCATATTGGCTTAAAATTTGTGAAAGTAAAAAGAACTATGATAAGGACAAAGAAACGAAAGAATATGAAAAGGATTTGACTTTGGAAAAGGAATATAAATTCGATTTAGGCAGTATAATATACTTCTATCGAATAGCCAAAGAAAAAGTACTTCAAAACTCCGTAGGAACTCCCCAAATATGACCATTAAAAAGATTTTAAAGATATGGGAATTAAGATTGATGCTGCTTGCAAGGATTACACCCGTTTGAGGCTTGCTTCATACGATCCAGACTATTGGATTAATCCTTATAAAGTCGAGGTTTATGATAAGTATTTCAGTGATAAAGAGTAATGGGTAAAATAAGAATCCCGTTTACCGGTAAACGGGATTTCTTTATATGGGATATTCAGTAATGTATACGGGGATTTTTACTCAAAATATATTGTTTTTTGTGCCTTCCTAACTTTGATACTATCCTTTTCCATTAAAATTAGTTCGTACCCTTCTGTCAATAGCTCAATATATAAAGAATACAACTCGAAAAAACTAAAATCGTCTGCCAACTGTATTTCATTACTTTTTAATATAATACAGTTGTCTGTGTCGGGATTGGAATGATTTAGCTTTTCAATAATAGCTAAAATAATTAAATTTTTCATTTGTGCATATTTTTTATGATTTATATTCTATACGCAAAGATATTGTTTTAGTCTCAAATGAGAGTAATTGAACGCGCTCAAAGCACAGTATATTTGTGTTAAAAAAATGAAAAGCGAATTAGATATGTACGTTGTAAACAAAGTAAAAGCTAAAAGAATAGAAATGAAGCTATCACAGGAGGCTTTTGGAGATTTAAACGGGCTTTCTCAAAGCTATATAACACACTGCGAAAGCCCAAAACAGCACGAAAAATATAACCTTAACCATATCCATAGTTTTGCAAAATTCTTTAAATGTAGCTTATACGACTTCATTCCTGAATATCCGATAGATTGATTTTAAGGCTATTTGCGAGGCTTTATGTACTCGAATGAGTATTACTTATATAACAGATTTTGAGGTTGTTTTAAGCCGTTTTTTGAGGCTTTAATATTCATATAGATTAATACACTGCTTTTTTAATAACCTCTTTAAAACGCTTTATTTTAAGTCTTATAAACTTACTTACTATCTACTCCATACTGAAAATTTTTGAAAAATTTTTGAAATTTTATATGGCTAACCGTTTGTTCTAAATGTTTATTCCTATTATTTGCTATCTTATGAAAGACGGGATACGGCTCTAATGTAGTGCTGATACGGGTTTGCAGTTGAAACAGGGGATTACTTTTCATTACAAACGTAGGATTGTATTCTTTTACCTACCTCTTTACGGGAATACGTGCACCACTTGTGCACCGATTGTTTGATATAATATGTAATAAATTGATTTATAATTTATTATAATTGATTTAGATTCTACCTGAAAAAGAACCAACTCAAAAGAGACGGCTTATCTCCTCTCATGGGAGGAATCACCATCGGGAAAACCATGTGCCAATTCAGTCTGAAATTGGATGCCGATGCTGCTCTTTGGGATTCCAAAGCGGGAAAGATGACAGGGAAAAGTCGCTTTGCCCTGGATGTGAATCGTCAAATTGACAGAACCAACGTGTTAATCCATACCCGTTACAGGGAAATAGAAAGTAATCAGAACCGGGTAACGGCATTGGAATTAAAAAATGCCATACAAGGTATTGCCTCCATGCAAGACACCCCTCTATCCTATTTGGACGAACACAATAAGTCTTTCTTTGAGAGGGTAGGCACTGACCGCTGCACCTCTACCTACAACAAATACCTGTATGTTTACAAAAGGTTGCAATCTTTTCTTCGCCACAAATATAACTTGACGGATATTTCATTCAAGGCATTGAATTATTCATTTATAGAACAGTTTGTATTTTATCTTCAGGTAGAAAACGAATTTAAAACAAATACCATATCAGATACGCTTGTTACCCTCCGCCGGATTGTAAAGAAAGCCATAAACAAAGGCGTAATAAACAAAGACCCTTTCTTGGGTTATGAGCTGGAGCGTGAAGGGGCAAAGCATAAAAACCTCACAAAAGAAGAGTTGGATAAGATTCTGTCGGTAGAATTGTCAAAACCTGCCCATCAAATAAGCCGTGACATGTTTGTCCTTGCCTGCTTTACAGGTTTGGCATACGTTGACATCAAAAATTTAACGCCGGAGAAAATAGTAACAATGGAGAATGGCAGCAAATGGATTCAGGCACAAAGAAAAAAGACGGGAACTCCGTTCAATGTCCGTTTAATGGATATACCCCTGACTATCATTGAAAGATATAAAGATTCGCAGGCAAGCGGACAACTCTTACCCGTGCCGTCTAAAGGAGTTGTTAATAATGCCTTGCGGTACATACACCGGAAATGCGAATTGAAACAGGGGTTAAGCTTTCATATGGGACGCCATACTTTCGCCAGTTTGATTACATTGTCGGAAGGTGTTCCGATTGAAACCGTCAGCCGCATGTTGGGACATAAAAATATCAAAACCACTCAGATATATGCGGAAGTGTCCCATGATAAAATATTGCAGGATATAAAAATCCTGTCCGGGCGGATTGTAGGAAAATATACGTGGGTAGATTAAAAACTAATTTATATAAAGTACGATATATTTTTACAATAAACCACCTATCTTTGTTGCCATAAAAAGCTATCATTATGTCCAAACAAAGATTGAAAGTAACAGGAGATGTTCCAACGATAACGCGTCAACTCCGC
>SNRY01000745.1_pt1 | contig 10151 bp, 7 predicted proteins | sample 4693421 | NCBI WGS metagenome assembly SNRY01 (sample SAMN11003215, study PRJNA524138) | termite gut metagenome | isolation source: Bacteroidetes bacterial symbionts from single cell of protist host amplifed... | host: Streblomastix strix ... | reverse complement strand
ACTGTATATGAGGCAGGTGCGTCCGGATAGGGCGGTGGAGTCGTATCTGCCTTGCGCCGAATTGAAGCGCTATGAGTTTGAATTGGACACACATTCCCGTATTCCATTTTATACGCTGGCGGATGAGAGTCTTTTCCAGGCAGTGGAAGGGCGTGTCGGCACGGGTGAGCATGTGGGCGAAGGGGCTGTGGGGTATGTTTGGAGTCGCAAGACAAGGAAAGGAACTCTGTATTCCACGCAGTCATTGGTGTTGCTTCCGGGTACGACGCTGTGTGATGAATACGGCTCGGAGGATAAATCTCATGAGTCTGCAGATAGTTATCGAACGAAAAAACAGTTGAAAGGGGATAGGGCAGAGGGGATAATTACGGATAGAGAACAGAGCGAACAAAGGGTAAAAAATGCAAGGGCAAGGGTTGAACAGGGAGGATGGAACGAGGAGTATCGAGAAAGGAAAGTGAAAAGAGAGATTCCCGTCTATAATAGATTAGCTCCTTTTCCTTAGGAATTGTAGATTCTCCGTGTTTCTGTGCCTCATTTATTGATTTATTTTAACACAGAGACGCAGAGACACAGAGTTTGTAGATTCTCCGTGTCTCTGTGCCTCTGTGTTTATAAAAAACGTGCACTATTTGATGGCGGGTTGGTATTATAAGGCTTTATAAGGAGAAGAATAATGGGGCAGTAGTGAAATTCACGCTCCAAAGTCCCCTTTCAATGTCCGTTTGATGCGACGGATAGCCTTTGCCGTAAATGAATGGGTTCGGCGGTAGTATGTTTCAAAAACGTGCCGCGCCGCGAAGTTTTCGGTTACGGGGCTGATTTTATCAACCGGTAGCCTTTCCGTAAATAAGTTGGAAGCATACAATCCACCGCCGCCACAGTTCGTTCCGCTCCCATCGAAGCCGGTATTTTGCACTAACGACCGTCCGGCGTTAAGCGAAAGTATATCCTTTACAAACAGGCTTGCATTCCAGCGGATAGCCCAAGAGTTGTTTTTGCCCTCTATTTGCCGGCGTAGCATACGGGTATAACGATAGGTGCCATTGAAATCAAATGTGCGGGTGAGTTTTCTTGTTTCTAATTCTTCCAAAAGAGCTTTCCCGTCGGGATTGAAATGTTTCCATGACCTATCCCACGTTGCCCATCCCCAACTGCCTGTCCATTTGATAAGGAAAGTATCGGGCAGGCTGGGGGCTTGCGTGAAGTCGCATGCTTGAATATGTCCCACCTTCGGCTCATCTTTATAAACTTCCAACGCATCATTCATGAATTGCAGGAAATGCGGGGCTACGACGAGGTCGTCTTCCAATACGATAACCCGTCCGAAACGGTTTACCTGTACGGTTACTCCGTCAATGATGCTTTGGGCTAATCCCCAGTTCTTCTCCCGTTCGATGACCGTTACGGATGCAAAGCCGGTAACGGTGCGGATAAACTTTCGCGTTTCCTCCACAGGCACACGGCTTTCTTCGTCTTTAGCCGCATCGGAATAAATAAAGAGTGAGCTTTGAGCAGCCGGCGTGTTTTGTTGCAAGGAATCTATGGCTTGCATGGTATGTGCCGGACGGTTGTAAACAAATAAGAGGACGGGGGCGTGGGGCATACTAATTATCAGTATTTTTTTTGAAAAAAAGAAGTTTGAGAAAATTCAAAAGCAAAGGGGATAGCCCCAATAAAAGTACAAGAAGACCATTGCAAAGGATCAAATAAATAATCGTTTCCTCGGAAATACTCTTTTCTTTCAGAGTTATCGACAATTAAATAACCTCCTTTTTTAAGTTTTGCCGCTGAGTGTTTGATGCATCCGGCACGCGCTCTTCCGTCGACAAGTATGATATCAAATAACATATCGGGAAAAGTATCAATCACTTTCACGTAATTTTCAAAATTAATGTTGGTATATTCGGATGATGCTGATGAATAAATAGAATTGATTTCATTTGCAGGAACACCTTCAACAAGACGAATGTTGACATTATCAATACGATGCTCTATATGTTTGTTCAGAGACTCAAACCATTCTTTATTATTTTCCACTGAATAGATAGTTTTTACTCTACGCGAAAAATACAGTGTCGAACATCCGGCTCCATATTCAAATACGGACATATTGCTGTTTAAGATACTATCTAAAAAGCTTTTAGCGCCAAACGTTATCCAGGGACGGTCATAATCTAATGGATTTAAATTCCGTTTTATGTACGTCCACCATATTGGAAAATCAGAAAAAGCATTGCCTAATACGGATACTTTTTTGAATTTCCTCAAAGCTTTCATCGTGAATAAAAAATATAACGTTAATTTCCGGAGTTCCCAAATAAGTGGAAGATTAAATGCTTTTCTCATTATATTGAAAAAGTTTATGATATTCGTTTATGATGGAATGCGACGATATGAATTTTATATAATATGCGAAACAATTATGCACAACGCTTTACACATGTTTTTTCATTCTGTTTTAATGCTGCCAACGGGTATTCTTATCTATAATTCACTGTCTTTTAATCGCTCTGCATTCTCTGCCACTATCAAATGATCCATACAATCTTGTATCTCTCCATCCATAAAAGCAGAAAGATTATATAACGTATAATTGATGCGGTGGTCGGTCATGCGCCCTTGGGGATAGTTGTAAGTACGAATCTTGGCAGAGCGATCACCGGTAGAAACCATTGTTTTGCGATGAGCGGCTATTTCGTCCAAATATTTCCGGTATTCCATATTATAAATACGGGTACGCAATTCGACCAAGGCTTTGGCTTTATTCTTCAATTGAGATTTTTCGTCCTGACATTGCACGGTGATACCCGTAGGGATATGTACAAGACGGATAGCCGAATAGGTCGTATTTACCGACTGTCCTCCATGTCCGGAAGCACAAAATATATCGGTACGAATATCCTTTTCATTTATCTCTACGTCAAACTCTTCGGCTTCCGGGAGCACGGCTACGGATGCGGCGGAAGTATGTACCCGTCCTTGCGTTTCTGTCGCCGGAACACGCTGTACGCGGTGAACGCCGCTTTCGTATTTCAATATACCATAGACATTATCGCCGGACACAGTAAAAATGATTTCTTTGAACCCACCCACAGTTCCTTCGCTACGGCTTGTGATTTCTACCCGCCAGCCTTTTGTTTCACAATATTTCACGTACATGCGGAAAAGGTCACCGGCAAAAATAGCCGCTTCATCACCTCCCGTACCACCCCGAATCTCTACAATGGCGTTCTTGCCATCTTGCGGGTCGGCAGGAACGAGCAACAGTTTTATTTCTTCTTCCAATTCAGGCAGGCGTTTTTGTCCGGCATCAAGTTCTTCGCGAGCCATTTCTTTCATCTCAGGGTCTTGCCCGTTCAAGACTTCTCTGGCTTCGTTTATATTAGCAAGTATTTGAAGATATTCTTTGCGGGCTTTCATGATATTGTCCAGATCCTTATACTCTTTGGTAAGTTTGACGAATCGTTTTTGATCGGCAATAACAGCAGGGTCGGTAATAAGGAGAGAAACTTCTTCAAAACGAGCGATAAGATCATTAAGCTTTTGGAGAATGGTGTTTGCGGGCATACTGCGATAAAAATTTGTTTATAGTCTTTCTATCATCATGCAAACATAACAATAATAAATTTAACCCGCACCTTAGATTAGATTGGAAAAGAGAAAAAGACCTTGGCTTTGTAAGAGAAATAAATCGGCATCAAAGAGAAAGGGAGCATGGGGGGATGTGTTAGAGCCTGTTTACCTTTGTTGCATTGATGAGATCCGTATTGGGATAAAAGGTAAACAGGCTCTTAGCTATTATTTGCAATCTATCGGTTTCTTTCTCTTGCTCCAAATCTTTCTTGTTGTTCTTGCTGGTCTTTTTTATACGCAGCATATTGCTTGTCGGTTAGAATCTTCTTTAGTTTGGTATCGTATGCCTCTAATGGTTCTCTCATTCCGTCGCGTCTGGCTTGTCCTTCACTTGCCGAAGAACGGACGGCATTCATCTTTTCTGTTAAAGCCACATTGGCATCGTACACCTGTTTTTTCTGTTCATCGGTTAGTGAATACGTTTTTGCCATACGTTCGGTACGTTCTTTCGGGTCTAAAGCTCTCCCTTGTCCACGAGGATTTTGTGCTGTTACTACACTACTTATTGCCAGCAAAGCAATGAGTATAAAACTTATTCTTTTCATGTTTCGTCTTTATTAAAATTAATACTTCTCTATTTCCGTAGTCCGGCGGATCGTTTTTAGTTGCAACTGTATATATGACAGAAAAGAGAAAGAGAAGTTTAATGCGTCTTTTTTCTTTTTTTATGCGAATCACACAGACACACTGACTTACATTCCATTTCATTTTACTGTGCTGGGGAAGAGGCCGTTGGAGGAGGCACTAACTTAACTATCTCGCTTCCGGCAAGAAGATAAGCTCCTGTTCCATAGACTTCCCAACTATCGGCGTTGAAGTTTTTGCGCGGGTCGGCTCCGATAGGCTGTACCCAACCCACACGACCTTCCCTGTTTAAGCAACCATTCAGGGCAATCCATACTTTCTCTACAACAGGCTGGTAGGTTGCCCTATCCAACAAACCGTTGTTGATACCCCAAGTCAATGCATAGCAAAAAAATCCGGAACCACTCACCTCGCCGCCAGGATACGAATCGGGGTCGAGCAAACTGGCGCGCCACAATCCGTCGGCTTGTTGTAACGAACTGATTTTAGCCGCCATCTCCTTATAGAGTTGTTCGTAGAAAGGTCGTTTGGAATAATTGAGTGGAAGCTCTTGCAAGATACGAGCCAGTCCGCCCATTACCCATCCGTTGCCTCTGGACCAGAATATATTCTTTCCGTTCGCTTCATAACGGTCTTTTCCATCATTTTTAATTACATAACTCAGGTCTCGGGCAAACAGATGTTCGTCTTTATTGTACAATAAATCATAACATTCTTTGTAATACTCATCGTTCTTACGTAAATATTCCTCATTGTCGGTTGTGAGTCCAAGCTTTACCAGGGTAGGTGGAGCCATAAACAGGGCGTCACACCACCACCATTTGATAACTTCAATGCCTCTCGTCGGGTAAGGATTCGCGATGAATTTGTCCAACGTATCAATGAGCGGCCGGATCATCTCCTGCCGTTTCTCGATACGGTAAATATCTACATACATTTGGCATATCGCAATATCATCGGCGTGATACCAACGTCTGTACGGAGTCCATCCTACCGCATTACCCATATCTATCATAGCTTGATAGATACTTTGAGAGTGAGTGGTTTCCCAGGCTGCAAAGACTCCGGCATAAAAAGCGCCGTTCGTCCAGTCACGTGGTTCGTGATTGGGATGTGCCAACTGCCACTTGGTTACTAACTCCATGGTGGACTCAATATATTTTCTATCGAAAAACTTTTTGGTATTCGCGACATCTTGTGCCATCATAATACATACCAACATATTAAGTATGAGTCCTGCTAAAATAATTTTTTTTATCATTGACTAATTTAATTAAACAAAAGTAACAAAAATATGAAAATAAAGATAACCCTTCATTGCCCCCATTGCCAAAGCCCAAAAATAAAGGAAAAACGGCAAAAAGGAATCGAAAAAAACAAAATTATTTGTGCAAAGATTGTGGACGTCAATTTATCGGCGATTATGTCCTGATACCAAATTGCTATCAAGATAGTATAATCTAAATTTATTTTAACACAGAGACACAGAGACGTAGAGTTTGTAGATTCTCCGTGTCTCTGTGCCTCTGTGTTTATAAAAAACGTAAAATGAAATGCGCTATTTGATGACGGGTTGGTATAACATACAAAGGTTCTCTAACAAAGCGCATATTACGGATGCTTGTTCGCGGTGTCGGCATCAGAGATATATCCGAATTAGAGGATCTTTTTATTCTACCACTTTCAATCTTGCGAATCGAAGCAAAAGCTGTTTATTTCCGGCATTTTTGAATGAGATGGTTGCTTTGGTATTTTCATCTTCTCCCTCAATTTTGAGTACTTCGCCCATACCGAAACGTTCGTGTTCAACGATTTGCCCGGCTTTAATCCTTGTGTTTATTGTCGTATTTGCAGACGAAACAGACGCTGCCGGAGCCACTTTTGGTATTCTTTTGGAGGTGTTAAGATTCTGCTCCTGTTTATGAATATATTCGCTATGGATGCGGGTGGATACTTTGTCCCGACGCTTGGCATCTTGCGGAAATTGCAAGAAACTTGCGTCAATATCGTGCAGGAAACGGCTGGGATTGGCAAATTCCATATTTCCATAACGGAAACGGGTTCTGGCATAAGACAAAAAACAATGAACTTCGGCACGAGTGATAGCAACATAAAAAAGCCGCCGTTCTTCTTCCAAACCCCGCATAGACTCACCTACCATGAAGCTGGGGAAAAGCCCTTCTTCCATACCTACAATGAACACATTGGCAAACTCCAATCCTTTTGCAGCATGTACCGTCATCAGACTAACCCTTTCATTATCACCTTCCTTATCCGTATCTTGGTCGGTAAGTAGAGAGACTTCGGAAAGGAAATCACTTAATAAGATAGGAGGATTATCCTCTTCCTCTTGTCGGGTGGAGCAAAAGTCGTGAATCCCGCTCATCAATTCTTCTATGTTTTCTTTGCGATTTTGATTTTCGAGCAAATTGTCTTGGCAAACATCGTTCATAATGCCGGAACGCCGAACAATATCCACGCCTATGTCATACGCATTCTTTGCGAACGCATCTGTCATAAAACTTTCTATCAATTCGCGAAAGCCCTGTAATTTACTATGAGTGCTTTTATTGACCGGAAGTTCGTATGTAAGCGGTTCGCAAAGCACTTGCCAAAGGCTGACGCCATTACTTCGAGCGGCGGTGATGATTTTAGTTACCGTCGTTTCACCGATGCTTCGGGCGGGATAGTTGATGATACGTTTGAATGCTTCTTCGTCATTGGGATTTACTGCCAAACGGAAGTAAGCGATTACGTCCTTTATTTCTTTTCGTTGATAGAAAGACAAACCGCCATATATTTTATAAGGTATGCCCTGCCTGCGCAATGTTTCCTCGAACACGCGGCTTTGGGCGTTTGTACGATACAGGATAGTACAGTCGGCATAGCTATATTTTTCTCGGCGATGCAGTTCTGCTATCTTGTTTACCACGATTTCCCCTTCGTCCGTATCGGAATAGGCTTGGAAGATGGTAACGGGTTCGCCGGGGTCTTTTTCGGAAAAAACTTCTTTATGAATTTGCCGTTGATTCTTTTTTATCAGGCTATTAGCTGCCTGCACAATGATTTGAGTAGAACGGTAATTCTGTTCCAATTTAAAGAGCCGCGTAGTGGGATACACTTCGCTGAAACGGAGGATATTGTCAATGTCCGCCCCACGAAAAGAATAGATACTTTGCGCATCGTCGCCCACCACACAAATACGTTGATGCTCTTTGACTAATTGATTGATAATGCTGTGTTGAGCGAAGTTGGTGTCTTGATACTCGTCCACCAACACATAGCGGAATTGCTCCCGATAGCGGTTCAATACATCGGGGAAATCACGGAAAAGAATAAAGGTATAGCATAATAAATCATCAAAATCCATTGCATCTGCTTGCCGACACCGGTTCCAATAGTGGAGATAAATATCGCGAATGGCAGACAGCTTGGCTCTGCAATCACTTTCGTAAGCTTCTCTGTTGGCAGCATAAGCAGACGGTAAGATCAAATGATTTTTAGCATTGGAAATGCGTGATTGAACGGCGCCGGGCTTGTACGTTTTTTCGTCTAATCCCATTTCTTTGATGATAGAGCGCAGCAGGCTTTTGGTATCTGCCGTATCGTAAATAGTGAATCGTGGAGTAAAGCCGATTTGTGCTGCCTCAACACGAAGAATACGGGAAAACACGGAATGGAACGTCCCCATAAACAAGGCATGCGCACGTTTTTCGCTTACCATGCCGGCGATACGCCCTTTCATTTCGCGGGCAGCTTTGTTGGTGAAGGTCAAAGCTAAAATGTTCCAAGGTGCGTATCCGTTTTCTAACAGATAGATTATTTTATAAGTAAGTACACGTGTTTTTCCTGAGCCGGCTCCGGCAATGACGAGTGAAGGACCCTCGTTGTAGATTATCGCTTCGCGTTGGCTGTCGTTGAGTTCGTCAATATAGTTTGTTGACATTAGGAAGTTCTGTATTAGAGACGTAGCATTTTTTCTTTTCGCAAAGATAAATGTTTTTGATGATATCAGCACCCGCCTAACTCTTCCATCATTGCACGCCGTTTGAAATAGATATTCTTGAAGTGTGAAACAATTGAATTTACTATTTCAACTCCACCGGAATATGTCTTCATCTTTTTCAATACGCTTGCTACGTACTGGTAGTGATCTCTTCCCATGTTTTTTTCTGCATAATCAAGAACTTGGGAACGATAAAACTCCAGCATCCTCTCAGGATATTGCGATTTCAAGTACGTTTCATAGTTTTCTAACGAAGCATATTTTCCTAAACGAATGTTCTTTTCAACAAAAGATATCAACCTGTCCCAGTATTTTTCTTCAATATAAATTTGAGCAAATATGCTACTTGAGCTCCACGGGCTTTGCTTTTCCGTTTTTTTCAAAAGATCATCCAAAAAAGAAGCCCACTTTTCCGATGGAATAACGTTCTTCAGTGCGTGATAATATTTCATACCGTCTCTACCGGTAATAAACAAGTCTTCAGCCAATTCAATGACTTTTTCGTTATTTCCCATCAGTTGATAAACCGACAATTTTTTATCTTTCCAATCGGAAACTGTTCCCGAGTGATTTTGCTTTTGGGCGATGGCAATTCCTTCATCAATTAAAGCGCGCGCCTCTTCGTAAAGGTTATTTTCGATGTATTTTTTTAATCTGATTTCCCTTATTTCGGGGAGATACAAGTAATGACTTATGGTAGATTCGGCTTGTTCATATTGTCCGGCGCTTTCCAGAAGTTCTATTTTGGAAATCACCAAAGAGTGCGTTCGGAAAGAATCCGATTCCGCTTTTAACACTTCGTCTATGATTCTAACTCCACCTTCAACATTAGATGTTTTAAGGCTTACCATACAAAGTAATCTGTCTATGTTTGCCAAACTATAATTATCATAATTATGGTTTTTAATCAACAGACTTATTTCTCTCATTAATACATCCAACAATTCTTTGGATGCATCATTTTCTATAATACCGGTAAGCACCTCCGATGCTTCTTGGCATACGTTGCCTAAAGAACCGTCATCATCTTCATATTCTTCATAATCATCCCCAATGTCTTTGATTATTTGCAATGAAATTGCCGCAGCTTCTTCCGGACAATGCTGTCCAATCAAGAATTTTGCTTTCTCAATGAAAGGATGAAGATTCGCTGCAATATCCTCCGCTCCTGAGGAATATCCATATCTATCGTATGAAGAGCCCCGGACTTTGAAACATCTTTGAATATCTTTTGCATAATTCTTGAGAAATCCGGCATTCTTTTTGGGATGGAACCGAGATTCTAATGCCTGATAAAAATCATTATGCTCATCGGCGTATTGAGACAAAAACGCAATAAGTTCCTTTGTCTCTACATATTTTAAAAGTTCTGTTATCTGAATTTGTTGAGGAGTTGGAGGTGGCGCTTCTATTGTCAGGGGATGTTCTTTTCTGTTATTCCTAATATATAAAAGAAAGGCTACCACATGCTTACATATATCGCCATAATCGTAAGGACAATCACAATTCCAAGAGACAATATCGTCTCCATCCAATTCAATTTCTACTTGGTAAAGGTCTGTTCCTTCTATGTTGGCAGACCATAAATCAGGGTATTTATGCTCCACATCTTCAATCAGATCATCCGCATAATAGTCTTTCCCCCTCAAATAAATCGGGTTGGGAATGTGCTTATCAAAATCATGTAATTGCATAGTAAGATGGTATAAAGATTAATCCTCCGGTCTTGTATTGTTCGCATACAAAAATAGAGGATTTTTATTAAAGAAAATTATCTTTATTCAAGTTGCTAGTTATAATATTAAATGATTATCCGTTGTTGCACCTAAATTGATTTTTGTAAGTAACTGCGGCTATTAATAGTCTGTCAAAAAGATTTTCGCCAAAATATCTGCGATTAAATTTATAGCAAAATTCATTGAGA
>SNRY01000744.1_pt1 | contig 10169 bp, 8 predicted proteins | sample 4693421 | NCBI WGS metagenome assembly SNRY01 (sample SAMN11003215, study PRJNA524138) | termite gut metagenome | isolation source: Bacteroidetes bacterial symbionts from single cell of protist host amplifed... | host: Streblomastix strix ... | reverse complement strand
AAAGCGGAACGCTTGAACGGGAAAATACAACGATTTATATCTAACAATTATGGTATGAAAGACAAAGATTTTGCACTCTACAGGATTGCATTGTATTTTTCATAGCACCTCAATATATTAATTAACCCAAAAATATAAATTTATAGATTTAACAAATAAAAGGGAGATACAAAACTTAGTAAATGAGCTGTTTGCAAAAAAATAAAAAAATGAAAGATAACACTACACATATTACTTTACGAGTTCAAGATAATCGTGATTTATCCCATGGAAACTACTATGTTGATAAAAAAAAGATTGACAGAGATGATACTCAAATGCATCTTAATCGTATATCAGAAAAACGTCGCAAAGGGCAAAACTTGTTGCAAGAAGGCAATTTGCAACTTTTTCGAATAAAAAATGGGTATGTCATTCAAGCGTGCTATGGCTATGAGAAAAAAGATATTTTGGGAAGACGGATTGCTTTTATGGCTTTGATTACCGGCGTGCAAAATATTGATGAAGCCATTGATTTATTAGAGGATAGTTCTGAATTCATTAATCAAAAATGTTCACCTGATGATATAAAAAAAATAAAGGAAGCAGGAAAAAAACAATGTATAGATAAAAAACGATTCATAGTTTTAGCCATTTTAGTATTAATAATAATTGCAATTATTCTATGTCTGAACAATTTAATAAAAAAGTGATTCATCTCGTTGAAGATGCGAAGTCCATTAATTATAGATATGAAAAGAATTATGATAAACTACTTGATGGAAACATACAAATTTGTTCGTATGAGTACGATGCCCTGATATTAAAAGAACAATGTCGCATTATCCCATATGATTCATTATCCAAAGGTGATATTTTAATAAAGCATCCATACGAAAAGAACTGTTATATCCATATCGAAGAATCTGAAGATGAAATATTCAAATATAAATGTCAGAAAATTAGTCAAATTGCAGGTTTACTTGGAGCTTCAATATGTGATATTAAATTAGAACTGATAGAGGAAGAAGAAAAGATATTTGAAAAAAATGGTAAAATTACAGCAAAAAAAATAGGAATAGATGCAAGAAAGAAGAAAGAGGAAAGTAAAAAGTTATCACAAAAATTTATTATAAAGGATACATATACAGCAGGAAATTCATTTACAGAGGGAGGATATAAGAAAGCCAAAGAAATAGCAGAATGTTTTAATGATACGAATATAAATGGTTTGGTAGAGATGCGGAGTCCTGATTTTCAGGGTCAGTTGAAAGAAAGAAGGATTTCAGTAGAATTAACTCGCGAACTTAACCGTTCTCTTGATTGTGCAATTACTCTGAATGCATTACCCCAAGTATTTACTTTATCTGCTCAGAAACATGAAATTGTAAAAAGTAGAAAAAAAATCGTTTTTGAGATGAAAGTTGAGTTCAATACTTGAATCTACGAGGGAGAGAATTTTTCCCGTATGCACCGTGTGATTATGGGCTTTAAGGGATGGCTCAGAGGAAAGATACTTATAAATTTAATGGTCAAAAATATCTATTATGCAATGATTGGTATGAAAAAAATAGAGATTCTTTGGAAAATTGGTATAATCAATATAAATAATTCAAGTTGCTAGTTATAATTTGCAATAAAATTCGGAGTCAATCCTCTACCTTTGTATTATTCACACACAAAAGCAGGAGGACTGACCCTATGGTTACAAAAACCATTGCAATATATGTATTTTTGGATGATATATTCAAATCTATGGGACATAAAGAACCTATAAATCGCAAAACTAGCGACTCGGAAATAGCGACCACTCTCTTGATAGCTGCCCAGTATTTTGGAGGAAATATAGAAAAAGCCATAAGCTTTGTCCGTAGTACGGGCTTGATGCCTGCTATGCTTAGCTCAAGCCGTTTTAATCGCCGAATGCACCGGATGGGAGAATTTCTTTCCGGGTTGTTCTTTCAGGTAGGACACGCATTGAAAGAATTGACTGTCAGTGATACGTATATCATTGACAGTTTTCCCGTACCTCTCTGTCATAACATTCGTATTTCCCGCAGCCGGATAGTACAAGGAGCGGAATATAGAGGTTATTGTGCTTCCAAACGCAGCTGGTTTTACGGATATAAAGTACATATGATAGTTACCAGGGAGGGGATTCCGGTGGAATACACCTTTACCCCCGGTAGTTACCACGACATGCAGGGACTCAAACAAATGCCACTGAACCTGCCTGAAGGAAGTATCCTGTACGCGGATGCTGCCTGTACGGATTATACAACTGAAGATATGCTCTCTGATGATGGGATTCGATTGCTCGCCGCCCGAAAAGCCAACTCCAAACGTCCCCACGAGCCGTGGGTAGAGTATCTTATATCCATCAGCAGAAAACGAATTGAAGTCTCTTTCAGTGATATTGCCAAGTACTTGCCTAAAACGATTCATGCAGTTACGCAAAATGGATTTCTTATTAAACTCATTGCCTTTATCTGGGGATAGACCTTAGATAGAATGCTAAAATTATAAATAGCAACTTGAATTAAATAAAGTAATAAAGCTATGTTAGGAGCCATCGCAGGAGACATAATCGGTTCTTGTTTTGAGTTCAACAATACGAAAAGAACAGATTTTGAATTATTTACGGATAAAAATACATTCACAGACGATACGGTTTGTACCATTGCCATAGCAGACGCTTTATTGAAGAATGGCGGTAAAGATTTTCAGACACTTCTTGTAGATTGGTGCCGACGCTATCCGAGGCGAGGGTACGGAGGACTTTTCTATAAATGGTTTACAAACAAAACACAAAACCCGTACCATAGTTTTGGAAACGGTTCGGCTATACGAGTTAGTCCGGTGGCTTGGTTTGGCTCTTCTATAGAGGAAGTGTTGCGGTTAGCCGGACAAAGTGCGGCAATCACTCACAATCATCCCGAAGGGATAAAAGGGGCTAAAGCCATAGCGCATGCCCTGTTTCTGGCTCGCACAGGACGGGACAAAGACACGATTAAGAAGGAGATAACCACATCGTACGCCGGATACTATTTGAATAAAACGGTGGACGAGATTAGAGAGAATAATGTGTTCGACGCAACGTGTCAAGTAACCGTTCCACAAGCCTTATCTTGCTTCTTGGAAAGCGATGGCTTTGAAAATTGCATCAGGCTATCCATTTCAATAGGTGGAGACAGCGATACGATAGCTTGTATGGCTGGAGCTGTGGCAGAGGCGTATTATGGGGGAGTACCTCAAAATATAAAAGACATGGCTATGGATCTATTACCCAATGAGATGAAGGAGGTAATCACACGATTTTATGAACTTACAAAACAAGTTATAATCTAAATATTTGTTTTCAAATATGAACGAAGCTTTTGTTTTTTAACATATAACAAAGTGTTTAATTTCATTCTCGAAAGAAAATTCCGCTAAAACATATATTAAAATGAAAGATGCAACTCAATTACAAGAAATTTCGGAAGCTCTTGAATTGCAAGAAATTTCCGATAAACTTTCCTTTATTCAAGAAAGACAAAGACATTCCAACAAAGAACTTATCATTCCTTTAGTGGGCGAATACAGTTCGGGAAAAACCTCTTTGCTCAATTCATTAACAAATGGCAAAAAATTAGAAACAGCCATACTACCCACTACTGCAACCATATTTGAAGTTCGCTTTGCTAATATTACAGAAAAAGCGGAGATTTTTTACGAAGACAGTACTATGCGCGAGGTAGAAGATATCAGTTCTTTAAAGAATAGCGATTTAGTAAATGCTCAATTGGTAAAAATCTATGATTCTTCTGTAAAAATACCGTCTTCTACGGTATTGGTAGATACTCCGGGATTATCATCATTGAATCCAAAACACCAAAAAGCTTTGGCTGGATACCTGCCTTTAGCCGATGTCATTCTAATGGTGGTTGACGTAAATCAAGGTGTAACTGCTTCTGTATTAAAATTTATTGATATGGTTGGGTTAGCCAGGAAAAGAATTTACATTACGATTACCATGTGTGATACGAAACCCGAATCGGAACGAGAACAAGTAAAGCGATACATTCGGGATAACATTAAAGTACCCATAGAAAAAATAGTTTGTGTTTCCGCCCGAAAAGAAGAGGTTCATGAATTGGTTGACCTTATTGCTGAAATTCAAAAAGATAAAAACCAAATCGTTGCTGAGATAACAGCGTTACGACTGGATGCTATCCGGAAAGAATTACTTAACTACGTGGATGAATTACTTAATTCTTCCAAATTATCGACCGGAGAATTGGATCAAAAGATACTGGCAACCAAACGGAATGTTCAGGAAACTCAATCTAAAATTGACCGGCTGATTTCGGACTTGGCAAGAAAAATAGAGATTCTTTCCGCAGATACCATTAATGATTTCAATCGAAAGATTGCTGCCGAGTTGGATGGTATTGCCAAAAATCCACCCAAAGGGTGTAATATTAATCAGGTTACAATCGCCAAAATAGAAAGTATTTCCCATCTATACTTTGAAAACTTCAAATCGGATGTAATCAAAGAATTGACCAAATTGGTCAAAGAAAGGAAAAACAGTACGGAAGATATCCACTTGCCTTCTTTAGAAACACTGGATTTATCAGACTATGCTTTGACGTCATTATCCTACAACATTGATTTGGAATTGCCCGAGTTACAGAAAATGAATAAAAGGATTGCAACCGGGATCAAAGTAGTTGCTGTCGCTGCGGTAACAGCAGTCGGCGTTGCTGGCGCTGCTATTGCAGCGAGTGCAGCCGGTATCGCTAAAAGTGTCGGGAAACTCATAGATGTAGCTGATACGGCAACGGATGTTGCTTCGATAGCTTCTAACGCAAACCATATTAAAAAAATAACAAAAATACAAAATGGTATTGCTACAGGAACAAAATATTTGTCAAGTGTTGATGAGTCGGACAATCAAATCGGACAACAGATTTCCGGTATGCAAGAAGAATCAAAAGGAGCTGTGGAACGTTTGGTTGGTTTCTTTACTGAACACACTCATGTCAGACCACAGAGAAAACGATTAATTGACGATTTTATTTTGGGTTCTTTGCAACCGGAATTTAAACAAAAGATGGAATATATAGGGGAAAGTATCGTTTCTTCTATCAACCATACGCTTTCTTCCGAATCAGAGAATAAAATGAATCAACTCAAGGAAGGTTTAGAAAAACTCCATTTGGAAAAAGAGTCGGAAAAAGAATTGTATGTACAAAAAGTAAATGTATTGCAAACCTATAAAAAATCATTGGAGGAATAACCGATATGACAAATTGGTTCAGTAAGTTATTTGGAAGAACAAAAAGTTCTCCCATTCAGACAACTCAAGCAAAAGTTGATGTTAAAACACAAGAGGGAGGGGCATCAAACATTGAAATAGAGCGACTAAAAAGAGAAGTTGCAGAGACAAGAGAAACGCTCATCAAAACCTTAGAGAAAAATTTGGCGGACAAAAAGGATGAAATAAATAATAAAGAGCTTGACTTAAAGGTTGCCAAAAAGGAATTGGATGAAAGCAAAAAGGAGAATAGTGAATTGAAAATCTCTCTGAGTTCCCAACTGGCAGAAAAGGAAACGCTCATCAAAACCTTAGAGAAAGATTTGGCAGACAGAAAGGATGAGATAAATAATAAAGAGCTTGAATTAAAGGTTGCTAAAAAGGAATTGGATGAGAGCAAGAAGGAGAATAGTGAATTGAAAATCTCTCTGTGTTCTCAACTAACAGAAAAAGAAACGCGCATCCAAACCTTAGAGAAAGATTTGGCAGAAAAAAAGAATGAAATAAATGATAAAGAACTTGATTTAAAGGCTGCCAAAAAGGAATTGGATGAAAGCAAAAAGGAAAATAATGAGTTGAAAATCTCTTTGCGTTCTCAGCTGGCAGAAAAGGAAACGCGCATCCAAACCTTAGAAAAAGATTTGGCAGACAAAAAGAATGAAATAAATGATAAAGAACTTGATTTAAAGGCTGCCAAAAAGGAATTGGATGAGAGTAAAAAGGAGAATAGCGAATTGAAAATCTCTTTGCTTACTATTGAAAATGATTGCACTGCAAAAAGCCAAGAATTAGATAAAGTAAAAGCAGAAGCCAAGAAAACCGAAGAAGAACTGGATGTAAAAAAGCAATCGCTTGGTTTTGTTGGCGAGGTTCTAAATGCAAAAGAAGCGGACAATCGGGATGCCGTAGAAATCAGGGAAAAAACGGAGGCGGTTATACAATTTGTTGAAAACAATGTTTGCGAAATTTTTCGTGAAACCTCATCTCTTGATGAAAAAGAGTATAAAGAAATCGACTGTAAAGAACTCTGTGATGACATCTGGAAATGGGGAAATCTTGAAAGAAAAACATGGCTCAAAGGAAAAACAGTTGTTGCATTTGTCGGTGAATTTAGTGCAGGTAAAACATCCATTGTCAACCGAATTCTTTCTCAGGATAAAGAGGATCCACAATTCACTCTTCCAGTCAGTTCCGCCCCAACAACGGCTGTTGCCACTTATATCTCTGCCGGGCATGAAACAAGTGTGCAATTTACAGATGCTGATGAGAATTTGAAAAATATGCACTTGAAAACATTTAAGGAGTTTTCTAAAGCATCATTAGAAAACATTAATCTGTCAAAGTTAGTTCGCCACTTTGTTGTCGAATATAACAACCCACATCTGGACAAATTAAGCATCTTGGATACTCCGGGATTCAGTTCCAATAATCATGAAGATGAAATACGTACCACAGAGGTAGTTAAAGAAGCCGATGCTTTGTTTTGGGTAATAGATGCCAATGCTGGAGACGTCAATGAGCGTTCTGTTCAAATTATTAAAAAGTACTTGGAAGACATTCCTCTTTTTATTGTTATTAATAAAGTGGATGGAAAATCACCTAACGAACGCAATCAAATACAAGATAAAGTGAAACAAACCATGGAGAAAAATGGATTACAACAAGTTGTACTGTATATCCAATTTTCCCAAGAAGCACCCTTAGACAAGATTATGAGGGTCCTACCTGCAATATTATCAAAGAAACGAGACAATAGGATTTTAGATAAGATAAAAGAGTTATCAAATGAACGTATTAAACATTACGAAGGAGTAATTGATTCTGCTCAAAAAGAAATAAGAGACTATCAAACAAAAATCAATGAGGCAAAAAGTATTATTGATACAAATCCGAAAGAGAAAAATATTCGGATTGAAGAATGGAATAATAATTTGGATCGAATGGGAGAACTAATTGGTAACACGTTCTTTGGTAGTGGAGGAAATAAAATCAAAGACCCTGAAAGATATTGGGAATTGGATGCTCGAAAAGCAGAAATATTTAATGAAGTAATGGATTTATATAGCGAGTTTGCGGATGCTCGTGAGAATTGGCAAAAAAATACACAAAATAAATCGGAATGCGAACAAAATCTCAAAGACTTTAAAAGATATCTTCAATCTCTCGAACAGCTCAATTTCAAATTTAATGAATTAACAAAACCATTTAATTAATGTCTGGTATGCAACAGAATATATGGGATAATTTATCTGCTATCAAAGAACAGGTAGCACGATATGCAAAAAGTGCAAAAGAAAATGAATGGATTTCAACAAAAGAATGTGATGAAATCCTTGAAAAATTAGAGAAGGATACTCTTACTATTGGGGTTATCGGTCAAATAAAATGCGGCAAATCTACTTTTTTAAATGCACTCTTATTCAAAGACAATGTCTTGCCGGTGGCTTCAACGCCAATGACTGCCGCCCTGTCTGTAATTACCTACGGAGAAAAAGAAGAAGTGACTGCCGAATTCTATATGCCTGAAGAATGGGGAGATATAGAAGACCAAGCAACTTTAACCGGCGATGATCCTAAGATAAAAGCAGCCAAAGAATTGGTGGAACAGTCTAAAGTATTAGGCAGTCGCTTAAACCGTTTATTGGGAACAACACAGTCGGCTTCATTCAGCGATTTAGAAAAATATGTAGGTGCAAAAGGAGAATACGTAGCGATAACCAAATCCGTTACTATCAAGTATCCGGAAGAACGTCTAAAAGGCGTGCAAGTGGTCGATACTCCGGGATTCAATGATCCCGTTGTTTCTCGTGAAGCACGAACAACCGAATTTCTGGCAAAAGCTGATGTTGTTATTTTACTATTGTATGCCGGAAAACCTTTTGACGCAACCGATAAGGATATTTTATTCGAAAAAGTAAAAAAAGTGGGAGTAGGAAAAATTATTATCGGAGTCAACAAATACGATTTGGCAATTGCCAATGGCGAATTGGAAGAAACAATAAGGGCATACATCATCTCGGAAATAGCCAAAGCAGTCCGTGAAAAAAACGATGTGGTGCTGAATGGTTTATTAAGAGATCCCAATCCCATTCTCCTTTCGGCGCACATGGCACTATTGGGTTTGATGCCAATGTCGAAGATTAAGTCGAACGAGGACTTAGAATGGCATTATAAAAAATTTCGTAGAAAATTTGATATTAATACTCAAAGCGAGATATTGGAGAAAAGTAAACTTTCTGAACTTGAAAATGAAATTAATGCCCTTTTAGCCAACGGCAAGATAGAAGTTTTGATTCGTAAACCGATAAACGAAATTCAGGGTAAAATCAATTCCAAAAAGGCAAAATATGAAGCGCAACTTCTGGCACTAAGCGAAAAGAAAAAAAATTTATCCCTGAACGACAAGGATTTGGAAGCTAAATTGAAAACTTACAAAGATGCCAAAGAAAAGATAGAATATCATATCCATAATAAGAAACTTGACATGGAAGAATTTGTGAATGAGCGTATTCAAGATACGGAATCTAAGTTGGAAAAAGAACGGAGTACCGATATGTCCCACTTACGCAACATCACTGAGGATAAATCTTCTAAAGAAAAAACTAAATCTAAAATAGAATACGCTCTTATAAATATAAATATCTTATTTATAGACAAATACAAAGATACCCATAAAGAGATTAAATCTAAATTTAAAAAAATTTCTGACGATCTTATTGGGGATTTAGGAGAAATTATTGGTGGTTATTCTGATGATAAGAAAAAAATCAAATATTGTATGGCAAGTTATCGAGAGGAATTGCTGAAATTTGATAATATCTCTTTTGAGGACCTATTTTCCTTAAAAGACGTAAAAAAAGGCAGCGAAAACGATCTGGGTATAGTTGATATAATTCTTATTGCAATTGCCAGGGGTATTGGATTGGGGTTCATCCATCAACAATATCAAAAACGTAAATATAAAGAAGAGCTTACTGAACAAGTCAAAGATTTAATGCCTAAAGATGCCATAAAGAAATCGTTTGATCCTATTCGTAAACACGTAAATGATTTTATTGATTTCTTCACAACACGGTTTTTAAATGATTTATTAGATCCGGTTATTAAGAGTATTGAAAAAATACAACAAGAAAAGTGTGATAAGGAACTTGAAAAGAAGGAAGTGGAAAAAGAGATTATTAAACTTGAAAATAAAAAAGAGGAACTTAAAATTCAATTGGACGATATAAACAATTATATAAAAACTATGTAAAAACATTACCTGTTAATAAATCATAACGGAATTATCCATCATCATTATTTTTATCGTTTATTTATAGATTATTAAATGAAACTTGAACTACAATTACCGGAGATAGAACATTTTATAAAATCACATTATAAGCATTCTGTAAAAATAAAATATATTGGATATAATGAAATAAGTGTCAGCTATCTTTTTATAGTAGATGTTAAAATAACAGTAAAAGAAGTTCATAGGTATTCTGTTTTGCTAAACTATACTTTGAATTGGGCTTCAAAATTATTGTTAAAGGGTGCAGGATCTATGATAAGAAAAAAACTTGGTGAAAATATTTTGTTGTGGAACACATCCAAGAAAGAAATTTGCATAAATTTCTCACATATTGACGTGCTAAAAGAACTCTTAAAAATAGTTTACATTTCTACTTTTGAGATTCGAAATAATGAGGTATTTTTAGAACTTGTGAATTAGTATTCATTATAGAAGTTTGTATATTGGATATATTGTAAAAGTTAAGACTTATATAAAGTCTAATAAATATTTTCGATTAAATTACATACCCTTTTGATCTGTTCCGGCTGAGTTTTGCTACTCCATTTTTCAAACTCCTCTACCCGTTGTTCCATTGTTTTTAGCCACCTGTTG
>SNRY01000743.1_pt1 | contig 10185 bp, 8 predicted proteins | sample 4693421 | NCBI WGS metagenome assembly SNRY01 (sample SAMN11003215, study PRJNA524138) | termite gut metagenome | isolation source: Bacteroidetes bacterial symbionts from single cell of protist host amplifed... | host: Streblomastix strix ... | reverse complement strand
AGAGATTCATTTATTGATGTCGGGACGCAAATCTAATTTGTCCCTTCACAACCCATAATAAGAGCGTATTTTGTATAGCATCCACCCGCTTTTTTACTATATTTGTTTTATCAAACGAATAAATCCGGTAACGAATCACTTTTGTAAACGGATTTTCATATCTCTTCTTTCTTATTCTTTCGAGAGACTGTGCACAGAGAGTAAATAGTCTGTGCACACATTGTCGCAAAGCTGTGCACAGACAGTATCAAGCCTGTGCACACGCTCTCTGCAAACAATTAATATCTTCCCCGCAAACAATTAATATTCTCTTCGCAAACAATTAATATACTCTTTGCAATATCTATATGCTTCCGTGTTCAGCGTAGGCTTTGTCTATATCATACTATAATTGAGTGGAAAGCGGAGAGTTGAAAGTGGAGAATTATCTTGTTTGTACTAACGGCTTTCTGCTTTTACAAATGCACTACGGATATAAACTTAAATATTATTTGTATTTTTGCCCGCATTAATACAAAGAATAATGGTATGAGCAAACTGTTTATGCTTGCAGGTATGTTGTTGTTGCTTACTGCTTGCAGTGGTAGCGATGAAGAGAAGGCTGCGAAAAAGTTAATGTTAGCCCGTGAAGCTTTTGAGATTGACAATTACAGTGAAGCTCGAATGCAGATTGATAGCATGAAGATTCTTTATCCCAAAGCTTTTGAAGCGCGTAAAGAGGGTGTTCGGATTATGCGGCAAATAGATTTAAAAGAACAGCAGCAGGGACTGGTCTATTTGGAAAGTACGTTAACCGAAAAGCAAACAGCATTTGAAGTTATTAGAAACAGGTTTGTATTGGAAAAAGATACCGAATATCAAGAGATAGGCAATTACTTTTGGGCGACTCAGACGGTAGAAAGGAATATAAACCGCTCTTACCTCCGTTTTCAAGTAAATGAATTGGGAGTAATGACCATGACTTCCATTTATTGTGGTGCGAGCTACATTCATCATACCGGCGTGAAAGTGATTGCTCCCGACGGTAGTTTTGCCGAGACTCCCACATCAGGAGATAGGTACGAAACGTCCGATCTTAACATAAAGATAGAAAAAGCCGACTATCCGTTAGGGAAAGATGGCAATGTGATTGGTTTCATCTATCTTAATCGTGATAAAAATATTCGTGTAGATTATCGAGGAGCGCGCGCATATACAACAACGATGGACATAACAGACCGTAAAGCTGCTGTTGAACTCTACGAACTTTCGCAACTACTTTCCTCCATTGAGCAAGTCAAGAAAGAAATAGAGGAAACGAACAGGCACATAGAATTTATAAAAAAGAATATAGAAGGGGATACGATGTAACGATGTAATGATGGTTACTACTCGGATAAAAAGCCTTGCTGTGCAAGCGTTTTCAGCAAATTCGCCGATATAGCTTCATTATCTTTCCGGGTATAACGAATATCTGTAAATACCTGTGCCAATGTTTCTTTATTATTCTCTTCCGTGAAACGTTTGTTTTCAGGCAGAGACTCTTTATAAGCGTAATACCGGTCAATGTCCGCCGGAGTATAATCATGATAATATTCTTCGTGTATGATGGCTTCCAAAGGCAAGCGGTCGGTTTGTTTCGGAGATTCATCGGGATAGCCTGCGCTAACGGTAGTGATGGGGAATACCAGTTTCGGCAGGCGGAGAAGGTCTATTATCATTTGAGGATTGTAGGTAGTTGTTCCCAAATAACAAATGCCGAGTCCTTGTTCTTCGGCTAAAGTACAGAAGGTTTGGGCTACCAGCAATGTATCCATAGTTGCATTCATAAACGACTGAAAGTTGTCGTATCTGGGGCGGGCATTTCTTTCTTCGCACCATTTACTGAAACGGTGGAAATCTGCACAAAAGGTCAACAGCACAGGTGCATTTTTTACCATAGGCTGGTTGAAATGAGCCGGAGCTAACCGAGCTTTCATATCCGCGTCTTTTGTTACAATAACACTGTATGCCTGCATATTACCCGTATTAGACGCTCGAAAAGAAGTATCAAGCAAATCAGCTAACAAATAGGAAGGCACTTCCTTCGATTGATATTTCCGAATAGTAGTTCTTTTTCTTACAGACTCCATAGCAATAAATTTGCCGCAAAGATAGATTTAATTAGCCGAAGTTATCATGCTCCGATACGAGAAATATCTCTGTCTTTTTGCGAGAGGTTTCATATACAAGCACTTAGAGGAAATTTTCTTTTTGGAAAATTTTTCGACAAGCATCAATAGGTTATATAATTGATTATAAATAAATTATTAAATTGAAATGGATAACTGTCAATAGAAATAATGATAGTATTCTTTTCTTTTTTAAATAATTTCGTAGATTTGTATCTCCCCTTTTGAAATATCTGAACAAATCATTTGGGGCACTTGTTTATAAACAAATCAATTAAAATTAAATAACGTGTGATGGAAGCGCAAACGTATTCATACGAAGAATCTTTTGAAGAGACTTTACAATACTTTCAAGGAGACGAACTTGCCGCAAAAGTTTGGGTAAACAAATATGCAGTAAAAGATTCTTTTGGGAATATCTATGAGAAATCTCCGGAAGATATGCATTGGAGAATAGCTAATGAAGTAGCACGGGTGGATGCAAAATATCCCAATCCGATGAGTGCTAAAGATCTTTTTGAGTTGTTTGACCACTTCAAATACATTATACCGCAAGGTAGCCCGATGAGTGGGATTGGCAACGATTATCAAATAGCATCTTTATCCAATTGCTTTGTTATCGGGATTGAAGGCGAGGCGGATTCATACGGGGCTGTCATTAAGATAGATGAAGAGCAAGTGCAATTGATGAAACGGCGGGGAGGGGTAGGTCATGATCTTTCCCATATCCGTCCGAAAGGTTCTCCGGTGAAGAATTCCGCTTTGACCTCCACAGGTATTGTTCCGTTTATGGAACGGTATTCAAATTCTACGAGGGAGGTAGCCCAAGATGGACGGCGAGGAGCTTTGATGTTGAGCGTATCCATCAAACATCCCGATTCGGAGGCTTTTATTGATGCTAAGATGACGGAAGGGAAAGTTACCGGTGCGAATGTTTCCGTGAAATTGGATGATGAATTTATGAGGGCGGTAATGGAAGACAGGGAATACATGCAACAATACCCGGTTGATTCCAACCAGCCAATGATCAAAAAGAAAATTAATGCTCCTGCTTTGTGGAAAAAGATAGTGCATAATGCATGGAAATCCGCCGAGCCGGGAGTTTTATTTTGGGATACGATTATCAAGGAGTCCGTGCCCGATTGTTATGCCGATTTAGGGTTTAATACGGTCTCTACCAATCCGTGCGGGGAGATTCCGCTGTGTCCTTACGATTCTTGCCGGTTGCTGGCAATTAATTTATATTCGTATGTGGTTAATCCGTTTAAGGAAGATGCCTATTTCAACTTTGAATTGTTCGAGAATCATATTGCTTTGGCGCAACGCATTATGGATGATATTATCGACCTTGAATTGGAGAAGATTGAATATATTCTAAAAAAAATAGATCAAGACCCGGAAGATGCGGAAGTGAAACACGCCGAACGGCAATTGTGGGAGAAGATTTATAAGAAGAGCGGACAAGGCAGGCGCACCGGCGTGGGGATTACGGCGGAAGGCGATATGCTCGCGGCATTGAACTTGCGTTATGGAACAGAGGAAGCCGCAGACTTTTCGGAAAAGGTTCATAAAACGATAGCGTTGTGTGCGTATCGTTCCTCCGTTCAGATGGCAAAAGAGCGTGGAGCCTTTGAGATTTACGATAGTGAGAGGGAAAAGAATAATCCTTTTATTAACCGGCTCCGCAAAGCTGACCCAAAACTGCATGAAGACATGAAGAAGTACGGGCGGCGGAACATTGCTTGCCTAACCATTGCACCGACAGGCACTACAAGCCTGATGACGCAAACCACTTCCGGCATTGAGCCGGTATTTCTTCCGGTATATAAACGCAGGAGAAAAGTAAATCCCAATGATGCTCAAACACGCAGTGATTTTACAGATGGTACGGGGGATGTGTACGAAGAATACATTGTGTTTCATCATAAGTTCGTAACGTGGATGGAGGCGAACGGCTACAATCCCGCTAAATTATATACGCAGGCTGAAATAGATGAAATGGTAGCCTTGTCTCCTTATTATAAGGCAACCTCCAACGATGTGGATTGGCTGATGAAGGTGAAAATGCAGGGAAGAATACAAAAATGGGTTGACCATTCCATTAGCGTAACGATTAATTTACCCAATGAGGTAGATGAAGAACTTATCAACCGGTTGTATATTGAGGCTTGGAAATCCGGTTGCAAGGGATGCACGGTCTATCGTGACGGGTCGCGTTCGGGAGTATTGGTTTCCACAACAGAGAAATCATCATCCGAAAAAAAGGAAGCGCTTAATAGTAAACCGGCTGCTACTGCTGTTTCGACATTATCTGTATCGCCACGTCCTAAAATCTTGGAAGCTGATGTCGTCAGGTTCCAAAATAACAAAGAAAAGTGGGTGGCTTTTGTCGGATTGTACAATGGGCATCCTTATGAAATATTTACCGGCTTGCAGGATGACGAAGAAGGTATCTTATTGCCCAAAAGCGTTGTGTCCGGTTGGATTATTAAGAATATGGACGAGAATGGTAACAAGCGGTATGACTTTCAATTCCAAAACAGACGTGGATATAAAATATCCATCGAAGGGTTGTCCGAGAGGTTTAACAAAGAATATTGGAATTATGCCAAGCTTATTTCGGGCGTACTTCGTTGGAGGATACCCATTGAACAAGTTATCCGAATGGTTGGCTCTTTGCAATTGGACAGTGAAAATATCAATACGTGGAAAAACGGAGTGGAGCGGGCACTTAAAAAGTATGTGCAAGACGGTACGGAAGTCAAAGGGAGCGTATGCCAGAACTGTGGAAATGAAACATTGATTTATCAAGAAGGATGCTTGATATGCACCACGTGCGGAACATCAAAATGTGGTGGATGAGCGGAATAACTTTCAATGGTTAATATAGAATTAGGTGGCACGCGCCACCTAATTCTATATCCCCAATTCAACATTAACCCAACAATTCTTTTACTTTGGTAGCAATAGCGCGTCCGTCCGCTAATCCGGCTAATTTCTTTGAAGCAACGCCCATCACTTTACCTATATCTTTGGCATCAACAACTCCCGTTTCGGCAATAATTTCTTTCAGAGCGGCTGTCAATTCTTCGTCTGATAATTGTTTGGGCAGATAAGATTCGATAACTTTCACTTGAGCCAACTCCGCATCGGTTAAATCCTGCCGTCCTTGTTCGGTATATATTTGGGCAGAGTCTTTGCCCTGCTTTACCAGCTTTTGCATAATCTTCAAAGCGGCATCATCCGTTAGTGTATTATTAGCTCCGGGAGCAGTTTTAGCTTCAATAAAAAACTTCTTTATGTTTCTCAATGTTTCAAGGGTTACTTTATCTTTAGCCTTCATTGCGTTTTTAATGTCTTCACTAACTCTTTCGTATAAATCCATAATGGTGTGTGTTAAATGTATTGTTTTCAAAACTCTGCATTACGAGGTGTACGCGGGAAAGGTATTACATCACGGATATTAGTCATACCCGTAACGAAAAGCAGCAAGCGTTCAAACCCCAAACCAAATCCGGAATGTGGAGCCGTACCAAAACGACGGGTATCCATATACCACCAAATATCTTTTTCAGGCACTCCCATTTCTTTAGCACGATTGGATAATTTATCGTAGTCTTCTTCACGTTGAGAGCCTCCAATGATTTCACCGATTTTCGGAAAAAGAACGTCCATAGCACGGACAGTCTTTCCATCATCATTCTGTTTCATATAGAAAGATTTTATCTCCTTGGGGTAATCGGTTAGGATTACCGGACATTTGAAATGATCTTCCACCAAATAACGTTCGTGCTCGGAAGCAAGGTCTGCCCCCCAATAGATAGGAAACTCAAACTTATGACCAGCAGCAACAGCTTCTTCCAATATCTTAATGCCTTCGGTATAACTCAATCTGATAAAGCTGTCTGATAGAACAGAGTTCAAACGGTCAATCAATTCTTTGTCGAACATATCATTAAGGAATTGAATATCATCCCGGCAGTTATCCAACGCCCACTGCAAGCAGTACTTGATGAAGTCCTCCGCCAACTGCATATTATCTTCTATCTCGTTGAAAGCTACTTCGGGTTCAATCATCCAAAACTCAGCCAAATGGCGCGGAGTATTTGAGTTTTCGGCACGAAATGTAGGACCAAAAGTATAAATAGCTCCCAACGACATGGCAGCCAACTCTCCTTCCAACTGCCCTGAAACAGTTAAACTTGCTTGCTTCCCCAAAAAAATCATCATCGTAGTTGATACTTCCCGATTCGTTTTTCTTCAGATCGTACAAATTCAGAGTAGTAACCTGAAACATCTGTCCGGCTCCTTCACAATCGGAAGCGGTGATAAGGGGAGTATGAAAATAAAAGAAACCTCTTTCGTGAAAGAATGTATGTATGGCAATAGCCATATTATGACGAATACGGAACACAGCCCCGAAAGTATTGGTACGTGGACGCAAGTGAGCCATTTCCCGAAGGAACTCCAAAGAATGACCTTTCTTTTGCAACGGATACGTATTATCGCACGCACCCAGCACGTTTATCTCCTGCGCTTGCACTTCGGCTCTTTGTCCCGAACCAACAGACTCCGTCAACATCCCGTTTACACTTAAACAAGCACCGGTAGTAACAAGTTTCAACATCTCTTCGTCAAAGTTGGCTAAATCAACTACTACTTGCACATTATTTATTGTAGAACCATCATTCAATGCAATAAAATTGACTTGTTTGCTTCCTCTACGGGTGCGTACCCACCCTTTTACATTGACTAAAGCGCCAAAATCGTCGCGCACTAAAAGATCAATAACTTTTGTTCTACTGATTTTCTCCATAATTATATCGTGTGTTGAATAATTATTGATTTACTCAAACGATCCCATTTTCAAAAAGCCCACTTCTTTTTCCGTAAGGTAACGCCATTCTCCCCGTTGCACTCCTTTTTTCGTAAGTCCGGCAAAGAGAACGCGGTCGAGTTTCGTGATTTTATAACCAAGTGATTCGAAGATACGGCGCACAATACGGTTCTTCCCGGAATGGATTTCAATTCCCACTTGATTGCGCCTTGTTTCATCGGTATAACTAATTTCATCGGCATGAGCTTCCCCATCTTCCAATTGGATGCCGGAAACTATTTGTTCCATGTCGTGCTTGGTTATGTTCTTATCCGTATGGACGATATATACTTTTTTCTTTAAATACTTCGGATGTGTCAGCTTGGAAGCCAAATCTCCGTCGTTTGTCAGCAACAGAACTCCGGTAGTATTGCGGTCGAGGCGACCTACAGGATAAACACGCTCGTTACACGCTCCTTTTATTAAATCCATAACGGTTAGTCGCGCTTGCGGGTCATCGGAAGTTGTTACGCAATCTTTCGGTTTGTTGAGTAAGATGTAAACTTTATGCTCAATGCTCACCGTTTCATCATGAAACTTCACCACGTCGCTACGCTTAATCTTTGTACCGAGTTCCGTAATTACTGCATCGTTAACAGTAACTACTCCGGCTGTAATAAATTCATCGGCTTCACGACGAGAACAGATGCCGGCATTAGCCAGATATTTGTTGAGACGAATCGGTTCGTTGGGGTCAACAAACAATGATTTGTACTCCATCTGCTTTTTCTTGCTGTATTTGGCATTGGGGTCGTAATCGGCTGTACGGTGGAAAGTACGGGAATAACCTTGAGATGAGGGTCTGCTGTCGTTGGGATTAAATCTCGGACGACGCGGACGGTCATCTTCTCCGTTTCTGTCATTGTTATGGGATGACGCATTACCGTAACCACCACTTGGAGGACGGAAATAAGGTCTGTTACCCGAATCATCGCCCGTATTTTTCTGCCAAGGCTTACGCTCTTCGTTGCCGCTTCGCCACGGGCGATCTTCTCGATTATACGGTCGCTGCGGGCGATCACCTCCCTCGTGATAACCCTGATTATGATAGGGACGTTGCGGACGGTCACCGTTTTCGCGATTATTATTATACGGTCTTGCCGGACGTTCTCCGTTTCTGTCGTTGTTATAACTGGGACGTTCCCCTCTTTGAAAGCCCCCTTCGCGGGAATAATCCGGACGTTGCGAACGATCACCGTTTTCACGGTTGTTGTAAGAGTTGTAAGGACGTTGTGGACGATCGCCATAAGGACGTTGCCCCTCCCTGCGATAGTTGTTATCCCTGTTGTACGAAGGTCTGTTGTCATCTCGACGGATGTATCCGTCTTTATTGAAACTTCTGTCTTTGTTGTAACCACCAGTACGATCGGCATCTTTCTTTTCTTCTTGAGAATCTTCGTGCCGACTTTCTTCTTCTGTGCTCATTTTTTATTCTAATAAAGGTTATGACTATAAGCCTCACGGCTTAAATAATTTATGAATGAATAAATTGGTAATCAAGGAACACATTGCTTGCGCTTTGTGTTGCACTTATAATTTCAAACTCCTAATATACTCCCGTATATATACGCGGCGTAATCGCCTTTAGTTCCTTTTTCACACTCTCGCTAATGTTTAGTTTTCCAATAAAATCTTTAATAGACGTTTCCGTTATGGTTTGGTTTGTTCTTGTCAGTTCCTTTAAAGTTTCGTAAGGGTTAGGATAACCTTCACGGCGAAGAATAGTTTGAATAGCTTCGGCTACTACACTCCAACAATTATCCAAATCCCGATAAATAGCATCATCATTCAGCAAGAGTTTTCGCAAACCTATTAATGAGCTTTGAATAGCGATAACGGTATGCGCAAAAGGTACACCTACGTTACGCAACACGGTAGAATCCGTCAAATCTCTTTGCAAACGGGATACGGGAAGCTTTGCCGCCAAATGTTCCAATATGGCATTGGCTATGCCTAAGTTTCCCTCTGCATTCTCAAAATCTATCGGATTTACTTTATGTGGCATGGCGCTTGAACCTACTTCTCCGGCTTTAATCCTCTGCTTGAAATATTCCATTGATATGTATTGCCAAAAGTCGCGATTCATGTCAATCATTATGGTATTCAGCCGTTTCATAGCATCGAATACGGCAGAGAGGTTATCATAGTTCGAAATCTGCGTGGTATATTCTTCGCGCTCCAATCCCAATTTTTCTGACACAAACTTATTGCCAAAGACTTTCCAATCGTGCAGGGGATAAGCTACTTGATGCGCATTATAATTCCCCGTTGCACCGCCAAATTTGGCGGTAACCGGACAAGCTTTCAACAACTCCAATTGCTTCTCCAAACGGTAGGCAAATACCCTTATCTCTTTTCCCAAACGAGTGGGGGAAGCTGGTTGTCCGTGTGTTTTGGCAAGCATCGGGATGTCTTTCCACTCTTCGGCATAAATCTTTAACTGCGCCGTTAATTCCTCTATTAAAGGATAATAAACCTGCTCCAACGCCTCTTTGATAGAAAGGGGTACGGAGGTATTATTTATGTCTTGCGACGTTAACCCGAAATGAATAAACTCCTTTCGGTTTTTGAGGATTTCAGACTTATCAAACTGTTCCTTTAGATAGTATTCTACGGCTTTTACGTCGTGATTGGTTATGTTTTCAATATCTTTAATACGTTCGGCATCAGCCTCCGTGAAATTTTGATAAATGCCTCTCAAAATTTTATATGCATCCGGTTGTATATGTAACAATTGAGGCAAAGGTAGTTCGCATAGGGCAATGAAGTATTCCACTTCCACCCTGACACGATATTTCATCAGCGCAAATTCCGAAAAGTAGGTGGCTAATACTCCGGTTTTATTCCTGTAACGACCGTCGACAGGAGATATAGCCGTCAATAAATTAAGCTTCATATCTTTTTATGTATGAATATCGCTGCAAAACTACGCTTTTTTCTTGACCCGTAACACCTTAGATTAAAAAAATGTTAGTAGCCTTATACGCTGTTTTCTATTGCGAGATAAAAACATATTTTAGATGCCTACCTTAATATTAACCCGTAGTGCATTTAGAAAAACAGAAAGAAGAAGTTGTTCACCATCAATAAAATGATTATATTTAATTGTTTACCAAACGATTAAAAAGCATGAACAACTTCAGTACAAATTACAGAAAA
>SNRY01000742.1_pt1 | contig 10194 bp, 10 predicted proteins | sample 4693421 | NCBI WGS metagenome assembly SNRY01 (sample SAMN11003215, study PRJNA524138) | termite gut metagenome | isolation source: Bacteroidetes bacterial symbionts from single cell of protist host amplifed... | host: Streblomastix strix ... | reverse complement strand
TCAGGAAACTCCCCTTGACATTGTTCTTTGAAGATGGTCGGACCTTCGTCTGTCGGACGTTGAGAGTGCCACATAAGGGTAATGATATGCCCCTTTTCATACTCTTCAACGGCTTTATTGACTACGGCTTCTCTGTCCCAGCCCATATCTCCGCCCCATATCATAGGTACTTTCCCCGTTGCCTGTAAGATGCGGTCTCTGTCTTGTTCATACCTTTCAGGGTGCGCTATCAGAGATTCGTTGTGATGTTGTGCGGAGATGATTTTACCTTCATCTACTGAGCGGTACAGCATTGCGAGCAATGCTTTAGCTTCGGGCGTTACATTCGGGTTCACCGGTGCATAATGTTTCGGCTGTGTATTGCAAGATAGTAACAATACACACCAAGTTGCAAGTAATAATGTCTTTTTCATACCAGTATTTTATTTAAGTTCTTAATTATATGTATCTTTAGAACAAATATAATTCAAAAATATGCATTTGAGAGTTTTTTTATTATATATGTTTAGGAATTCGTTGTAAACGATGATCCGACATAAAATCTACATAATAGTTAGTCATTATCTGTAAAACTTTTATCTTTGTATTCAACTAGCAATCTTCTATAAATACCATGAACACTATTTCAACTCGCATTATTCATGAAATAACCCCTTTATCGGATAAGGATTGTTTCTACATAGCCGAACGCTACAAAACGGAGTTCACGTACCCTATTCATAATCACAAAGAATACGAGTTGAATTTTATAGAGAATGCGGCAGGTGTTCGTCGTATTGTTGGCGATTCCGTGGAAATTATCGGCGATTATGATTTGGTGCTTATCACTAGTCAAGAGCTGGAGCATGCCTGGGAACAGCACGAATGTACTTCTAAAGAAATCCGTGAGATTACCATACAGTTTTCTCCTGATTTATTTTTTAAAAACCTCATTAACAAAAACCAGTTCTCCTCTATTTATAGTATGTTGGAACATGCACAAAAAGGGTTGTACTTTCCGATGTCGGCAATGTTAAAGGTATATCCTTTAATAGATAAGCTGGCTTCCGAACAACAAGGCTTTTATGCCGTAATAAAGTTCCTAACCATACTTCATGAACTTTCGCTTTGTGAAGAGGTACGCACATTGTCAAGTTCATCATTTGCCAAAATAGATGTTCGTTCTGATAGCCGCAGGGTACAGAAAGTACAAGAATACATCAATGAACATTATAAGGAGGAAATTCGATTGGGTTTCTTAGCCGATATGGTAGGGATGACACCGGTTTCTTTCAGTCGTTTCTTTAAACTTCGCACAGGGAAAAATCTTTCTGACTATATTATAGACATCCGTTTGGGATTTTCTGCACGTTTGTTAATCGATTCCACGAAGTCCATAGCCGAAATTTGCTACGAATGTGGATTTAATAATCTGTCTTATTTCAATCGTATTTTTAAGAGAAAGAAATTTTGCTCGCCGAAAGAGTTCAGGGAAAATTATCACAAGAAAAAGATTATTATTTGAAAGTAAATTTGTAGGCTTAGGTTATATATCTCTCCAACAAATGTTTTACTTTTGCGTCCATTCAAAAAGTATCAGATAATTTTAATACTCAAAAACATATCAAAATGGATGCGAACAAAATAGTCGGAGAGAAAATTAGAATACTCCGCGAAAACAAATCAATTACTGCAGAAGAACTGGCTGAGCGTTCCGGTCTGGCATTAGAACAAGTTGAACGCATTGAAAACAATATTGATATTCCGTCTTTGGCTCCGCTTATCAAGATAGCCCGTGTGCTGGGGGTGCGCCTCGGTACTTTTCTTGATGACCACGATGAAACCGGTCCTGTGGTATGCCGCAAGAATGAAGCTAGCGAAGCCGTTAGTTTCTCCAACAACGCTGTGCAATCGCGTAAGCACATGGAGTATCATTCCCTGTCAAGTTCAAAAGCAGACCGGCACATGGAACCTTTTATTATTGACGTAACTCCGACGGATGTTACCGACTTCGTTCTCTCATCACATGAAGGGGAAGAGTTTATCATGGTAATGGAAGGAGTCATGGAAATCCGTTACGGCAAGAACTCCTATATCTTGGAAGAAGGAGACAGCATCTATTATGACTCCATTGTACCTCACCATGTACATGCTTACGAGGGAAAGGCAGCCAAGATTTTAGCCGTGATATATACCCCGCTTTAAAATCCCTATTTAATAAATCATGCAATTATACGACAGAACTCTGGGAGAATGGCTCGAATATTGGGCAAAAGAAACTCCCGACAAAGAATACCTCGTATATTCCGACCGGAATCTGCGCTTCACTTGGAAACAACTTGACGAACGAGTGGACAATATGGCAAAAGGACTTATTTCCATCGGAGTTACGAGAGGAACACATGTAGGTATTTGGGCAGCTAACGTGCCCGATTGGCTTACGTTGCTTTATGCTTGCGCCAAGATTGGGGCGGTTTATGTAACCGTCAACACGAATTACAAACAATCGGAATTGGAATACCTCTGCATGGACTCCGATATGCACACACTTTGCATCGTCAATGGCGAGAAAGATAGCGATTTTGTGGAAATGACCTACACCATGCTTCCGGAATTAAAGGATTGCGAACGCGGACATTTGAAAAGCGAACGTTTCCCTTACCTGAAAAATGTAATATATGTGGGACAAGAGAAGCACCGCGGAATGTACAATACGGCGGAACTCCTTTTAGTGGGCAGTAACACCGATGACCGGCAACTGAATGAATTGAAAAGCCAAGCAAAATGCCATGACGTGGTAAATATGCAATACACCTCCGGTACTACGGGGTTCCCCAAGGGGGTGATGCTATCTCATCACAACATTGCCAACAACGGCTTTTTGACCGGTGAGCACATGAAATTCACATCCGAAGACAAACTCTGTTGTTGCGTGCCGCTTTTCCATTGTTTCGGCGTGGTGCTTGCTACGATGAATTGCCTCACGCATGGATGTACACAAGTAATGGTAGAACGCTTCGACCCCTTGGTAGTGCTTGCTTCCATACATAAAGAACGGTGTACCGCCCTTTATGGTGTACCGACTATGTTTATTGCAGAGCTTAACCACCCGATGTTTGAAATGTTTGATATGTCGAGCCTCCGTACCGGTATTATGGCAGGCTCCCTTTGTCCGGTGGAACTGATGAAGCAAGTACAAGAAAAGATGTTTATGAAGGTAACGAGTGTTTACGGACTGACGGAAAGCTCTCCCGGTATGTCGCAAACGCGCATTGAAGACTCGTTCGAGGTTCGTTGCAAGACAGTGGGCAGCGATTACGAATTTACCGAAGTCAAAGTATTAGACCCTGAAACCGGTGAGGAATGCCCCATAGGTGTACAAGGCGAAATGTGCTGCCGTGGTTATAACAGCATGAAAGGATATTATAAGAATCCGACGGCAACCGCTGAAGTAATAGATAAAAACGACTTTTTACATTCGGGCGATTTGGGTATAAAAGACGAGGACGGCAACTATCGCATCACCGGACGCATCAAAGACATGATTATCCGTGGCGGTGAAAATATCTATCCACGTGAAATAGAGGAATTCCTCTACAAATTGGAAGGAGTGAAAGACGTACAAGTAGCTGGTATCCCTTCTAAGAAATACGGCGAAGAAGTGGGTGCTTTCATCATCTTGCAGGAAGAAGCAAAACTACAAGAATCGGACGTAAAGGATTTCTGCCGGAACAAGATTTCCCGTTATAAAATACCTAAATATGTGTTCTTTGTGAATGAGTTTCCCCTGACCGGAAGCGGCAAGATACAGAAGTTCAAACTCAAAGAAATCGGATTACGGCTTTGTGAAGAGAGAGGGATTGAAGTTATTTAAAAAAACCACATTATTATGATTAAACAACTTAGCGTATTTTTCCTGACCGGCTTGCTTGTTACATCTTGTTCGCCGAAGAAAACAAGCAGTCAACAAACGAATGACGAACTGACCATGCTCATAGGTACTTATACTTCGGGCACAGGTAAAGGTATTTGCACTTTCCGCTTTAATACGGAAACGGCTGAAAGCACTCCGCTTGCCGAAACAGAAGTATCCAACGCGTCTTACTTCGCCCTGTCGGCAGATGGCAAATTTGTATATGCCGTTAATGAACACAACGACGATAAAGCTGCAGTTTCCGCTTACACTTTCGACAAAGAAAAGGGAACTCTGCACCTGTTGAATAGCCAACCGACAAAAGGGGGTGCCCCATGTTACATTATAACTACCGGAAAGAACGTAATTACAGCCAATTATTCCGGTGGAAGTATCTCCGTTTTTCCTCTTCAGGAAGATGGTTCTCTCTTACCCGTATCTCTTATTCCATTCACCGGTTCGGGACTTGACGAAAACCGTCAGGCATCACCGCATTTGCATTGCGTTCACCTCACACCAGACGGGAAGTATCTCTTTGCTGCCGATTTGGGGACAGATAAGATACATAAGTTCGTCATTAATTCCCAAGCCGACACAAGTACTCCTTTCCTTACCGCAGGAGAGCCGGATGCTTTTCCGTTGCCTGCCGGAGCGGGACCACGGCACATCACATTTGCTCCCAACGGAGAATACGCTTATATCATTAATGAACTGTCGGGGCAAGTAATAGCCTTCACCTATGCTGATGGAACGCTGAACGAAATTCAATCCATAGCTGCCGATACGCTCAATGCACAGGGCAGCGCCGATATTCACATCAGCGGGGACGGGAAGTTTCTATATGCCAGCAACCGCTTGAAAGCAGACGGTATTGCTATCTTTAAGATTGACGAAGCAACGGGAACATTGGTAAAAGTGGGTTATCAACTGACGGGAATCCATCCGCGCAACTTTATCATTACTCCCAATGACAAATTCTTGCTGGTGGCTTGCAAAGACAGCAATGTTATTCAAATATACGAAAGGAATAAAGAAACGGGCTTATTGACAGATACCCAAAAAGATATTAGATTGGATGCCCCGGTCTGTGTGAAATTTGCAGATTAGTTCACGCATGAAGAATTTAGTCGTATTATCAGGAGCCGGCATGAGCGCCGAAAGCGGTATCAGTACCTTTCGCGATGCCGGCGGACTGTGGGATAAATACCCCGTGGAGCAGGTTGCCACGCCCGAAGGCTATCAACGCAATCCGGCATTGGTCATTCGCTTCTACAACGAACGCCGCAAGCAATTGCTCGAAGTAAAACCGAATCGCGGACACGAACTCTTAGCCGGAATGGAGAAAGACTTTAACGTAACCGTGATAACGCAAAACGTAGATAACCTGCACGAACGCGCAGGAAGCACACACGTTATTCATTTGCATGGCGAACTAACTAAAGTCTGCTCTTCCAAAGACCCATACAATCCACAATACATTAGAGAATTAAAGCCGGAAGCCTACGAAGTAAAGATAGGAGATTGTGCCGGCGACGGCTCACAACTCCGCCCGTTCATCGTCTGGTTCGGCGAAGCTGTTCCGGAAATAGAAACCGCTCTCCCCTTCGTTAAGGAGGCGGATATATTTGTCATCATCGGTACTTCCATGAATGTCTATCCCGCAGCGGGATTGCTGAGTTACGTATCCCGTGAAACAGATGTTTGGCTAATAGACCCCAAAGAAGTGCGCGTGGACAGTTCCCAAAAGATAAACGTCATTCAAAAAGGAGCTTCGGAAGGAGTAGCCGAACTACTGACCCGGCTTCGTCAATAACCGGACAACAAACCATACGTGCAGCATTACGGAATTTATTATTCCGTAATGCTTTGTCATAATAAGAAACCGTTCTCTCAACGAGGCTTTCCGGTTTTGCGTAGTCGTTCCCTCATTCAGATAATCAACAAGAGTCAGGTGAGTGTTGTGTAAAAGGCGCGCTTTCTTCATAATGCGAATACACCAATCGAAATCGGCAGAGAAACGATACTGTAAATCATAAGGCTCTACCAACAAACGTTTGGCAAAGAAAGCCTGATGACAAACGACCATTCCTTGCTTAAAACTTTTCCAAGTCAATTCTTTAGGAGTAGAAAGGCGACGCATACGGAGGAAATGCTCGTTTTCATCAACTAAAGCCGTTTCCCCATACACAACATCGGGTAAACCGGTTCCGGTAAAAGACTGTACTACCTGTTGCAATGTATCATCCGTATGAAAACTGTCGCCGGCATTCAAAAAACAAAGGTAATCGCCGCTCGCATGGACAATGCCTTTATTCATTGCATCATACAGTCCCTTGTCCGGCTCACTGATTAGCGTATGGATATGTGTGCGGTACTTTTCAATAAGCAGCAGCGTGCCGTCTGTAGAAGCACCGTCAATAATAATATATTCTATATGGGGATATGTTTGCGCGATAACACTCCGAATGGTATTCTCCAATACTCTCCGGGCATTATATGTTACGGTGATAATCGAAAACTTGGGGCAACTATGATTCATAAAGAATCCTGCTTACTTCTTCTTCTAAGACAGGCAAATGCCGAGCAATAATGCCCCATATCATTACATTGTCGATTTTATAATATCCGTGTATCAATCTGTTCCGCATACCTACAATCTGCCGTTTACTTGATAGTGGAATATTAGGTGCCTTTTTATCTATCCTGTTCGTGGCTTCACCTATAATTTCAAGCTCTCTTTCAATAGCTCGCCGGAGCATTTTGTTTGCCATATAAATATCAAAATTGCGCTCTGCTCCAAGGTAATCCTCTATGGAAGTGATAGATTCATAAATATTACACAAACGTTCCCTTATATCACTGTCCATACAAATGTTTCTTTGTGTGATGAACAAAACCAGTGAAATACGGGTCATGGAGCGCTTTATCCGTTACCAAATCCACGGGTCGATGGAAAACTTCCTCAAATGAATCCACTGCCTGAAAGTAATTATCGGCGTAATCGCCAAAGCTTAACGACTTAAAAGATACCAACAGCTCAACCTCGCTGTCGTCATTAAACTTGTCTGTACACACGTCTCCGAATGCAAATAGGGATTTAACATGGTGTTGGTCGCACACAGCCCTAATCTTTTCCATGTTGTCAGTTATAATACTATTCATGGCTTTTTATTATATAATGCAAATTTATACATAGTTTCCTGTTACTTTGTTATAGATTTCGATATACTTCTTTGCGATATGTCCTTCCGAATAGTGGGCAGTTGCTTTCCGGTGAGCTTGTTCGGAAAGAAGGGAATATTCAGGGTCGGTCAAAATATGGTAAATACCTTCGGCAAAGTCCTCCGCCGATTTGTATTGGGCTACATAGCCATTGTGCAAATGGTCAATCATTTCGGAAATACCTCCCGTGTCGAACCCTACGCAAGGAACTCCGCAAGCCATAGCCTCCATAATGGTATTCGGCAAATTCTCTTGCAACGAAGGGGTAACGTACAAATCCACCGCATTATATACAGTAACCAATTCATTCTCTTTATTAGTAAATGGCAACGGATGTACTTTGAACGGCAACGGCAATTGTTCCGATTGCTCGGATTTATGCCCAAGTACCACTATTTCGATGGTATCTTTCAACTCAGGATGTTTTTCAGCCAAAATGCGGCATGATTCTACCAGATAATCAATCCCTTTTCGCTTATCGGTAATCTTTACGGAACCGAAAAGGATTAACTTCTTATCTGCCGGAAGGTTACATTTGACACGCGCCTCTTTCTTGTTCCGAGGTTTAAAGAGATTAACATTGATAGAATTCGGAATACTTACGACGGTTTGCCCCGAAAATAGCGCACTCTCTTTAGCCGATTTTTCCAACCAACGACTGCACGCAACGAAGACAATGGAAGCCTTTCGATACAGTTTCTTTTTCTTTTGGAAGATGCGGTAAGATAAATCCTTTTTCCCTCCTCCCTCGTATATGTACGGACAATTATGACATTCTTCCCGGTAACGGGTACATTCGCGAGCATGATGGCAAATACCCGTGAAAGCCCACATATCGTGCATCGTCCACACTACGGGTTTGCCGGAAGCCAGTATCTTTTGAATATTTTTTAGCGAAAGCATTCCCTGATTAATCCAATGCAAATGGATAACGTCCGCTTCTTGAAATTCCGGCAATGAGGTTATGTCCGTTCCCGTATTGGCAATGTCCACGGCAAAGAGATTGTGTTTCTTAAACCGGTTAGCTTTCCAGATAACGATACGCTCCCAGATAAATTTCCAGAGATGCAGTTTGCTGGTTTCCAATTCCACCACACTGATGTTATCAGTCTGTTTATCTCTCACCAGCATCTTGGCTTTCACGCCGTTGTTCTTCAATGCTTCCATTAAACGGCAGGCAGCAATGGCAGCGCCTCCCATCCGTTCGGATGTGCTAATCAATAATACTCTCATAGGTTTAATTGTTTGGGCAAAATTACTGATTTTAGTGTGTTCGGCGGTGCAGAAAGAAGAACTTTTTTAGGGGGTGCATTGCATCATCCGATTCTTTCCTCTACCCATTTTCCTTTTTGCAATTCCATCACCGTTTTATATCCCGCCTGTTTCAAAACGGAAAGCGCTTCTGCCCGTCCGCTATTTATTCGTTCCGGATAGTGGGCATCACTGTTCACCAATACCCGGATACCCAACTCCTTCAACAGGGGAAAATACCGTTCATTGGGATAAAAAGCGCCCAACTGCAAATATGTTTTGGTATTAATCTCCACCATATATCCCTTGCGGGCGATTGCTGAGAAATAATCGTGCATCAACCCCTCATACCAATCCTCTTCCATTAAGCCGGGACGATACGCCGAAGCATTATAATGAATCTTATCTGCATGACCCAACATGTCGAACCCGCCCAATTCCGCCATCCGAGACAAGCGTTCGTAGTATAACCGGACTACCCGCACAATGTCGCCGCCAAAGTGTTCATCTATTATTGCACAAAACCGTTCGGGCTTGCAATCAATATCCACCACTTTCCCTTTATCATCGTACAACAGATGCACCGAGCCGATGCGATAGTCAAGAGGAAGTTCACGGAAATACATACATGCCGGATTGCTTTCCTCATTCAAATAATCAATCTCCATACCCACATACAGCTCTATTTGAGAAGCGTATTTCTCTTTCAACCGGGCAAATTCTTCCAAATAATCAGGTACTTTCTCCTTATCCATCGTCCAATGAGTAGAGAAGGGGAGCGGTGCATGCGAAGATACACCGTAAGATGTAAATCCCTGTGCTATGGCAGCTTTTATAAATTCCTCCAGTGGAGCGCGACCATCGCAAAAAGCACAATGACTATGGTAATTTGTCAGATTCACGGAGAAGGTATTATATCCTGCAAAGTACCGCTTTTTTCTGAGAAAAAACAACAATCCGTAGTGCATTTAAGTATCCATAAAATGATAAGTCAAAGACTGTCCGCTTTCCATTCAATTAGGGCGTGCCCCTATGGGTCAGGCTATCCGCTACAATTCTTTTTGTTCGTACCCTCACAAAAAGCATTTCCGCTTTTATCCTTCACGCGCCATGCGGACTTCGCTACTAACACGGCAAAGCTCACAGTATGCCTAGGGCATAATTCAGTATGCCTAGGGCATAATTCCAGTATGCCTAGGGCATAATTCCGGTATGCCTAGGGCATAATCAAAAGGATCTGCTTTGCTGTGTTAGTAGCGCAGTCCGCATAGGCGTTAGGGATAGTAGCGAAAATACTTTTTGTGAGTGTACGAACAAAAAGGATTGTAGCGTATAGCCCGACCCCGGCAGGGGAAACGCCCTAATTAAAAGCCTTATATGCCTTTTTCTGTTTCGAACTTAATGGCAAGAGCGCATACCATGAATTAATAACTTAGAATGCAAAGAGAACAATGATATTTCATGTTAAATATATATCTTTGTAGCACTTTTGCTGGTAACGTTACCAGATTGTTTGTTATATATACAAAATAAAACCGGATATTCATTTAATACCATTCATTCAATGACTTATCATCATTTAGCCGTCTTGGTGCATCGCCAAGCCGAAAAGTACGGCGACAAAACGGCTTTACAATACCGCGACTATGAGAAATCGGAATGGCGACCTATCAGTTGGAGGCAGTTTTCTACATTCATAAAAGAGACAGCCGCAGCAATGGTGGCTTTGGGCATAAAAGAAACAGAAAACATCGGGATTTTCTCACAAAACAAGCCGGAGTGTTTATATACGGAATATGCCGCTTTCGCTAATCGTGCGGTTTCTGTGC
>SNRY01000741.1_pt1 | contig 10208 bp, 10 predicted proteins | sample 4693421 | NCBI WGS metagenome assembly SNRY01 (sample SAMN11003215, study PRJNA524138) | termite gut metagenome | isolation source: Bacteroidetes bacterial symbionts from single cell of protist host amplifed... | host: Streblomastix strix ... | reverse complement strand
GATTTAAAAACAGAATTCTCTCTAAAATAATGGCACTCACTATGATACAACTCATTAACAAATTAAATAACAGGAATATTAACAACTTAAAAACTTGTATTGCCTAAATGCACTACGGGTTAATATTATTTAAAATAAGAAAAAGAATTATTCAAATATAATTGCTAAACCAATTATAAACAATACTAAAATGAATAATTCCGATTTTTAATGCGTTGCCCCTGATAATCGTATAAATATTTTGTCGATATAAAAATCTTTTCGTATCTTTGTAGAATTATACGATAAAAAACGAAGAGATATTTATTTGGGGAGAGATGGCAGAGTGGTTTATCGCGGCGGTCTTGAAAACCGTTGAACTGAGAGGTTCCGGGGGTTCGATTCCCTCTCTCTCCGCATTAAAGATTGATTATCAGTGAGTTACGGAATTGACGCCCAATCTTACACCCAAGAATGTAGAATTGGGTGTTTTCATTTTTTTAGATAAGTTACAGATGAACTCCGATATGCCCTATGAGAATGCGTCCATCTTGAATATTAAACTTTCCTTCATGAAAATAAATTCGTCTATTATTTGAATACGAATTATCTATATCCGAATAGCATAACTTTAAGTGAGGTTCACAACAAACTTTCTCATCTTCTCCAAAATTATTGGGGAATAAAAAGGTGAAATTCTCTTTTCGTTTAGCATCTCCTTCAAGTGTTGCAATCTCGTCAAGTTTTGCATAAATACTAAAATGCTCTAAAACTTTAGTACGGTTCAATCCTTCTTCAATGCAATCTTTAAATTTATCATTTAATGCAGACAGATGATAAATGATTTTTTTGGGACAATTATGTAGTATATCCCTAACTGATTGTCGGTTTCTATCATGAAAGTATAGATTAGGGAAATATTTCATACACTCATCAATGAAAAATATTTCATTTTTTGGATATTCTCCTAAAAAATACCTCCTGAATTTATACCATCCATCTATGCCGTATATTACTTGTAAGTTATTGTCAAATCCATTTATTGTATGAAAAGCTATTATGCCGTGACAATTATCTTCGTCAATCCAGAATAATAACTCTTCTTTCGCCTCTTGAGACGTGATTTCGGTTGCCTCGGCTTTTTGTAAAATATTTTGTATTGAGTTTATTACATCTCTATCTATGCCTTCTTTTTTTAAAACCTGTGGAATACAAATGAAATCTTCAATAGTATAATGAGAATAGAAAATCTTTGGATATATCTCACTGTAATTCACATATAGCTTATTAGTTCCTCTGTGTTTATGGATGAGTTTCACATCTTCTGCAAGACGTTTTACTTTTTCTTCTATATCTTCATTGCTCAAATTGGAATTATTATGAAAAGATTCCGCTAAAATATAAAAATGTGCAATCATGAGTCATCTGCTGTATTTAAATATTTCTGCTAAATCTTCTTCTTGTTGATCGAAAAAGCCAATAGGCCAATCTTTTATTTTTGCTTTTTCATCCAAATCTAATTTTTTCGGATCAAATGATCCGTTAAAATAGTGTATTGCAATATCTTTTGTGGTAATTTCTATTTCAGGATTTAATGCGCAAACTCTCAATCCGTTTAAAATATGTTCACTATGGGACTCTATGAAAACTTGCACCCCACAAGATGCTACTTTGGCAAAAAATTCAGTAATTCGAGATTGTGCTTTGGGATGTAAATGTGCTTCTGGATTCTCTATAATTACAGTATCTCCACTTTTAGCTATTAGTCCTGTAACAATTAAAGGCAATACATAGCTATAGCCAAATCCTACATTTATAGGTTTATAAGAATATGAACTATTTCTGTTATTCAGTAACATGTAAAGCACACTGCTTTCTTTATCGAGTCCTTTAATATCAATTTTAGCTCCATCCAAAATATAAGCAAGCCACTTTATTGTCTGCTGGAGAATAGATGATGCATCATTCCCACGATACATCTTTTCATTCACGTTACTAAGATATATAGAATTAGCCAAAATATTAACTGTATATTCTCCTCTTGTTCCAACATGAATAAATTCAGGAAGACTTAATTTATCTACATATTTTAATGGCCCAAGTCTATCTGCACTTACAAAATGTATTTTCTTTAATAGACGTATAAAATCTTTTTTTGTTCCAGTAGGGAGTTCTATTTTATGGCATTTTGCGGAGAAATTATCTTTGAAGTTTTCTGTATACTCTAATCTGACAATATTGTTGGAGTCAATAGTGAATCTGAAAACCATTTTTTCAACTTTAGGAGTTTCGCTATTCTTTATGTCATCATAATTTCCTAATTCAATATGCTCTCCATTTATTATGAGCCTTTTCAAGTTCGCGTTTTCCCAAGCAGATTGACTCAAAAGCAAAAGCGATTGCAGTAAAGATGATTTACCTCGTCCATTTACTCCTGTGAGCAAATTTATTTTCGACAACTCAAATGATGTTTCTTGTTGAAAACATTTAAAATTTTGAAGTAGCAAATTTGTTATCATACCGTATCTTGATTCAATATTTCATGTGCTATTCTAAATCTATCAAAAACCCTTGCTTTACTTGCAGTTGATCGCGTTACAGCATCACGATATATATCATTGTTAATAAGGGTTTTGTAATTTGTTTTTATTATTGCTTTATTCCTTTCTATAAAATCATCTTCTTTGAATGATAAATAATTACAGATCGTTTCTAACACGGCAATATTGATAGTACCTCTTGTGCTATTTGTTGGGATTCTAAAATTTCTATTTCCCCAAATAGAGAGTGATTGCCTCATTACTTTTTTAAAGTCAACTCTCATTTCTTGTATATCGGCTTCATCCATTTTATTAATCTTTTTCATTGCCGATTCAATATAATCACTCATGTTGCCAGTATATTTACTCTTGTAATCAAACCAACGAAAAGCAATGTAACGTAATACAACTTCTCGGTCTTTCATCCTGCAAGGACTGACTCCATTGCTGATTGCATTTTTAAAATATGTCTTTTCAGATAATTCCTTAAGAAGAAGAGTTGATTTTCCTATAAATATGCAGTTTCGAACTTCTTGTCTATTTAGTTGAGTTCCTCCTGTATTGATTCTGTTAAATAAATCGTAAATAACAACCATTGGTGTTGATGGCTTGAGAATAAAAACTGTAAGTTTCTTATCCTCAAACTTTGACTGTAAAGTTTCTGGCAAATCCTTATAGCACAGATAGTTATATTTCGGAAGTGCTTTTAGTCCATTCAATTCCAACGTTCCAGAATAGAAGTCTTTCAATGTAGTCGAACGTTGCAGTCCATCTATTACAATGTAGTTAGACTCTTTTGTTTCATTCAGATAAATTGGAGGTAATGGAAAATTTAATAAGATTGATTCAATAAATTTACTTTTTTGAATATTTTTCCACACCTGATTTCTTTGAAAATCTGGTTGTATCACAATCTTCCCTTTATTTAGTTGTCGTAAGTATTCAAAAATGGAAAAGGGTGTATCTCCTATTTCAATATCAGTATAAGCGGGGTCGTAAGGATAAAGTCCCCCATCCTCTATATTATCTTCGGAAGCGGTGTCTACATCCAATTCTATTACTTTGTCCTCTTCTTCTATCATGTTATTACAAATTTATCAGTTTACGCAAAAAAATCATCCGTATAGACTTTTCTTCCGACAAAAATACTAAATATTTGAGAAACAGCCTCAATTACATCTTTAAACCTCTATTTTTACCCATCTCCTGCTTCTGCATAGGCTTTATCCCTATCGCTTCTATCGCTTCTTGAAATTCTCTGTATTTCTGCCTGAACCAATCCGCAACATTCATTCATCCTTATCAACGTTTTTTTCTTCAAGTATTTTTTTGATTTTTTTCATTGTAACTTCACTCTCTTCCATTGCTGCAATGATGTTTTCATGATTGCCCCAATACTTTTCCCAAAGGTCATTATCAATTATCTCTGAAAAAATGTAGTGTTTTCGTTTTGGGTTTCCCCACCCAATATATTTCTCTATTAGTTCTATTCTATGGTCTAAATCTGCTATTTTTCTTGTTTGGGGAGATTGTGGTACACCACTTGTCATCCATTCTTTCCAATTAATATTTCTCTTCGATTGGTTGCACTTTCCACAAGTAGGAACAAGATTTCTAATCTCAGAAATATATCCTGTTGGTCTTGTGCCTTCAACTAATGGAAATAAATGATCCCATTCGGTCATAGGATCTCCGCAATAAATACACCTCATATCTTCTGAATTTTCTTCCAATATCTTGATTGCGGTGTCAAGTTCTTCTTTATTTGGCTTTACAACAGGAATGATTCCATTTACAAACGAATTTGTAATACTAGATAATCTTCCCTTAATTGTTACTGCATTAGGCATTTTAAATACTTCTTTTGTTGATTTCATATGATTATCGTTTTGTTTTTGATGTGTCTTGCTAATCTAACTTCAATGTTTCAAGTTTGTTTTAATTATTTCACGAAAGTAACAATATAAAATCTAAAACCTAATATAATTGCAGAAAAATAGTGTTACAATCCGAATCTCCTGCTCTTAGGTGATGCTTGGCGGAAATTCGCTACAATCCTTTGCTGAATGTCCTTGTATTTCTGTTTAAACCAATCTATAATATTCATTCCGTTAATCGCCAACCGTAATTTATTCGGATTATCCGGTTCTTTCTCAATCTTTACTTGTGCATCCTTCACCTCAAAATATTGTTTATGTTCGGGGGAATACAATTTACCGGAATGTATCTGAATCGTAATGCCTCTCAATAATTGTTTGACGGCTTCAATGGTGAATCCAACCCCTTGGCATAAAGCCGCTATCCGGAGTTGCTCTTTCATCATAGGAAACAATTCATGAATCCGGTTTAGCTCTTCCTGCGCTTTATAAGGCTCGTATTCCTGTTTGGCTTTTTGGAGTTTGGTTTCAATGATTGTCAATTCATTATCCTTTCTGCGAACATACTCATCTATAGCCAGAAACTTGTCCCGTGCCTCGTCTTTCAGGTCATAGACGTGACGAACTTCTTCCCTAGTCGCTTCTTTCTGCTCCTGCAAATCTTCAATATCTTCTTTCAGATTTTCGTTTTTTACATACAACTCCCGATAATATTGCTGCGTATAGATATGTTTGGCTTTGGAACCTTCAATGCCCCGTTGCAATCCATATTTTTGCATAGTTTCGGCATAGCTGTCCTGATAGGCTTTTAACTTATCTCTTGCCATTACATCATCGGCACATAGCCGGGCAGCATCAGGGTTCTTCTTTCTGTATTTCTTTTTGCCTTCGGTGGACTTTTCCTCTTTGGCTTTTCTTCTTTCACCGGTTACAATCGGCACAATCGTCGCATGAATATGAGGTGTTGTTTCATCTCTATGCAGGACGGCTGATACAAGATTCTCCGCACCGAACGTTTTCTCTAACCAGTCAACACTCTCGGCACACCAATCATTTAGGTTTCCGGCTTCTTCTATCCGTTTCATATCATCGGGACTACCCGAAAGCATCACTCCTATTGCCCGAACCTGATTCTTTCCTATTTTGCGGGTAATACCGGCATTCTCTATCCGGTGCTGAATCGCTTCGGTGCGGTTCTTTACACTTTGAGAAAACTCTATCAATTCCCGATTCAGATGTGTGCGGCTTTCATCCGCATTTTTAGGATGAATTGTCCGCTCGATATGGGCAGACGTTCCGGCATCGTTACCCGATGCCTTTTTTAAATGAAGTACCACATATCCCATAGTGGGATGTCATTTATTTGTTATACATTTGCTTCTTGATTATCCGACTTCTTCAAGGAAGTCCATTCGGAGGATTCCAAAGGGGGAACTCCTTTGGCTTATTGGGGCTTTTTTTAGCGTAGAGCAACGAAGCGTAAAGAAAAAAGCCCTAATAAGCTAGGGAATTTGTTAAAAATATCCCCTGCTTGTCGTTACGTTCAGCGTTTCATTCCCCTGCTTTGCCGTTTTTCCTGAACCTGTTTTTTACCGCATAAATAATCGTTCAAGTCTTTATAGCCCAGATAGTGTACCGATCTGTCGGAAACATTCAAACCGCATTTGTTACGGATTTCTTCATAAGTGGAAGCGCCAGCCTTGTCGTTATCCAGATAGCAATACTTCGCTTTGTAACCGCTAATGATGTCAATCGCTTTGAGGGTATTGGAAACGGAATTGAGAATGATATAATCCTGTTTCCCTATGTTTGGATATTCGGGATTGTGTTTTTGCTTTAAGGTCAGATAAGAAAGGTAATCCATAAATCCCTCAAAAATGCAGCAGGAATCATTTCCCTGTTTTATGGTCGTTATTCCTTTAGGAGAGATAGTGCCTTGAAAATATTTGTTACGCAATTCATACCCACCGAGGTTATTTTCAAAACCAATGGCAAAATAGGATTTATCCTTAAACTTAAAGTGAACTTCCCCACATACCTGCTGTGCATAAGGGATGTTGATTTGCCGTTCCTTGAGGTATTGGATGAGCAAGGGATTTTCCAATGGCTGTATCCGTATGTCTTCATAGGCGGATAAATTCTCTTGCGGGCGAAAAGAAAAAGAGTTGGCAGGAGAAATCATTGACGCTTTGCCTGAAAGGATTTGTAGTACATGGGATATGTCCTCTATCCCCTGTTGTTCCATTACAAAATCAAGCATGTTTCCACCTTTTCCCATCCCAAAGTCAAACCATTGATTACGGATAAGGTTTACCTTGAATGAGGCTTCAGTTTCTTGCCTGAAAGGAGAGTAATACCAGAGGTTGTTACCTTGCTTCCTGCAAGGTGTTATCCCTATGGATTGCAGATAGCCTGCAAGAGGGATGCTTTTTGCTTCAGCTATATTCATAATGATAATGTATTTTTCAGGGATAGATGAGTATTTGAATCTTGCATATGAGCCTATTGGCAGGATTGAGAATTCTTTTTCTTTTCGCCGGCAACCTATTGATATGGCGAGATGAACTTGGAACCAAACCGGTACGCTTGAGAGAATAAACCGGTTTAAACCTCTTAAACCAGTTTAGTTTAGTTTACTATATATATACTTAAACTAAACTAAACCTCTTTTCCCAAGGTTTAATAATGGAAATCAGGGTTAAACCGGTAGCATTTATCCTCTTTGAGAATCATTCACTTGTTTTCCAAAAACACCTTGAGCAATTTGGCTTTGTTGATTCCAAACGAAAAACCGGCAAGAGCATCACTCTTTTGGAGTTTACCTATCAGGCTGTTATATGAAACCTGTTCCGCTTCTGAAAACAGGATTGCCAGTGCTTCCCTGTGCTTGGCTTCGGGCACTTCCCTGTAATCGAAACCTTTCTGTGAAACAGCTTGCTTGGGCTGGTAATCATCCGGCAATTCAGGTAACCCATTAGAGTTGATACGAAAAGCGAACGGGTCGAAGTCTATATCACGGATATAGGAAGAAGTAACGGAACTGATGTTTCTGTCCAACCCGTCTTTGGTAACCTGTAAAATGGTTTCGGCTTTGTTGTTCAGTTCCGTACCCAAATGTCCTCTGGTATTGTCATCCCCTTTGTTCAGGTGCAAAACCGTATGGATATGGATTTGCCTCTCTTCTGTCCACTGCATCAGCTTGGTAATCAGTTCGGTCGCTTCGGCGGGAGAGTTAATATCGTAAGCCAAATCCCGGACGCCGTCAATGATTACCAGTCCCAATCCTTCGCTATGGTAAATGGCTTCCTCAATAATTCCCAGCCGTATTTTAGGACTGTATCCTCTTAAGGAAAGGAACTCCAATGTATCAGGCTGGCTGCCGGTAGGTAGTCCCGATAATTGCAGGATACGCCTTAATACCCGCTGACAATGGAATTTGCTTTGCTCGGTATCAGCATAGAGGATTCTCCGCTTGTCCTGTGGCAACGAAGCCGAATAGTTCAGTATCAGGCTGTTTCTTAGTGCTGCCGCAACAATGGCGCAAACGTTGAATGTCTTCTTACTCTTGGCTTTGCCGGTGGATGCGCTGAAATTGCCCAAGGTACCGATGATAGAATCCTCCACCCGCAGGATAACAGGGGGTTGGAGGAATTCATCCGTAACAAACAGTCGGGATTTTTCCCATAGCTGGGAGAGAGCCTGTTCCCCGCCGGTTCTTACTTGCGCTTCCATTACCTGCGTCCTCCCTGCTTGCGTCCCGCCAGTTCAAGGGCGAGTTCCGCCTCCACAATGATTTTACGCCCTATCTGTGTGATGGCTTTATCAATCCTCCCGCTTTGTTTAATGCGGTTGGCGGTGGGAATACTGCACCCGAACAGGCGGGCAATACCGGATATACCGTAAACATATCTCTTGGATGTATCGGTTATGGTGACCGGTTGTATTTCTTTGTGCTCCGAGTTTTGCTGAAGGAATAAGAACTCCTCACCCGTCATTTGCCACAATGGCTTCTCTTTTAATTCATGGATATTCATAGCCTTTCGTATTGTTTAATACAAAAATACGAAAGGATAGGCTAAGATATTCTGTTTTTTCTTTGGTGGCAGCATTTGGCGTCGCTGTGGCTGCATTTGGCACAGGTGAGTTTTTGCTTTGCTAGAAAAAATGGGCGTTTGAACATTCGTTAACGTTTTGCAGGGTATTCTGTTTCTTGCGGAATTCAGTTATAACCGGTTGAATTTATCCATTGCACTGGCTTTTATGTCATCTGCAATGTCAATGTAGGGCTTCATCGCCTTATAATCGCTGTGCCCAGTCCATTTCATCACCACTTGCGCCGGAATACCTAAAGACAAAGCATTGCAGATGAATGTCCGCCTACCGGCATGAGTACCCAGCAGGGCATATTTAGGAGTAACTACATCAATGCGCTCATTCCCCTTGTAATACGTTTCACGTACCGGCTCGTTTATCTCCGCCAGCTCTGCCAATTCCTTCAGGTAATCGTTCATCTTTTGATTGGATATAACCGGAAGGGCTTTATCATTCTCGAAAACAATCCCTTTGTATTTGTCAAGGATAGTTTTACTATGGTTGTTTAACTCAATGGTAAGGCTGTCGGCTGTCTTGAGGGTGGTTACCTCTATATGACCGCTCTTGACATCGCTTCGTCTCAGATTGTAAACATCCGAATACCTAAGACCGCTGAAACAACAAAACAGAAATACATCCCGCACCCGCTCAAGGTATTTCTTGCTTTCAGGTATGGGGTATTCCCGCAGCCTGTTTAATTCCTCCCATGTCAGGAATATAACTTTCTTCTGGGTGGTTTTCAGTTTGGGCTTAAATGTTTCAAAAGTATTGTTATTATTGTATCCTTTCCTTTTACTCCAACGCAGGAACCATTTCAGAAAGCCCATTTGCTTGCCAACCGTGCTGTTACGAAGATTTTTCGTATCACGCAGATAGTTTACATAGTCATTCAATCGGGCTTCATCCAAAGCATCGAATGTTAATTCGGGATCAAAACCTTGCAAATGCTTCTTTGTTGCAGCAAATTTCTCATAGGTAGCATCCGTCCAGTTGTTCTGCATCCCGCAATCTTTCACAAACTCACCGAAAACGTCCATTAAAGAAGGAGCCGTCTGTTCAAGTTTAGGCACTGCCACTTTTTTATATTTCTGAATAAATGTATTTTTTAGTTGTTCGGGAGTAGGCATTATATCCGATACTTCAAACTCTTTGAATATCTCCTGAATATGGGAGTAATGTTTCAAGAGGTCTGCATTTATTTCAGATGCGCCTTGTTTGAGTTTGTTGGTACATCCGTTCTTTACCCGCTGTTTGTCTGTATCCCACTTTGCTACGTCTATCCGGTAGCCGGTAGTAAATTCTATCCGCTTACTGTTATATATCACCCGCATACGGATGGGGACATTCTCTTGGATTGGCTTGCCTTCCTTTTTTCTGCTTTCAAGAGAAAAGATGATGTTTCTTTTGATATTCATTGGAGATAAATTTAGTTTAAATTTAGCGCCCAAATATACACCCTATTATTGATATATGCAAGGATATTTTAAGATATTTCTTTTAAACTTGATGTCATTATAAGTATTGATATTCAGTAATTTGATACGAAATGATATTTATTGAGAGTGTAAGAGAAAGAGCCTCTCTCTCCGCTGGCAAGCTACGCCAATAGCAGCCAAAACTAAGCCAAGTCCTACAATATCAACAAATTGTAGGACTTTTTCTTTGTATTTTGGCTGTGACCTACGCCATCTTTAAGCCACAAAACGACACACTTTTGTGA
>SNRY01000740.1_pt1 | contig 10209 bp, 5 predicted proteins | sample 4693421 | NCBI WGS metagenome assembly SNRY01 (sample SAMN11003215, study PRJNA524138) | termite gut metagenome | isolation source: Bacteroidetes bacterial symbionts from single cell of protist host amplifed... | host: Streblomastix strix ... | reverse complement strand
AATGCCGAAGTAGGGGAGGATAAGCTGCTGACGAAACATATCGCCTTTACCGACGAGGTTAGGTTAAAATATGATCAAAATATGTTGTCGTTCTCTTTTACGGCATTGAATTATGTGATGGCGGAGAAAAACCGGTACAGATACCGGTTGGAGGGCTTGGAAGAACGTTGGGTGTACGCCGGTTACACAACTACGGCAACGTACGCCAATCTGGCTCCGGGCAATTATGTCTTTCATGTGCTTGGCTCTAATAACGATGGCGTGGGGAATGAAAAAGGAGCTTCTCTAAGGGTTGTGATTGTTCCCCCATTCTGGCAGAGATGGTGGTTTATAGGTTTGATGATGATAAGATGGAGAAGATTGTAAATAATTTGTTGTCCAATGCATTGAAATTTACGGATAGAAAGGGCGCTGTTACCGTTAATTTGAATATAGAAGAAGAGGCGTATGAAGTGAGCGTACAAGATTCGGGTATAGGAATTGCCGCATCGGATTTGCCGCAGGTGTTCAATCGTTTTTTTCAATCCCCTCGTTCCGGAGAGGTTACCGGCACGGGTATAGGTTTGTCTATTACAAAAAGTTTTGTCGAATTAATGGGAGGGGATATTGACGTGAAAAGTGAAAAAGGGAAAGGAACGACGTTTACTTTCCGCCTGCCTTTATGCAAAGATTTCCATACAGAGGAAGCCGAGAGCGTTCGCTCCACCGGTAAATATCTTTTGGTGGTAGATGATAACGAAGATATTCGTATGTTTATAAAAACTCATTTTAAGAGTAGTTTCAATGTGCTGGAGGCTGCCAACGGTAAGGAAGGGTGTGAAATAGCCTTGAAGCATGTTCCGGATATTATTGTTGCCGACATGCTGATGCCTGTGATGAATGGATACGAGATGTGTAAAAAACTGAAAAAGGATGAACGTACTTCTCATATTCCAATAATTATGTTGACGGCGGTAACTTCAAAAGAAAAGGAATTGGACAGTTTATTGACAGGTATCGATGATTATATTACCAAACCTTTTGATGTAGATATATTGAATGTTAAAATAGACAATCTGCTACAAATACGGAATACCCTTCGAGAAAAAATAAAACACGATTGGTTGATGCAACCGGAAGATGTGGTGTTGGATTCGCCGAATGATAAATTTCTGAAAAAAGCGGTAACTGTGGTAGAGAAATTTATGGATGATCCGGAATTGGATATAGGAAAATTTTCAGAGGAAATGGGGGTGAGCCGGATGCAACTTTATCGAAAATTTGAGGCGCTCACCAATATGACTGTTAAGGAGTTTATCCGGAGTGTTCGTTTGAAAAGAGCCGCTCAAATGCTGAAGCAGGAAAAATTGACTGTCTCGGAAGTGGCATGGGCGGTGGGATTTAAAGATATGTCTTATTTTAGAAAGTGTTTCAAGGAAGAGTTTGGAATGACTCCGACGGAATATACGGATGGAATGAAAACAGAAAAGTGAGAAAGGAAATGGTATTTATTTCCTTCTTTTTGGGAAATTTGTCTTCCTGCCCAATAAGAATGTATGTTTATATTTGTCTGGTTACTTTATAAATGATAAAAAAATGAAATATCCGTATTTATTATTTGTGTGCATTTTGATGGTGTGTTCTTGCAAACAGGAGAACAGTAAGCCTTATTCGGTATGGATGGCTGAGTCGGAAATTCAGCGGAATCCGGAGTTGTGGAAAGTGGATTTCGTGAATACTCCCAAATGGGATTATACGCAAGGATTAATAGCGCTTTCGATGGTGAGTGTTTCAGAGGCATCCGGTAATTTGCGTTTTTTTGAATACGCCAAGGCATTTGCCGATACGTTCATTGATTCAGAGGGGAGAATTATGACATACAAAGTAAGCGATTACAATTTGGATCGATTAAACGGAGGGAAATTTCTTTGGAAATTATACCATCGAACTCAGGAGGAGAAATATTATAAAGCGATTGTTCATTTAAGGGAACAGTTGGATACTCAGCCTCGTACGGTGGAAGGTGGATTTTGGCATAAAAAGATATATCCCTGCCAAATGTGGTTAGACGGTTTATATATGGGAGGACCGTTTTATGCCCAATGTGCATCGGAATTTGATATTCCTTCGGATTTTGATGATGTTACCAATCAATTTACCCTTATTTACCGTCGTACCTACGATGTGCGTACAGGATTGAATTTTCATGGTTGGGACGAAAGTCGTGAGCAAGCATGGGCTGACAAGGAGACCGGTTGTTCGCCACATGTGTGGGGACGGGCAATGGGGTGGTATTTTATGGGATTAGTAGATGTGTTGGATTATATTCCTGAAAGTTATTCCGGACGGGAAGAATTGTTGGAATTGTTGAAACAGGTAGCGGAAGGTGTGCAGAGAGCTCAGGATCCGGCTTCCGGTCTTTGGTTTCAAGTGATGGACGAACCTTTGAGAGAAGGGAATTATTTGGAAGCTACAGCTTCTTCTATGTTTGTATATGCTCTTTTGAAAGCTGTCCGGCTGAATTATTTGTCGGCAGACCCGTATATAACGGTTGCTCAAAAAGGATACGAAGGTATTGTTCGGGATTTTATTCGGGAGGAAGGCGACGGTACGATATCTCTTACCCGTTGTTGCGCTGTAGCAGGATTGGGAGGAGACCCTTATCGTAACGGCTCGTTCGATTATTATGTGAATGAAAAAATTCGGGATAATGACCCGAAAGGAGTGGGACCTTTTATTTTAGCAAGTCTGGAGCAAGAGCGATTGCAAAGGTCTGTGAAATGAAAGTGAGAACGGCTACAAATTAGGCAATGTGTCCTCATGGGGAAAAAGGGCAATTAATGAACAATCTCAACCCATGACACCTCCCAAAATGCCGGATAGTACACAAAAACACAGCGACACATAGGGGACAGAGTTTGTCTACCCTCTCTCCCTCAGGTTGTTGCCCCGTTTGCAAACAATGCCGGCACAACGTAAGGGCATAAATGCGCTTTGGGTTAAACAGGATTTTTCTGGGGGAAAAAGGGATAAAAGATAGTTTTGGGAAAAATGCCCCTTGTTAATGGTAAAAGATACACCTTTATTTTTAGTTGTTTGTCTTATTTTCGTTCCGTGGAATTTTGTGGTTAATAAAATCGAAATTTAATACTAACTTAATGAAAAACAAAAACAGATGAAAAGAATTATTCTTTGTTTATTACTTTTATCGGTTGGGCTGTGTGTCGGTAAAGTTTCCGCTCAACAGGTCAAAGGTGTTGTAAAGGATCAAATAGGAGATCCTTTACCGGGTGTTTCCGTTCAAGTTGTCGGAACCTCTTTAGGGGTGAGTACGATTGCCGACGGAAAATTTACGATTGATGTCAATGACGTACGGTCGGCTGCATTGCGCTTCTCGTTTATCGGGATGAAATCGCAAACGGTAGCATTGAATGGAAAAACCTCGTTGGAAATAATCTTGGAAGACGAGGCAACTGTATTGGACGAAGTAGTGGCAATAGGTTACGGAACAACCAGACGGAAAGATATTACCGGTTCTGTGGCTTCCGTCAATGCAGATGCTATTATAGCTATTCCTGTAGCATCGGCTATGGAAGCTATCTCAGGTAAATTGGCAGGGGTGCAGATCACTACAACGGAAGGTTCTCCCGATGCGGAAGTAAAAATCCGTGTACGAGGGGGAGGTTCCATCACAGGCGATAACACACCTTTATTTATTGTAGATGGTTTTCCCGTAAATTCCATTTCCGATATTGCCCCTAATGATATTGAATCCATAGACGTATTGAAAGATGCTTCCTCTACGGCTATTTATGGTTCGCGGGGCGCTAATGGCGTAATTATCGTAACGACAAAGAGCGGTAAAGAAGGAAAAGTCAGCGTAAATTACAACGCTTACGTCAGCTATAAAAAAATAGCAAAAAAACTGGACGTGTTATCTTCTTACGACTACGCCAAATGGCAATATGAACGCGCCATGCTGGCAGACGGCAAGCCCGACAAATACACGCAGTATTTCGGAAATTATGAAGATATGGATTTATATCAGATAGAAGGTAATGATTGGCAGGAACAGACCTTCGGACGGACCGGTTTTACGTTCAATCACAACCTCAGCATTAGTGGTGGTGGTGACAAAACCAAATATTCTTTCAACTATAGCCATATCAATGATAAGGCGATTATGCAAATGTCCGGTTTCAAACGGGATAATCTGAGTTTGAAACTAAGCAACAAGCCAAATAAAAAAGTAACCCTTGACTTTTCTTTGCGCTATTCGGATACTCAAATCGAAGGCGGCGGAGCGAATGAGCAAAATGAAAAATCCAGTGCCGATTCACGTTTGAGGCATGCCATGATTTATCCCCCATTTCCGGTAGGGAACTTGACGGATAGCGGGGATACCGACGATAATTTCAATTTGTATAATCCTGTGGTTTCTCTTTCGGACAACGACCGTTTTCAGAAACGGAAAACAATCAACATGAACGGGAGCGTTTCATGGGAAATAATCAAAAACATGCGCCTGAAAACAGAAGTAGGATTGGATGATTATCGCAATGTGGATAATCGTTTTTACGGCACAACGACGTATTATGTGAGAAATGTACCTTCTGCCGCAAATCAAGGATCGCCGGCGATTGTTTTTGATAAAGTTTCCCGGGAATCCATTCGTAACACAAATACATTGAATTACGATTTCAAAAAATGGCTTTCGGAACATCACCATCTGAATCTGTTGGTAGGTCAGGAATTTGTTACAACCCAGCAAGAAACCCATGCAACAGCGGTGCATGGATTTCCCAAAAGTTTTGACTTTGCGGATGCTACCAAACTTTCTGCACAAGGTCAGGCAAATTCTATTGAAAACTATTTAAGTCCGGACAATAAACTGCTCTCATTCTTTGGGCGGGCAAATTACGATTATCAGAGTAAATACCTGTTAAGTGCCACTTTCCGCGCCGACGGTTCGTCTAAATTTTCCAAAGGCAATAAATGGGGATATTTCCCATCGGCAGCGTTGGCTTGGCGCATTTCTTCCGAATCGTTTATGGAAAATGCAAAAAGCTGGCTGGACGATATGAAACTGAGAGTGAGTTATGGCACTGCCGGTAACAACAACATTCCATCCGGTCAAATGGCACAAACATTTGATGTGAAAACCACGACATGGGTAAACGGATTTAGTAGTTTCTGGGCAGGTTCAAAGACAATGGCAAATCCGGATCTGAAATGGGAAACTACCGTAACCCGAAATGTAGGACTTGATCTTACCACTTGGGGAGGACGGTTAAGTGGAACGTTGGAAGTGTATTTGAATAATACGAAAGACCTGCTGATTCAATTCCCTACGCCGGGTACGGGATATGATAATCAATATCGTAATATGGGTGAAACCGAAAATAAGGGCTTGGAAGCTTCCGTTAACGTAGTCGCTATTGACAAGAAAAATTTCGGATTAAGCATAAATGCGAACATTGGTTTTAATAAAAATAAAATCGTATCCTTGGGGCAAATGGAGAACTTCACGGCTGAATCCGGTTGGGCTTCAACGGAAGTAGGCGCGGATTATTGGATTGCCGAAGGAGGTTCTGTGGGCAAGATGTACGGTTTCAAAAGTGCCGGTCGCTATGAAGTAACAGATTTTACACAAGACGAGAAAGGCAATTGGAAATTGAATGAAGGTGTAGTAGATAGTTCGCCGATGGTGGGAACGCTTCGCCCGGGTAGTATGAAATTAGTAAATACTACCGAAGGAGATAATTCCATAACGGAAGAAGACAAAGTGGTGATTGGAGACGCTAACCCTTTGCATACCGGAGGGTTTACAATCAATGGGCGGATGTATGGCTTTGACATTGGGGCAAGTTTCAATTGGAATTACGGCAATGACATATACAATGCCAACAAGATGGAATATACCTCAACAAGTAAATATCATTCCCGCAATATGATTGATATAATGGCAGATGGAAAACGTTGGACTAATTTGCTGCCCGATGGCACTATTAGCAATGATCCCGTTCAATTGATGGAGATGAATCAAAACACTACCATGTGGTCTCCTTATATGAAAAAATTTACGTTTACCGATTGGGCGGTAGAAGACGGTTCTTTTTTACGCCTGAACACATTAACCGTAGGTTATACCTTACCCAAAGCTTTGGCAAACAAAGTGAAATTGCAGAACTGTCGTTTCTATGCAAGCGCATATAATGTGTATTGTTGGACAAACTACAGCGGATTCGATCCCGAAGTTTCTACTCGCCGTAAAACGCCCTTGACTCCGGGTATAGATTACTCCGCCTACCCCAAGAGCCGTTCAATCGTGTTCGGTTTGAATTTGAATTTTTAATCTGCTAAAATTTAATATGTGATGAAAAATATAATATACGTTTTTTTAGTAGCGCTGACAGTAGGATTCATAAGTTCCTGTGACGACCTTTTGGATGCGCCTTCCAAATCGGCAATGGACGAATCGGTTATCTTCTCTACTCCCAGTTTGGCAGAGGGAGCGGTGGCAGGTATTATTCAATCTTTTGCTGAAACAAACTCTTATCGCGGACGATATTTGGTATATTACGGAATAAATACCGACTGTGAAGTAACAAATTCACTGAAAAACTCTACGGATGATAAAGCCCGTTTGGCAAATTATAATACCAATGTAAGCAATGGGCAAATGAGTGAACCCAACAATGCGTGGGCTAAATTCTATGAAGGAATAGAACGCGCCAATTTGGCTATTCGCGGCTTGCGGGCATACGGAGATGTGGAAAACAATGCGCAGCTTGCGCAACTTTTGGGCGAAGTGCTTACTCTTAGAGCCGTGGTGTATAATGACCTTTTGAAAGCATGGGGAGATGTTCCTGCGCGGTTTGATCCGGTAAATTCCGAAACGGTTTATTTGCCTAAGGCTGACCGCGACGTCATTTATAAGCAACTTTTGGCAGATTTGGAAGAAGCTGCCGGATTGGTGGCTTGGCCTAACGAAGTTGCCGCTACCAAATCCACCGAACGTGTCAACAAGGCATTTGTAAAAGGGCTTCGCGCGCGTTTGGCGCTTGCCGCCGGTGGGTACTCCCAACGTGCGGATGGAGTACGCCTGAGTACAGACCCCGATTTGGCTCCGGATAAAATGTATGCTATCGCCAAAAAGGAATGTTTGGATGTGATAAACAGCGGTACTTGCACATTGCTCCCATCCTTTGAAAATGTATTTAAAACACTTTGCGGAGAGAAGTGCGTTGCCGGATTGGAATCGCTTTGGGAAATACCATTTAGCGAAGGTCGGGGACGTGTTATTTTTGATTTGGGGGTTAGTCATACCAATATAGACAAATATACGGGACAAGCTAAAGGTGGAACCAATGGTCCGAATCCGATCATGTATTATGAATACGATGCAAGCGATACCCGTCGTGATGTTACGTGTGTTCCCTATGAATGGACAGATGGAAAGCAGGTTCCTACGAGTTTGAACAGGTGGCAATTTGGTAAATATCGCTATGAATGGTTGCCGCGTGTGGTAACTTCAACCAATGACGATGGGTTGAACTGGTTGTATATGCGTTATGCGGATGTGATATTAATGGCGGCTGAAGCCATTAATGAACTCGATGGACCTGCCGCTGCCGCTCCCTATTTGCAACTGGTTCGTAACCGTGCTTTCTCAAACAATCCGGAGAAAGTAACCGCATTTATGACAGAGGCAACAGCAAGTAAAGAAGCCTTTTTTGAGGCGATTGTAGATGAACGCGCCTTGGAATTTACGGGCGAAATGTTGCGTAAAGGCGATTTGATCCGGTGGAATTTGCTTGGCGCTAAATTACAAGAAGCTAAAACAAAGTTGGAACAATTGGAAGGACGTGAAGATAAATATGCAAGTCTTCCCGCTAAAATATACTACAAGACAAACGCTAATGGCGAAACGGTAGAGATTTATGGTCTTAACTTTGGTGATACCGACACGGAAGGGGAAAGTTTGGGATATGCATTAAATAAAACGTGGAAGTTATCTGCCGATAATGATAAAATAAACTATTGGGACGCTCTTTATCTTCGTGATCCGGACACACAGCAATTTTGGCCTATTTGGCAAGTCTTTTTGGATTCAAGTAACGGCATGCTGAATAACGATACGTATAACACACCCAGTAATTAATATGTTAAAATAAAAACACAATGGATAAGTTACTAAAACAATTCGCATATATCTTGAGCTTTACCGCAGTGATGATTGTTGCGGGCTGCTCCGAGAACATTGCGGATGAAATAACAACAATTGAAACGAGTCGTTTATTTTCTCCGACAAATCTCGAAACGCAAATTATGGATCAAACATCGGTACGTCTTACGTGGAAAGCGGTGTCTAAAGCCAAAAGCTATAACATTGAGGTATCTGATAATGAAGAATTTACAGGTTCACCCGTAAAAACAGCTTCTGTTACTTTCGTTGAAGTGCCTTATACGATAAGCGGTTTTGAAGGTGATACAGAATATTTTGTACGCATTCAAGCCGTAGCGGAAGGTATTACCGAATCGAAATGGATAAGTGCCACATTTAAAACCGGCGCAGGTCCTGTAGAACAGATTTTATTGCCGGTTGATCCGGCTGATATTCGGGCTAAGTCGGTAACACTGCGTTGGACTGCCGGAGAAACAGCTACGACGATTCTTTTGACTCCGGGTAATATGGAACATATAGTTACTTCGGGAGAAATCGAAGCCGGTGCTGCAACCATTGACGGTTTGACAGCCGAAACAGCATATACGGCAAAATTGATGAATGGAAATAAAACACGGGGTACACGTACGTTTACTACCTTAATAGATTTGGAAGCGGGAGGTGTGATTCCTATATATTCGGGAGATAATCTTGTTGAAATACTTACTGCGGCAGAAGAAGGAGCTTCTTATGTGATTTACCCCGGTGAATATATTCTTAGTAGTGAGGATGGGGCTTATGTATTAACTAAATCGGTTTCACTTGCCGGTTATAAATCGGGGGATGAAGAGGTTATTATTCATGGGCGTTTTAGATTTTCGTCACCTGTTAACTATTTGAGTTTAAAAACACTTGTTCTCGATGGAAATGATCAGACAATAACCAATACCTTTGATATAACAGCCGGCAGTGTGATTGGTTCTATTTCTATCTCTGGTTGTGAAATACGCAATTACAAAACCCATTTTATTTACAATAATACTTCAACGGCAAATATTGGAAATGTTACTATTTCAGATTGTATTATTTCAGGTTTTTCAGGTGGTGGAGGCGATGGAATTGATATTCGTGCCAATGCCAGCGGTGCGTTTAATTCACTCACAGTGGAAAATACTACATTTAATACGGGATTTCGTTCATTCCTTCGCATGCAGCTTACTTGTAACGTAGCGTTTAGAAACTGCACGTTTTATAGGATTTCTAATATTGGTGGCGACACTAATAATACCGGATTATTCAGAAGCAGTGGTGGAACATTGGAAGTTAGTAAGTGTCTTTTTGTTGAAACCGGCTTAAAAGAAAATGCAGTTGCAGGTAATGGTAATTGGTGTAAGAATGCCGGCAATATGGCTGCGGCTCCCACTTATCAGAAGAACTATTATTATAGTTGTTATAATCTATGGGAAGGTCTATATACTAATCCATCACAGTGTGATGCAACAGAAGCAGATCCGGGTTTCAAAGATGCGGAAAAAGGAGACTTTACGGTTACCAATGAAGCATTGTTGTCTGAAAAAATAGGCGACCCGAGATGGTTGCAATAAAATCTTTCGTATGAAGAAAATAATATTCATACTTTTATGGATTATTAGTTGGTCATCGGGGAATGCGCAAGTATCGGCATTCCCCGGCGCCGAAGGCGGGGGGAAGTACGCCACGGGAGGTCGTGGCGGAAAAGTCTTGACGGTAACGAGCTTGAAAGACGATGGTTCCGAAGGCACTTTGCGCTGGGCATTGCGCCAAAAGGGAGCGCGCACGATTGTGTTTGCTGTTGCCGGATGGATTGATTTGCAAGAAGGATTAGATATCAATAGCGGAGATGTAACCGTAGCGGGACAAACCGCTCCGGGCGCAGGCATAGGCATACGAAACTATACGGTGAAAGTAAAGGCAAACAATGTGATTATTCGTTACCTTCGTTTCCGCTTGGGAGACCTCAAAGGAGAGGAAGATGACGCCATAAATGGTGTGAGAACCTCCCAAGTAATTATAGACCATTGCTC
>SNRY01000739.1_pt1 | contig 10217 bp, 7 predicted proteins | sample 4693421 | NCBI WGS metagenome assembly SNRY01 (sample SAMN11003215, study PRJNA524138) | termite gut metagenome | isolation source: Bacteroidetes bacterial symbionts from single cell of protist host amplifed... | host: Streblomastix strix ... | reverse complement strand
ATTTGGAACATCATCCTAAAATAAAACGGGTAATTTATCCCGGACTGTCCTCACATCCGCAATATGAATTAGCTAAACGGCAGATGAAAAACTTCTCCGGTATTATCACTTTTCAGGTAGAAAACGGTAAGGAAGCAGCCCGAATATTCACCGAAAAACTGCAAATAATACACTATGCCGTATCATTAGGACATCATCGAACACTTATTTTTTATCTTGACAGCAATGATTTATTACAAACGTCATTCAAATTCTCCACTCCTGAACAGTTAAATTCATGGAATAATTTTGCAGGGGAAGGGATCTTCCGCTTATCTATCGGATTGGAAGATGCCGATGATTTGATTGCCGATTTGGAACAGGCATTAAAAGATTAAAAAAAACAAGGTAGGCTCTGGCAAGAACAACATACTTACGACCTAAGCAGTGCCGCCACATTTTTTCCCAACGTCTGCATAATCCGTACTCCTTCTTTATCATCGGCTATTTCTTCTTTTACTGTAGCGTGGATGTTGTTCCAGTACACAGAAGAAGGAACAATCATCTGTGAAATGGTGAAATATTGATTTAAACTTGCAAAGGTTACGGAAGCCCCAGAACGGCGTGCACTAACGATGGCTGCACCTATTTTATTGCGGAACGCTTCGGAAGAGGAGAAGAAAATACGGTCGAGAAAAGATTTCATCGTTCCCGCTATACCGCCGAAGTAAACCGGCGAAGCCAGAATAATGGCATCGGCTGTTTTCATCTTATTCAACCACACTCGCTCCTGTTCGGTGAGATATGCACACTTGCCTTCTTCAAAACAACGGTGGCACGCCATACAACCGCGAATGCGCTTGTCGCCGATATGAATCACTTCAAAGCCAACACCAGCTTGTTCCAATTCCTCCCCAATCAGGGAAAGAGCGTAAGCGGTATTTCCTTTTTCGTTCGGACTACCGTTGATGGCAACCGCTCTTTTATTTGATTCCATATTCTTTTTAATTAATGCTCCGGCTCCTTCGCGAACTGCCAATGTAGCTCCGACAATGCCGGCAGCTTTTATAAATTTACGTCTTTCCACGGGGTTATCGGATAAAATTTGTTTTTATCTTTTTTACTGCTTCCGGTTCGATGTTGTCTCTTTTCGTCTTTTCGCGCGTCTTCAACATCCATGCCAGATTCTTTCCCAACAATTGCATAATTTGGATGCCCTCCGCATCTTGTGCGGCATCTCCAATCTCCCGTCCGTGAATAATGTTCAGATAGTTAGACGAAGGGATAAGCATCTCCTCCATAGCCAGATACCGGTTCAGTCCGTCGAAAGTCATGCTTCCTCCCGTTCGGCGAACAGCAACCACCGAAGCTCCAACCTTATGACGGAACCAATGTCCGTTGGCAGCAGATACAGAAAACGCCCTGTCCAAAAAGCATTTCATTGTGCCAGCTATGCCCGAATAATGCACAGGAGAGGAAAGAACAATCCCATCTGCCTCTTTCATCTTCTGCAACGTATCGTTCAGCATATCGCCGGTAATAGTGCATTTACCGTCTTTATTCTCTTTGCACTTCCCACACGCCGTACAGCCCTGAATAAATTTGTTACCTGTTTGAATAATTTCAAACTCAACACCTTCTTCTTGCAAAGACCTACCCACTTGCATTAAGGCATAATACGAATTCCCTTCTTTTCGAGGACTACCGTGGATGGCTATTACTTTCATACGTAAATAAATATGTTTATATCGCCTTTGGGGTCGATACTACTGTTTGTTTGTGAACATTCAGTCCGCACCTCCGCGACACTACTTGTTCAAATGATACATTTTCCATTGCGTCAAAGAATTAAAATTTTGCAACGCAAAATTACTTCTTTGACGACTATTTTCATCTTCTTGGGCGGCTTGTTAATGTCATGGCAGTTTCATGATACAAATTGCGTAATGTTTTTTCTGATATATTTTAGGTGTATCCAACAATAAAAAAACAGGACTTTTCACAACGTCCTGCTTTTTTAGTTTTTAATAGGTATTAGTTTCCTTCAAGGTAAAAAAAGATTGTTTCTCAGGATAACAATACAAAAATAAGGGGATTCTCTACACCTTCCAAATATAATAATATGTCGTAAAACATGCTTAATCAGAATTCTTAATAATTAATTATCTTTGTAAGGAAACTAATCAATTTACCTCCTATATATGAGAAAGATAGCCGTTTTGTTTTTTCTATGATTTCGAGCCGTATTTGTTTATATATTCCACTGCTTGGATACTGTAGTCCGGTACGGCAAAATGATTCTTTCCCATCAGAAAAAACAGACTTTGAATAAACCCCGTGCTTTAACTCCTTTTAACCTTTTAGCCCTTTCTAATTTTATATAAAGTTCCGTTTTCGATTAAAATCACTTACTTTTGTGTAATCAAATATAATAATATTTAACAAACTATGGTACTACCGGAACTTAAAAAGCGGCGCGATAAGATAAGGGTTTTTATGGCTCAACAGCACATTGATGCGGCACTCATCACTTGTAATGTAAATCTGCTTTATACTTGTGGTCAAATTATAAGCGGCTACCTTTACATGCCTCTGAATTTTCCGGCAAGAATATTCGTAAAACGTCCTAACAATATTACGGGTGAATTTGTTCATTCTATCCATAAACCGGAACAGATACCGGATATTTTGAAAGAAGAAGCATTGCCCCTTCCCGAAACACTTATGTTAGAAGGAGATGAGCTTTCTTTTACCACTTATAATCGTCTGGCAGCTATTTTTCCCGAAACAACTATTGTAAACGGAACGCCCTTGATACGCAGAGCACGGAGTACCAAAACCGAAATAGAAATAGAAAGTTTCCACCGTTCGGGAATTGCCCATACCAAAGCATACGAACAAATTCAATCCATTTATCGCGAGGGAATGACCGATAAAGAATTTTCCATTGAGATAGAACGCTTGATGCGTTTGGAAGGTTGCTTGGGGCTATTCCGTACATTTGGGCAAAATATGGAAATATTTATGGGAAGTGTGTTGACAGGTGACAACGCCTCAGCCCCCTCTCCATACGATTTTGCTTTGGGAGGTGCAGGGCTTGACCCCACCTTGCCTATTGGGGCAAACGGAAGTTTGCTCGAAGAAGGTCGAAGTGTAATGGTGGATATGGGCGGTAACTTCAATGGCTATATAACTGATATGAGCCGTGTCTATTCTATTGGGAAATTAGATGAGAAAGCGTACGCCGCTCATCAACTATGTTTGGATGTTCAGGAAAAACTTATATCAATGGTTAAGCCGGGCGTATCTTGCGAAAAATTGTATAATACAGCTATTGAATTAGTTACCGAAGCTGGTTTTGCCGATTATTTTATGGGAACTGACCAAAAGGCGAAATTTATTGGTCACGGCATTGGTTTGGAAATAAACGAAAACCCTGTAATTGCTCCAAACATGAAACAAGAATTAGAGACCGGTATGGTGTTTGCTCTTGAGCCGAAAATCGTTCTTCCCGGTATCGGACCTGTGGGAATTGAAAACTCTTGGATAGTAACTTCTACCGGCGCAGAGAAATTAACAAATTGTGCGGAAGAAATAATAAATTTAAAATCTTGATTGTATTAAAATAAATAAATTATAATTTTTGTGATATCATGAACGCTAAAAAACTTTTACTGTTTCCTGTTATGATTTTGATAGGTGGTATTACTACTTCTTGTCTTGATCAAAAATATCCTTTTAGGGATACGAAATTACCAATTGACCAACGGGTACAAGATTTAATCTCTCGATTGACTCTTGAAGAAAAAGTAAATCAAATGTTGAATAGTACTCCGGCTATCGAACGTCTGGGGATTCCGCCGTATGATTGGTGGAATGAATGTTTGCATGGAGTGGGACGTGCCAACGAATATAAAGTTACTGTCTTTCCGCAAGCCATCGGTATGGCTGCTGCATGGGACGATGCTGGTTTGCATCAGGTAGCCGCCGTCATTGCCGAGGAAGGAAGGGCGATATACAACGATGCGCAATCAAAAAAGAATTATTCCCGTTATCATGCACTTACTTATTGGACACCCAATATTAATATTTTTCGCGATCCCAGATGGGGACGCGGGCAAGAAACTTACGGAGAAGACCCTTATTTGACGGGAACTCTGGGGAAAGCTTTTGTCCGTGGTTTGCAAGGAGATGATGAAAAATATCTGAAAGCAGCCGCTTGCGCCAAACATTATGCCGTACATAGCGGTCCCGAGCGCTCGCGTCATACATTTAACATAGAAGTAAGCACGTATGATTTATGGGATACTTACTTGCCGGCTTTCCGCGATTTGGTTGTTGATGCCAAGGTTGCAGGTGTGATGTGTGCTTACAATGCTTATGCTACTCAGCCATGTTGTGGCAGTGATATTCTGATGCAATCCGTATTGCGGGAAAAATGGGGGTTTAGCGGGTATGTAACTTCTGATTGCGGAGCTATTGACGATTTCTTTAATGGTCATAAAACTCATCCCGATGCTGTTCATGCCGCCGTTGATGCGGTATCTCACGGAACGGACATTGATTGTGGAAGAAACGCATATCTGGCTTTGGTAGAGGGTGTAAAAGGAGGTCTTATTTCTGAAGAACAAATTAACACTTCTTTAGCCCGATTGTTTACTATTCGTTTCCGTCTCGGATTGTTCGACCCTGCCAGTGAGGTTAATTTCTCCCAAATACCGTTGTCTGTGCTGGAAAACGATGAACACAAAGCAATATCACGCAAGATAGCTCAAGAGTCTATCGTGTTGCTTAAAAACAAAAACAATTTCCTTCCTTTAGCCAAAGAGTTAAAAAAGATTGCAGTTATCGGTCCTAATGCTGATAATGAAAAAACTGTGTTGGGTAACTACAATGGTCTCCCTACAGAAATGGTAACTCCTTTGGAGGCAATAAAAAGCCGGGTATCTTCTTCTACGGAAGTGATATACGAAAAAGCAGTGGATTATGTAGCTGAACCGAATGAGGCGGAAGTTACAGCATTAGTCAATCGGTTGAAAGGTGTTGATGTGGTTGTGATGGTTGGTGGAATCAGTCCCGAATTGGAAGGTGAAGAGATGAACGTTAAAGTGGAAGGTTTCAGTGGAGGAGACAAAACTTCCATTGCTTTGCCGCATGTTCAAACGCATTTGATGCAAGCCTTGACAAAGGCTAATATTCCTACCGTATTCGTGATGATGACAGGAAGTGCTATTGCCTTTCCTTGGGAAGCGGCGAATCTTCCGGCTGTTCTCAATGCCTGGTATGGCGGTCAAGATGCGGGTAACGCTATTGCCGATGTATTGTTTGGCGATTACAATCCTTCGGGAAAACTTCCGCTAACCTTTTATGCTGATGACAAAGACTTGCCACCTTTTGATTCTTATGCAATGGAAGGTCGCACGTATCGCTACTTTAAGGGGAAAGCCCTTTATCCATTTGGTTACGGTCTAAGCTATTCCAACTTTAAATATGCTCCTTTGCAAATACAAAAGAGTGGAAAGACCGGTGAAAATATTTCTGTAGAAGTAGCAATAACAAATGACAGTAAGATTGTCGGCGATGAAGTGGTTCAATTATATGTCTCACATCCGGATACAAAATTGTTATCTGCGATTTATGCACTGAAGTCTTTTAAACGCATCAACTTGCAAGCAGGTGAAACGAAAAAAATATCTTTCATTCTCACTCCCAAAGAACTTGGTATTGTGGACGAAAACGGTGTATTAACCGTATATCCGGGAAAAGTGAAAATACATGTAGGTGGAACATCTCCTGCCGCAAGTGTCGCTACTTCATTACCTGTGATAACTGGGGAAACAAATATCCAAGGGAAAACATTTGTAGTACAAAATTAAGAATGATAACTTGTTGTGCATGTAGAAAACTTTTCTAAATGCACAACAAATATTATTTATCATACATACCGCCTTACCGGCAACTGACTATTTTATTTTTAATTGCTCATTTATAATTTATTACCTGTATAAGATAAACATTATCGCCAGTTCACGGAAGGGTTGATGACGATGATTTCAGTTTTTTGCTAATTCCTGTGCATGTGTCGTCACATAATACTTGGCGATCATATTGGGGACTTCCCATTCGGGAAGTTTACCCGCTTTCAAGTATTGCAGAAAATTCTCCGTTACCTGACCAAAATGCGCTTCGTGTCCATTGTGATACTTGTCGGGAACTTCCACTTTCCATACGTCTTTGTCTTTTTTACTGAGTGTGACGCCCGGATATTTATCGGTAATTTGTTTCAAAGCAAGTTGTAAATCCTGTTCATACAGCGCCAAATCCGTACCGGCAACAACCTTGATGAAAAGGGTCGGGCGATAATTCTGTTCCTTGCCTTGTTCAATGATTAAATGGGATTTACTGCCTTTCATAATGGAGTAATGCGTATCGCCGCCCCCTTCGGGATAGGAATAATTCCAGGTTACCGAAACCTTGGCATATACGTCTTTCAAGCGGTAAAAGATATTCCCATTGGCATATACCTGTAAAGTGTCGCCGGATACATTTTTTTTCAGGTAGTCGGGATAAGTATCCAATCCGGTGGCTTCTTTGAATTGCGCAGGCGACAAACCAGTCGTCCAGCGATTGGCTGCCAGTAGTTGGATATCTTTTTGATAATCCAATGTTTGTTCGGGGTAACATTCCCATTGGACTAAATCGACAAGATGGGTGGTAACATCCACAATGCCTTCGCCTTGTTGTTCTACATCAAAAAACCAGGCGGGACGTTTCAACGGCTTACCGGAAACCGTTTTGAAGAAATGATGCACACTTTCTTTTACAATGCCCGGATCTTCCTGAGTCCCGGATTGCTGAGAGCCATATACAGCCGGAATCTGCGAGAATGCTTTCTGAAGCATCGTCGTTATCTCAAACCGTTCCGTCATAATGTCGTAGAGCAATACCTTTTTTTGAGCAGCGAGGGAGAAACATTCTTTCAATACCTCAAAATCACGGATATTGATAGCCATCGGTTTGTCTGCCAATACATGGATACCGGCAGAGACAGCGCTTTTAATATAGCTTGTCTTTTTCGCATTATTTCCGGCAGTAATCAGTACGTTCCCTTTTTTCTCGGTAAGCATTTTCTCCAAATAATCGTTGCCGATGTAAACAATTTCATTCCATGTTGTGGGAGATTCGGATCGGGTGTTGTACGACTCTATTTTCCCAAGATGTTCGTTTAGATCGTCCCCTTTAGGCGCATATACATATACATCATTACTTACCTGCGGGTAGGCGGATTTTTGTACCAACGCCGCATGAAAATGTCCCGGATCGAGCGTTACTAATTTCACTTCTGCCGACAAGTCATTGCCTGTATTTTTATTTGTACAAGACACAATCATTAAAACTAAACTTATAATTAATAATAGATGTTTCATGCGTACATAAGCGGGGTTCATAGTTGTATAATTTTTGTGTGTAATTTTCATAAATCGGAATTATTTTATTTCTACTGTTGGCGGATAGGCAAAATCATTCCAAAGACGATCTGCCTGCTCTTGTGTCATTTCCCCTTCATAAGACAACACTCTGTATTTCAATACGTAATGTTTATCCGGAACCAATTCCCAATCTTTGTCTTTTGTAGGAGCGAAATTGATAAAGACGTCGCCTCTCCCGGTATTTGCATTTTCGTCCCAGATACGAAAAGGTTCGGGATGGTTATAATTATCCGGATGTCCAAGGAAGAGAAGACCGGAACGTCCCGTTTTCGTAGCTCCCGTAACATATATCCAACGTCCGGTTGTACCATCTATTTGTTGACGCGTTTTGCCTTCGGAAGAAACCATTTCGCTGTTCTCTTTGGTCCATTCTTCCGTAGCGCGGTAACCGAAACCGGCATAGCGATACTCCTTTAACAGTACAGGTAATGAAGTGGAGGGGGAAAGATGGGATTCAAAATCCCAGAGAAATCCGTCACTTACATTCCATGCCTTGATCTTCCAACGCTCATCGATGATTTTCTTTTCTTTATCAGGCATAAATATAAGGTGAGCCAATCGGGCATTGTAACCGGAAAAAACAGCGCCTTGGTATTGCGCTTCAATACTCGCGGCTCTTACGGTTCCTTTTTTATCGCCGAGATTCCACAGATCGTACATTTTGCCGTCGTACATGATGCTTGTCCACGGATTCCAGATACCATAGTGATGACGATGATCCTTGGGCTGAATCGTGGTCAATATATTTCCTTCGGGCGAGTAAGCAGGATGGATAAAACCACTCCGCCCATAAGATTTATCCACTCCGGCGGGAGATTCGACATGCGCATAATTGTATTGAAGAATGTTTTTGCCTTCCTTTTTCAGAAGCAATGCTTTTTGTGTGTCTTCAACGGTCATGGAAAGTTGCGTGGGGGAAGTCTTTTTGGCGACTTGAACGATGAAAGTACGGCTTGTACCGGATTTCGTTTTTCCGTCCAATATCCAATACAGTATTGTCTTCCCGTTTTCCGTCACGACTTGGGAGGATATTTTCCTCTTTTTCTTTCCTTTTTCATACAACTCCAATGCAGGGGTGTTTAAGCCTGATTGTGTGAGGTCAGCTGATACAATACAGTCCACACGGTCATACTGTCCTGTCTGAACGGTGATTGTAACTTTATTTGCTGCAATAGCGGGAATGTTCGGTAGGCAACAGATGAGGACGATAAATAAACATCTATGTTTCATGCGCAAATAAGTTAATAATGTTACTAATTTAGAAGTTATATGGAGGTCTTTGCGGACGGGAAATCATCGCATTTGCCTCATCATCATTTTTGAAACGTTCTTGTATAGGATCCCAATACAGTTTGCGGTTCAGCTTCATGGCAATGTGTTGGAGCAGACAGACAGAACAAGAGCGGTGGGCTACCTCTGCCGGGGTGATGTTGGACTGACCGGTACGAATACTTTCCAACCAGTTACCATGATGATCCGTACTTTTATACAGTTTAACGGCATCCTTATCAAGCGGCGATAATATTTTCGGATCAGATGCCTGAAGCGCTTTTGATTTGCTGCTTATCGGTTCGTTGGGAGAAGCGGCATACGCTCCCCGACTGACGAAAATCCAACCGTCGGTACCGGTAAAGAAAACGCCATTCGGTTTCTCTTTGCTATCGGTTGTCCCGGATACAATTACGCCATTATCGTAAAGCATCTCCGTTTCATACGGTCCGTGTACATCCCATAAACCAACAGCAGGAAATTCCGCTTTTGCCGCTATTTCTACGGGACCGGAATATTCGGTATCCATAGCCCAATGGGCGATATCGAAATGGTGAGCGCCCCATCCGGTAATCATTCCGGCGCCAAATTGTTCGCAACGCAACCATCCGGGACGACCGTATCCTTTTTGCGGATGTACCCGATCGACCGTGTAAGAAATGTATGGCGTTGACCCCAGCCACATATCGTAGTTGAAGCCTTTCGGGATAGGCATCTCTTCGGGATTACCGCCGGAAGGATCGCCGGGCAGGCGAATCTCTATCCGTTTTAATTGTCCGATGCGTCCGTTACGCACAAGTTCGCAAGCTACACGGAATTGCTCCATCGAACGTTGCTGACTGCCGATTTGCAGGATGCGCCCCGTTGCATTGACGGCATCGCTCATTTTGCGACCTTCGGAAATCGTTAACGAAGCGGGTTTTTGCAGATAAACGTGCTTTCCCGCCCGAACGGCGTCGATGGCGTTTTTGGCATGCCAATGGTCCGGCGTACTGATTAGTACGGCATCAATATCTTTGTTTGCCAGTAAATCCCGGTAATCGCTGTAGGTTATCACGCCGGAATACGTTTGACCCAATTTGTTCGTGTAATAGTTTTCAACCAATTGTTTGCCTTCTACCACCCGGTTTGCATCCACATCGGAAACGGCAACGATGCGGACATCATCATATTTCCAGACACCGGGCATGTCGTGGTCGCGTGAAATACGTCCGGTTCCTATTGCTCCGATATGAATCCGGTTGGAAGGAGCATTTTTCCCAAAGACGGAAGCCGGTACGATTGTCGGCGCAAGTATCAGACCTGTGCCGACAGTTAATGTTTTTTTAATAAAATTTCTTCGTGTAATCATCGTAAGTAGTTTCTAAAATATAATGTCGTATTTTCCGCCAAAATTAGTCAACACCTCCTCCAATCGTTCTTTGAGATTCTCAAAACAGCTATATGCATCAAAAGGTATCCATTGATACTTGATTCTTC
>SNRY01000738.1_pt1 | contig 10241 bp, 8 predicted proteins | sample 4693421 | NCBI WGS metagenome assembly SNRY01 (sample SAMN11003215, study PRJNA524138) | termite gut metagenome | isolation source: Bacteroidetes bacterial symbionts from single cell of protist host amplifed... | host: Streblomastix strix ... | reverse complement strand
GACTTAAATGTGGCATAGGTGTTTTTTCAATTCCTTGGCACACACTACCCGCAGGGGCGTCTTTTTTTTGCCTGTTTCTCACCGAGCGTGAGCCTGTTTTTATGAACACTCCGAAGGATATGAGCGTAAATGCTTTTGTGAGGCACGAACAAAAGCATTGTAGCGGATAGCCTGACCCGAAGGGGCACGCCCAAATGGAGCAATCCCAATGAAAGTGAGGTTCCACTCCGCAGGAATCGAATAAAAAGGCGTATCCAATCATTGCTATCTATCTGCCACTCCTTCGGAGTGTTCATAAAAACAGGCTCTAATAAAAGTAAAAAATACAGATATTTGTTGCATTTGATAAACTTTAATGATTAGCTTTGCGCATCATAAAATTTGCAAGTATTAACATCATAATATAAATGCCTGATTATAAAAGGATAAAAACAGCTTTAGTATCTGTATGGCACAAAGATGGATTGGATGAAATAATAAAAAAACTCTACGAAGAAGGGATAAAATTCTTATCAACGGGCGGGACACAACAGTATATTGAATCATTAGGGTATCCGTGTCAGTCAGTGGAAGATTTAACTTCGTATCCTTCTATCTTGGGAGGAAGAGTAAAAACCCTGCATCCAAAGGTGTTTGGAGGAATATTGTGTCGTCGCGACTCGAAAGAAGACAGGCAGCAGGCAGCAAAATATGAAATTCCCGAAATAGATTTGGTCATTGTTGATTTATATCCTTTTGAAGAAACGGTTACTTCGGGAGCAGACGAACCCTCTATCATCGAGAAGATAGACATTGGCGGTATCTCTTTGATACGTGCCGCTGCAAAAAATTACAATGACGTAGTGATTGTGGCATCCAAGCAGCAGTATAAACCCCTGCTTGATATGCTCACAGAACACGGAGCTTCCTCTTCTTTGGAAGAACGCCGCTGGATGGCAAAAGAAGCCTTTGCTATTTCATCTCATTATGATACGGCTATTTTCAATTACTTTGATGCGGACGATAGCTCGGCTTTCCGTCATTCGGCTAATAATCAGAAAATGTTGCGTTATGGAGAAAACCCTCATCAGAAGGGGTATTTCTATGGAGATTTGGATGCCATGTTCGACCAAATTCATGGAAAAGAAATCTCCTACAACAACCTCCTTGATATGAACGCTGCCGTTGATTTAATAGATGAATTTGATGATATTACGTTTGCCGTGATCAAGCATAATAATGCTTGCGGTTTGGCATCGCGTCCGTCGGTCATTGAAGCGTGGAAAGATGCGCTGGCGGGAGACCCTGTTTCTGCATTCGGTGGCGTATTGATTACGAACGCAATTATTGATAAACAGGTAGCGGAAGAAATCGACAGGATATTTTTTGAAGTGATTGTGGCTCCTGATTACGATGTGGATGCGCTCGAAATATTAACCCGGAAGAAAAACCGGATTATTCTTGTCCGCAAAGAGGCTCAATTACCTCGCAAGCAATTCCGTTCTTTGCTAAACGGCGTTTTGATGCAAGACAGAGATTTGAACATTGAAACAACCGCCGATTTGAAAGTTACGACCCACAGGAAACCTACCCCGGAAGAAACAGAAGATATGTTGTTTGCCAATAAGATAGTGAAGAACAGTAAATCGAATGCGATTGTTTTGGCAAAAGGGAAACAACTCTTAGCAAGCGGTATCGGGCAAACGTCTCGTGTGGATGCTTTGAAGCAAGCCATTGAGAAGGCAGCAGCATTTGGAGTTGATTTACACGGAGCGGTAATGGCTTCCGATGCGTTCTTCCCTTTCCCCGACTGTGTGGAAATAGCCGGCAAAGAAGGAATAACCGCCGTTATCCAACCGGGAGGATCGATAAAAGATCAACAAACATTCGACTATTGTAACGGGCATAACATCGCAATGGTAATAACCGGCAACCGGCATTTTAGACATTAAAAGATAACGTGTCGATGTGTAATCGGCACAACACACATATAACAATACATTTATAACTGACGCATCATTATGGGATTATTTTCTTTCACACAAGAAATAGCAATGGACCTCGGCACAGCCAACACTATAATTCTCTCCAACGGTAAAATTGTAGTGGACGAACCATCGGTTGTGGCGCTTGACCGCCGAACAGATAAGATGATAGCCGTGGGTGGGAAAGCAAAATCCATGCACGAAAAGACTCATGAAAATATACGCACCATTCGTCCTTTACGCGACGGTGTGATTGCCGACTTCTATGCTTGTGAACAAATGATGCGGGGAATGATAAAAATGGTCAATACGCACAATCATATATTTTCTCCTTCTCTTCGTATGGTTATTGGGGTGCCGTCAGGAAGTACCGAAGTAGAACTTCGTGCCGTTCGTGATTCTGCCGAACATGCCGGCGGACGTGATGTGTATTTGATATTTGAGCCGATGGCTGCTGCCATAGGCATTGGCATTGACGTGGAAGCTCCCGAAGGAAATATGATTGTGGATATTGGTGGGGGTTCTACCGAAATTGCCGTTATTTCGTTGGGGGGGATTGTTTCAAACAATTCCATACGCATTGCCGGCGATGATTTAACTACCGACATTCAAGAGTATATGAGCCGTCAACACAATGTAAAAGTCAGCGAACGTATGGCGGAACGCATAAAGATAAATGTAGGTGCCGCATTGACCGAACTGGGAGAGGATGCTCCCGAAGATTACATCGTTCACGGACCCAATAGAATTACCGCTCTTCCTATGGAAGTCCCTGTTTGTTATCAGGAAGTAGCCCATTGTCTGGAAAAATCAATCTCAAAGATAGAAACTGCTATATTAAGCGCATTGGAAAATACTCCCCCTGAGTTATATGCCGACATTGTACACAACGGCATTTATTTAGCCGGTGGTGGAGCTTTGTTGCGTGGATTGGATAAACGCTTGACGGATAAAATCAATATGCCTTTCCATATTGCCGAAGACCCGCTTCATGCTGTTGCTAAAGGTACAGGTATTGCATTGAAAAATGTAGAACATTTCTCTTTCTTGATGAGGTAGTAATACTTAAAACGGCCCGAAAGAAAACATACAGGAATGTGCCTATGGCTGAAATTTTATGTTCAGGCATTGGCACATTGTTTCTTTTTAAGATGAGTTTATGCGAAATTTACTTGATTTTCTTATAAAATACAATTATTGCTTTGTCTTTACACTGTTAGAGATAATCGCTTTTGTTTTGCTATTTCGTTCCAACCACTATCAACAAAGCGTTTTCCTAACTTCGGCTAATGAAATAACGGGAAAGATTTATGAATTATCGGAAAGCGTAACTTCTTATTTTAATCTGAAAACAGCCAATAAAGAATTACTGGAACGTAATATGTGGCTTGAACAACAAGTATCCGTTTTGGAAAAAACCTTGAAGCGCAGTAATAATATGGATTCCTTAGCAATCAACGCCGTAAAGCAATCTGCATTAAACGATTACGAGATATTTAAGGCAAACGTGATTCATAACAGTCTGCATTTAGCAGATAATTACCTTACGTTGGATAAGGGAGCTTCCGAAGGTATTCATCCGGATATGGGAGTAGTGGGTGGTAATGGTATCGTGGGAATTGTCTATAAAACTTCGCCTAATTATTCGTTGGTTATTTCTATCTTGAATAGTAAATCAAACATCAGTTGTAAGGTGAAGAATAGTGATTACTTCGGTTATTTGCAATGGGAACCCGGAGATTCCAAATATGCTTATCTGAGAGATTTTCCGCGACATGCCGAAGTCAACCTTGGAGATACTGTAATAACAAGCGGTCATTCAACTATGTTTCCGGAAGGGATAATAGTCGGAACAGTTAATGAGACATCTGATTCCAAAGACGGACTATCCTATTTGTTAAAGGTAAAGCTAACTACCGATTTCGGGAATGTAAGCGAAGTGAGAGTTATTGCCCGGAATGAGCAAAGTGAAATACTGGAACTCGAACAAAACAGCAAGAAATGATAGTATTTACTTATATATTCAGATGTATCTGGTTCATTGCATTAATATTCATACAGGTATTGATTGGCAACAATATCTGTATCGGTGGATATGCCACTCCTTTTATATATATTTATTTCATTCTTAAATTAGACTCCGATGCCTCCCGCAATAGTCTGATGCTTTGGGCTTTTTCTTTGGGATTCATTATTGATGTTTTTTCCAATACATTGGGCATGAATATGGCAGCAGTGGTGCTATTGGCTTTTCTTCGCCCTCTTTTATTGAGTTTATATACCTCGCGTGATAACATAGACTTGAATGTCCCTTCTGTTCAAACAATGGGAAGAATACCGTATTGGAAATACATAATCACAAGCATTTTAATACATCATTCGATATTGTTTTCTCTTGAATTTTTCTCCTTTTCAAATATCGGAGGATTACTTTTGAGAATACTAACAGGTTCGTTGCTAACTTTTGTTTGTATTATAGCCATTGACAGCATAAGAAAGTAAAAATGGGAAAAGATTTTTCTTTGCGCAAATATGTGATAGGAGGGATTGCTATAGGAGTGGCATTTATTTTTTTGTTACGGCTTTGGGGGTTGCAAGTCATGAGTAACGAATATAAAATGAATGCCGATAGCAACGCCTTTCTCAATAAAACCCAATACCCCTCTCGTGGCGCTATGTATGATCGCACAGGAAAGTTGTTGGTCTTCAATCAGCCGTCTTATGACATAACCGTGGTTTTGAGGGAAATTGAAGATTTAGATACGCTTGATTTTTGCCGGACATTGAATATCACTCCCACCTACTTTTCTAAACGGATGGAAGATATAAAGGATAAAAGACTGAACCCGGGTTATTCCAAATACACCCATCAGACCTTCATGACACAACTGTCGGCAGAAGAATGTGGAGTATTTCAGGAAAAGCTGTTCAAGTTTCCCGGATTTTATATCCAACGGCGTACTATCAGGCAATACGTCTATAATTCTGCGGCTCATGCGCTTGGTGACATCGGCGAAGTTTCGATGAAAGACATTAAAGAAGATGATTATTATGTACGAGGAGACTATGTCGGCAAACAAGGCATTGAGAAATCATACGAAAAATACTTGCGCGGCGAAAAAGGAGTCGAGGTATTGTTGAGAGATGCTCACGGACGTATTCAGGGACATTATAAGGACGGGAGTTTGGATAAGAAACCGGTACCCGGTAAGAACCTAACACTGGGGATTGATATTGAACTGCAACAACTGGCAGAGAAATTGATGATTAACAAATTGGGGACTATCGTTGCCATAGAACCCGAAACGGGAGAAATTCTTTGCATGGTCTCTTCACCTTACTATGATCCTTCCATTATGGTGGGAAGACAGCGAGGGAGAAACCATTCCGAATTGGAGGAAGACCCCTTAAAACCGTTATTTAACCGTGCGATAATGGGTACATATCCTCCCGGCTCTACGTTCAAAACGGCACAAGGCATGATTTTCTTGCAAGAGGATATTGTAAATACGTCCACTACTTTTCCCTGTTACGAAGGTTTCTTTCTTTCCGGGCTGAGTGTAAAATGCCATTCTCATGGTGCGCCTATTCCTTTTATTCCGGCTATCTCTACTTCATGCAACTCTTACTTTTGCTGGGGCTTTTATCGAATGATGGAAAACAAAAAGTATGGAACAACGATGAATGCGTTGACTATATGGAAAGACTACATGGTGTCTATGGGATTTGGATATCGATTGGGTATTGATATGCCGGGCGAGCAACGCGGTTTTATTCCTAATGCAGCTTCTTACGATGAGATGTACGGAAAAGGACATTGGAATGGGCTACGAATTATACATACGGCTATCGGTCAAGGCGAAATATTGTTAACCCCCATTCAATTGACGAATTTGGTGGCAACCATTGCCAATAGAGGGCATTATATTACTCCACATATCGTCAAAGAAATAGAAGACAATGAATTAGACAGCATCTATCATACTCCCCGTTACACAACGATTGATCCTCAGAATTACGAATATGTAGTAGAGGGTATGCGACAATCTGTTATAGGCGGACCTTACGGATCTACTTGTCGTAATGCGAATATTCCCGGTATTGAAGTTTGTGGAAAGACGGGAACAGCGCAAAACCGTGGGAAAGACCATTCGGTTTTTATAGGGTTTGCCCCGATGAATAATCCGAAAATAGCCCTATCCGTATATGTTGAAAATGCAGGTTACGGTGCTACGTGGGCGGTACCTATAGCTGCTCTTTTGATAGAAAAATACATGAACGGCTCAATAGCACCTGAAAGGGCTAACCGAATAGAAAATATTAGCAATACAAATTTAATTCCGTATGGTATCGTCCAGAAACATTAATTTATGGAAAACAACGGATTGGCTGACTATCGGCATTTACCTGATTCTCGTCATTATTGGCTGGCTTAGTGTATGTGGAGCCAGTTATGATTTTGGCGAAACGGAGTTTTGGGATTATTCTACCCGTACCGGTAAACAGCTTATCTGGATTGTCATTTCTTTCGGAGTAGGTTTCGTATTGTTAATGCTGGAAGATAGGTTTTATGATATGTTTTCTTATATCATATACATCATTATGATATTGCTACTGATTATCACCGTTCTCTTTGCTTCCGAAGTGAAAGGCTCCCGTTCTTGGTTGCACTTGGGAGGAGGAATAAGCCTGCAAGCTGCCGAATTTGCCAAGTTCGCCACAGCATTGGTTTTGGCTAAATACATGAGCCAATACTCGTTCAGTATCAACAAATGGAAATCCGTTTTGACTGTGGTAGCATTGATTCTATTCCCTATGGTATTGATAATTATGCAAAAGGAAACGGGTTCCGCATTAGTTTATTTTGCCTTCTTCTTGATGCTTTACAGGGAAGGGATGCCGGGAGTTATTCTTTTTTCAGGTGTATGTGCCGTATGCTATTTCGTGGTGGGTACACGCTTCGGTGATGTATATATGAGTGATGGAGTAACTTCTGTGGGAGAATTTGCTATTTTATCTATGACACTTCTCTCCACCGGTGTGATGACGTGGGTATATCTAAATAAGCGCACCCCGTTTTACTACATTGTAGGAATTAATTTTGCCGTATTGCTCATAACTTATTTGATATCAAATCACTTCATTCCGATTAATCTTGTATGGGTGCAATTGGTACTCTGCGGCTTGACTATAGGCTATTTGATATTCTTGTCCATTAAGGAGCGGGTATATTCCTATGTATTGATTGTTCTATTTACTCTGTCTTCTGTTGGTTTTATGTATTCAAGCGATTATGTATTCGACGATATCCTCAGTCCGCATCAACAAGTGCGTATAAAAGTGGCTTTGGGTATGGAAGAAGATTTGGCAGGAGCCGGCTATAACGTCAATCAATCCAAAATAGCCATCGGATCGGGAGGATTAACCGGAAAAGGTTTTTTAAATGGGACACAAACCAAATTGAAGTATGTTCCGGAACAGGATACGGATTTCATCTTTTGCACAGTAGGCGAAGAAGAAGGTTTTTTAGGAGCTGCAGCCGTATTACTGTTGTTTCTTTCCTTAATTCTCAGATTGATAGTGCTTGCCGAACGACAACGTTCTGTATTTGGAAGGGTGTATGGATATTCTGTTATCAGTATCTTCTTTTTCCATATCCTTATTAATATCGGGATGGTGCTGGGACTTACTCCCGTCATAGGTATTCCATTGCCTTTCTTTAGTTACGGAGGATCGTCGTTATTGGGATTTACCATTTTATTGTTTGTCTTTTTAAGAATTGATGCCGGTCGTAGGCAGAAATTGTAATTACAGTGAATAGATTCGAGAACTTAACCCGTAGTGCATTTGCAAAAAAGCGAAAAGACATCCCTGCGAACGAGATAGCTTTCCTTTTTCCAAATGCACTACAAATTAACTTAATAACAAAAACGAAAGATGGAACAGAAACTTTGTCAAAGCTGTGGTATGCCATTGACCGATGCTACCCTTGTAGGGACGAATGCCGATGGAAGTAAAAACGAAGACTATTGCGTGTATTGTTATGCGGATGGTCGTTTCACATCAGATTGTACAATGGACGAAATGATAGAAACGTGTTTAGGATTCTTAGATGAATCCAATAAAGATTCGGAAATCAAATTGACCGGAGAAGAAGCTAAAGCCCAAATGAAAGTTTTCTTCCCGCAATTGAAACGGTGGAAGAAATAAGAGAGAGAGAAACGCATGATCCTTGTTACTATCAGTTGTTATTTTACCCTATTGCTGGTAATAGCACACGTTACGGGACGGAAAAGCGGCACAAATGCCGCTTTTTTTAAGGGCGAGAATCGCTCGCCGTGGTATGTCGTCTCTTTCGGAATGATAGGCGCATCTATATCCGGGGTTACTTTTGTATCGGTTCCGGGTATGGTGCGAAGTATGGACATGACTTATATACAAACCGTTCTGGGTTTCTTTTTCGGCTATATGGTTGTGGTTCATTTACTTCTACCCCTTTACTACAAACTCAATCTGACAAGTATCTATACCTATTTAGGTACTCGTATCGGTACAAGGGCTTATCGCACCGGTTCGTTCTTTTTCCTACTGTCCCGAATGTTGGGTACGGCAGCGAAGCTGTATTTAGTATGCCTCATACTTTATACGTATGTTTTTGCCGAAATGGGAATTCCTTTTTGGGTGATTGCGCTCGGAGCAGTCTCATTAGTCTGGATGTATACCCATAAAAGCGGCATTAAAACGATTGTATGGACGGACACTTTGCAGACATTTTGCCTTATTGCCGCACTCATTTGCATCATTTATCAGGTAATCGGACTATTGGATATGGATTTCGGTGAGATGGTCCGTGCTATCCGTACTCATGAACATGCCAACATATTCGTGTTTAACGATTGGGTATCGCGCCAAAACTTCTTCAAACAGTTCATTAGCGGCATCTTTATTGTCATTGTAATGACGGGGCTTGACCAAGACATGATGCAAAAAAATCTCTCTTGCCGTAATTTGAAGGAAGCGCAAAGAAACATGTATTGTTACGGATTCTCTTTTATTCCTCTGAATTTCCTGTTCCTTTGTCTGGGGATACTTTTGCTGATACTGGCAGGGCAAACAGGCATTGAACTTCCCGGTACGAACGACGATATTCTTCCTCTGTTTGCCACACAAGGCTACTTAGGGCAGTCGGTTCTAATATTCTTTTCGATAGGGATTATAGCAGCTGCTTTTAGCAACTCGGATTCGGCGCTGGCATCTATGACAACCGCTTTTTGCATAGATATATTGGATACGGAAAAAGATACGGAAGACACCGCCCGGCGTAAACGACGCAAAGTGCATATTGCCTTATCCGTCATATTGGTTGCTTTTATTTGTTTCTTCCGAATGGTGAATAGCCAAAGTGTGATTGATGCCATCTATATCATTGCTTCCTACACTTACGGACCTTTATTGGGAATGTTTGCTTTTGGTCTCTTTACTCGAAAGAAAGCAAATGATACATATACACCTTACATTGCCATTGCCTCCCCACTGGTATGCTATGTTCTTGATTGGGCGGTCGGCACTTACACCGGATACAAATTCGGATATGAACTATTAATGCTGAACGGGGCGTTAACTTTTGCAGGATTGTCGGTGAAGTCCTCTTAATTTATATCGGAATTATACACCGTCAATCATTCCAATATGCACCCGTCATTATTTCCGTATGCTACCGTCTTATTCTTCGTTGGGGAGTTGCATCTTATTTTATTGTCCTTAACCCCTTTTCTCTTTTTGCAAAAGAAATAACTTTCCACTTCATTAGAGCGTTCCCCCGTACCGGGGTCGGGCTATCCGCTACAATGCTTTTTGTTCGTACCCTCACAAAAAGCATTTCCGTTCCTATCCCTAACGCCCATGCGGACTGCGTTACTAACACAGCAGCCTGAAAGTCTGGCTCTACAAAGCTATCTTCCCCCCCTCTCTTTCGGAGAGGGGGGGAGGCTGAAGGAGCTGTGAGCTGCCCCCATTTCCCTAATATGCGACGTCATTTCTCCCAAAAGTGACGCACTTTCTCTCCAAAATCGACGCCATTTCTCCAGAAATCGACGTCATTTCTCCGGAAAGGGGATAAGAAAGCAAGTTTAAACTGCGCCTTGAAAAGACAACCTAACTCACGTGCCATGCGGACTGCGTTACTAACAGGGCATAGTAGCCCTCCTTAATTATCTCGGTATCATACCCAAATTATCAAAACGGGTTAGATATAATATTCTACCGTGTCCAATACCC
>SNRY01000737.1_pt1 | contig 10241 bp, 8 predicted proteins | sample 4693421 | NCBI WGS metagenome assembly SNRY01 (sample SAMN11003215, study PRJNA524138) | termite gut metagenome | isolation source: Bacteroidetes bacterial symbionts from single cell of protist host amplifed... | host: Streblomastix strix ... | reverse complement strand
ATACAAAGCGAAGAATAAGAGCTACTACCGAATTCGGACTGCAATACAATCATCAGCTTCGCCCCGAATTCTCGCGTACTGTGGCATCTGCTTCGTGGAGTTACAAATGGGCATACCAGCGACAAGCACAACATCGCATTGATTTGATTGATGTGAATTACCTGTATATGCCTTGGAAATCGGATAAATTTGTGGAGGATTACCTTACGGACGGGAAGAATTACGTCATGGAGTATAATTATAAAGACCGGTTGATAGTCCATTCGGGATATATGTACAGTTATAACAGCTTGGGAAGAAATACGCTAATCAACAACACCATAGCTGCTAACTCGTATTCCGTCCGAATGAATATTGAATCTGCGGGGAATATTCTATACGCCATTTCCGGTTTAGCGAAACTGTCTAAGAACAAGGAAGGAGAATACTCCCTGTTAAATATACCATTCGCACAGTACCTCAAAGCCGATTTCGACTATGCCAAAAATATACTTATTGCTCCCCGCAATATGCTGGCTATGCACTTTGCTTTTGGAATAGCCGTTCCCTATGGAAATGCAAACGTTATCCCTTTTGAAAAGCAGTACTTTTCAGGAGGAGCCAACAGTGTGCGCGGATGGTCGGTGCGCGGTTTAGGTCCCGGCTCTTATTCGGAGAGCGAAGGGAAATACCTGAATCAATTCGGGGAAATCAAGCTGGATGCCAATATTGAATACCGTGGCAAAATGTTTTGGAAGTTTCAAGGAGCCGCCTTTATTGATGTCGGCAACATTTGGACTACACGCGAGTACGAAAATCAACCGGGAGGCGCTTTTAAGTTTGACAAATTCTATCGGCAGATTGCCGTAGCTTACGGGTTAGGATTACGTTTCGACTTTGATTTCTTTGTCTTGCGACTCGACGGCGGAATGAAAGCAATTAATCCCGTATATGATTCGGGGATAGACAGATACCCCCTTATTCGTCCTGATTTTGGGCGAGACTTTACATTGCATTTTGCAGTAGGCTATCCTTTCTAATGGACTTCACTTAATAGCCGATATTTTATCAATGCGTTGCTGGTGCCTTCCCCCTTCAAATTCGGTAGAAAGGAATGTAGATATAACTTTACCGGCTTCTTCGATACTGATAAACCGCGCAGGCATCACCAATACATTTGCATTGTTATGCTGACGCGCCAATCGGGCAATCTCTTCTACCCAGCAGAGTGCCGCCCGAATACCTTGATGCTTGTTCAGCGTCATACTGATGCCGTTTCCACTCCCGCATACGGCTATTCCCCGATAACAGGCTCCTGCTTCAACCGCTTTTGCTAACGGATGGGCAAAATCCGCATAATCGCAACATGCTGCGGAGTACGTTCCAAAATCCTTGTATGCCAAACCTTCGGCTTCTAGCCGGTCTTTCACAAACTCCTTCAGTTCATACCCTGCATGGTCGGAACAAAGCCCTATTACTTTCATCACATAGACTTTACTTGATTGTAAACATTCTCAGGAGTAAAGCCCAGTTTTTCATCGAGTACTTTGTACGGAGCGGAGAAACCAAACGATTCCAAACCAAATACTTTGCCGTTAGCCCCTGCCAATCCTTGCAACGTAACAGGCAGACCAGCTGTCAATCCAAAGACCTTAGCGCCGGTAGGAATGATTGATTCTTGATATTCTTTACTTTGACTGCGGAACAATCCTTCGGAAGGTGCGGATACAATACGCACTTTTATACCGTCTTTACGAAGCAATTCAGCTCCCGCAACAAGTGTGGACACTTCGGAGCCTGATGCTACCAGAATAACATCCGGGTTTTTATCGGAACTCGCTACAATATAAGCGCCTTTAACTGCTTGCGTATAATCCGTTCCTGTCGGCAGAGCCACAATGTCTTGCCGGGAAAAGATAAGAGCCGACGGAGAGGAAATGTTTTCCATTGCCAGCTTCCATGCCTGCGTAGTCTCCTCGGCATCTGCCGGACGGAGTACCAGCACAGAGTTGCGTCCCTTATGGTTTTTTAGTTTTTCCATCAGGCGGATTTGCGCTTCTTGTTCCACCGGTTCGTGCGTAGGTCCGTCTTCTCCCACACGGAAAGCATCATGCGTCCATATAAATTTTACGGGAAGCTCCATCAAAGCAGCGATGCGAACGGCAGGCTTCATATAGTCGGAGAATACAAAAAAAGTGGCGCAAGCCGCTATTACCCCCCCGTGCAAAGCCATGCCAATAGAAAGGCACGTCATTGTCAATTCAGATACCCCCGCCTGCAGAAATGCGCCGCTAAAGTCATCTTTGGTAAATGCGTGTGTCTTTTTTAAGAATCCATCTGTCTTATCGGAATTAGATAAATCCGCCGAAGAAATAATCATGTTTTCCACTTGAGTAGCCAGCACGCTAAGCACCGTAGCCGAAGCGGCACGAGTGGCAGAACCCGCCTTCTGCCCGATAGCATTCCAATCTACTTTCGGAGTTTTGCCTTCAAAGAACAGATTCATTTTAGCATCAAGTTCAGAATTAGCCTTTGCCCATGCAGACTTTTGAGCATGCTTTTCGGCAACGATCTTCTTCAAATCTTCATGACGTTTGGCATACAGGGCAGCCGTTTCGGGGAAGATAGCAAACGGATCATCGGGATCACCCCCCAAATTAAGAATCGTATTCCTGTAAGCATCGCCACCGAGCGGGGCGCCATGGGTAGCGCAATTACTTTCGTAGCTCGATCCGTCCGCTTTCTTAGCACCCTTACCCATAACCGTTTTACCGATAATAATCGTCGGGCGTGCTTTCTCCGCTTTGGCTTCCGTAAGGGCTTTGCGAATCTCATCTGCATTATTCCCGTTAATGGCGATTACTTTCCAATTCCATGCTTCATACTTTTTGGCAACGTCCTCACTTGTAACTTCTTTCGTTTCGGTGGACAATTGAATATCGTTGGAATCATAGAACATAATCAGGTTATTCAGCCCTAAATGTCCGGCAATCCGTCCTGCCCCCTGCGATATTTCTTCTTGAATACCGCCATCGGAGATGTAAGTATAGATAGTTTGCCCCATCACCTCACCGAAGCGGGCTTGCAAAAATTTGGCAGCAATAGCAGCTCCCACAGCAAACGTATGCCCTTGCCCCAACGGACCGGAAGTATTCTCCACCCCGCGCATCACATCCAATTCCGGATGCCCCGGCGTAGGGCTTCCCCATTGGCGGAACTGCGACAACTCCGCCGGCGCATACTTACCCGTCAATGCCAACACGGAATAAAGCATCGGAGACATGTGACCTGGGTCGAGAAAGAAACGGTCGCGTCCCTCCCAGCGCGGATTCTGCGGGTCATACACCAAAAACTCAGCAAACAAAACATTTATATAGTCAGCCCCTCCCATCGCTCCTCCCGGATGCCCGGATTTAGCCTTTTCAACCATTGATGCAGCCAGAATGCGTATGTTATCGGCTGCGCGATTCATCAATTTAATATCGTTCATAATGAGTGTGTCGTATTAGTATTGTTAGAATGATAATACAAAGATAGTATTTTGCTTCCAATAAATACCTTTAAACATTAAGAGTTTTTATGAAAATGACCTTTAAAAGATGCTTTTGTAAATTCAATTAGTAAATGCAACTGAAGTAAGAAAGAAATACAGTTCGGGGTTACCCTCGAACTGTATTTAAGAAAAAAGTTCTTATTTTAGTTGTGTAATGAAAACGAACAAGAAACATTTAACTCGCGAGCAAAGGTATCAAATAGACGCTTTACTCCAAGCCAAGAAGAGCCAAAAAGAGATAGCCGATATAATCGGGAAAGACAAATCGGTTATCAGTAGGGAATTCTCTCGCAACAGCCATAAACGAGGTTATTCGGCACGTTTTGCCCAAGAATACGCAGATTTGCGCAAAGAACGTTTTAGATACAAGAGAAAATTTACCCAAGCCATTAAGGATCAAGTAATCAAAAAACTCACGGAAGAACAATGGTCTCCGGGGCAGATAGTAGGCAAAGCAAGAAAAGACGGGCTTCCCATGGTCAGTCACGAGCGTATTTATCAGTTTATCAGGGAAGATAAAGCACAAGGAGGAATCCTGTACAAACATCTGAGGCATCGTCTTAAACACCGTAAACGAGTGGTAGGAGGTAAAAAAGTAGTCATACTTGGGTAAAGTTTCCATTGAGCAACGACCAGAGATTATCAACCAAAAACAACGCTTTGGGGATTGGGAAATTGATACTATGGTGGGAAAAGAAAATCAAGGCGCCATTCTAACTGTAACGGAAAGAAAAACAGGATTTTTATTGATGAGAAAGCTACCTAAGGGGAAAAACGCCCAAGCACTGGCCAAGGAACTATATCTCTTACTCTTGCCCTACAAAAAGTTTGTGCATTCCATTACTTCGGACAATGGTACCGAATTCTACGAACATAAATGGATTGCTCAGAAATTGGAGGCAAATTATTATTTTGCGCATCCGTATTCTTCCTGGGAAAGAGGGTTAAATGAATATACAAACAAACTTATCAGACAATATATTCCTAAAAAGGAGGCTTTTACAAACTATACGGATGAACAAATCTTAACGATTCAACATAAACTCAATCGAAGACCTAGAAAATTGCTTAACTTTGAGGAACCGTTTAGTTGTGTTCTACAAAATGATAAATAATAAAGTTGCATTTAATACTTAAATCTACGCAATATTATTAATTTAATATAAAAAATAATATTTTTAATATTAATGGATTAGTTTTGAACATTTTTAATTTACAAATTTTGTATTTGTTGAGGTATACATAATAAATTTTTTGCGGTGAACGTAGTGAGGAACGCGTAGTTATTTGAATTGCTAGGAACAGAGAAGCGTTAAGATAGAACAATTTAACGAAATCAGGAATGATGCTATTTTACGGGCAAAATAGGTTTTGGTAGTAAATAACCTAATAAAAGAGTTTTTTCTGAAAAAAATAACATTATAATTAATAACAAAAAATTATGAAAAATTTTAAAAATCTAAAATTCGTAATATCCTTGTTTTTCGTAATATTGAATGTTTCTTGTGAAACTAAAAAAAATGTGGATGAAATTTCCACTGAACCTGTTGATACTCGTTTAAATGTAACTACACGACTTTCTAATGATAATCAACCTGTTGTGCCTTATTTTACACTTAAAAACGAAACAACCAGTAAAAAGGTTACTTATACATTTAAAAATGGAATGTGGGAAGCAAATTCAGACCCATTCGTCATGCAAGATGTAAGTATTGGTAATAAACTCGTTGCCGAATATGAACCATTAAACGCTGATCCTATATCAAACATAAAAGATATATTACAATCTGAAATTATATATAACGGAGAAAAAAACATAGAATTTAATTTCAGTCATATAAATTCTCGTTTTGTATTCAAGTTAGTTAATAACACAAATAAAATTTTTAAAAAAATTAGCGTAAATTTATGGGATAATTTTACAATAAAAGATTTTGAAAATGAATATTCTGTTATTATTAGTCCTCAAACAATAAAAAAGGGTTCAATAATAAAAATAACGGTTGATGATGAGAATTTTAATTTCTCATTGGAAAAAGATTTAACGTTAGATAAAAATAGTGTGTTATTTTACACCTTAAGGTTAAATAATGAATTGAGTATTGGTGAGATTAATGAAGCTGAATGGAAAGTTGAAAATGTAGTTAATAGTATAATAGTTCCTACTATTAATAAAATTCAATTACTAGAAGATGGTATATTTTCATTTATAATTGAAAATGATAAAACGGGTATTAAAAAGAATTTTTCCTTTAATTATATTCATGATGAAAATAAATTAGCTGAAATTTTATCATCTGTCGATGAATCTTTCGATTGGAATATATTTTCAGAAACAGATACCTATACTCTTTTTGGTAAATTTGTTCCTAACAGAGAAGGAAATCCTGAAAAAGATATTTTGGAAGAAACCACTCATATTAGTTGGGGAAAACCCATTTCTTTCAACAATTTTAATCATATAAATTCAACTATTGAAATTGAGTTTAAAGATATGGATAACCAATATTTTAACACTCAAAATAATTATATTGTTTTGAATGGTTTCAACTTTAGTAATTCGTTAAAAGAATATAAAGTTCCATTAGAAAAAAATATTATTATTACGATGAATCCCCAAATATTAACTAACGAATCAACTATAAAATTGATATTAGAAGGAGAAGAATTTAATTCAAGACTCAATTTAACAAAGGTTGGTGAAATAAATTTAACTGAATTTGAAGCAGGTAAAAAATATGTTCTCAAATATTCAATTCATTATTATGAAAATAATAAGAATTTTACAATCTCTTATACGATTTCCGATTGGAAAATTACGAATGGAACTGGAGAATTTTTTAAAAATTAAATGTATGAAAAAAATCATATTAATTATAATACTGTTTTTGAATTTTTCATGTGAAGAAAATTTTGATAATGATATAAAAACACCATTAAAACTTCAAATCAGTAATTTATCAGGAGAAGGTGAAGTAACAACCAGAGACAGTCGTTTATCTTTTTATTCAAATCTTAAATTAACTGCAAAAGTTAAAAGTGGATTTACAGGTATTGATTATATTACCACATTCATTTCGGATTATGATCAAATTAATGATGGAAGTAATAAACTATACTACGAGGATTTATTACCAGTTAATAAATATAGCTATTCGGTTGAAACTGTTGAAAGGTCGAAAACTCTTATTTTAGATCAATCAAAACCTGAAAATTGGTATAGAGCCGATTATATGGAAAGTAGTAAAAGTTATTTGAGTGAAACCAAAAAGGCTTTAATCACTAATTTAGAACACGTAAATGTGGCAATTGAAATTAATGTATCAGGAATAGGATATTCAAATGGTGACTTTTCTAAATTTATTAGAGATAATAAAACTATTTTGAAATTTATAACAAAACAAAATGATGAAGTAATTTCATATAAAATGAATTACAATCTTGATAATGCTGTTTATAATGTAATAGTACCCATTAATTGCCTTAACAATAAGGATTATTATTTTAAATTAACAAATTTCAATAAACCAAATGAAACTGTTTCTGGTAAATGTACAATTGATAATTTTACACCAAAAGCAGGGGATAAGATTATAATCAATGTTAGGTACAATTATAAAAATAACTATATAGAAGTTTATGAGGATAATACTATTTCTCAGTGGGATGATAAAGGAGAATGGAATTAATTTACTGATTTTAAAAAACATAAAAAATGAAAATAAAAAACATATTATTCCTATTTTTCATCCTAATAATAGGATGTGCAGAGGATAAACCCATTGAAGAATATAGTACAGGTATAAAAAGAGAAATTGAAGTAATATTGGATGATACTCAAACCCGAACTACTATAGATGAAGATAGCAGGATTCATTGGCAAGAGGGCGATAGTATTGGTATTTACAGTGTTGATGCCGTAGATAATTATGAAAATCCAATAAATAATATTCCTTTTGTTGTTAAACAAATTGGAAATAAAATAGTATTGGAAGGAGAAATGTACTGGAAAGACTATGAATCGAAAACCTGTACATTTTTCGCTTATTATCCATATCATAAGAATATTATCATCACAAATAAAGAGGATGCTTTTTATTTAAGGGGGATTAGTTTACCAGAAAATCAAGTTCAAATTGGAGAAAATAACAATGAACACATAAATAATTTGAACTTTGTATATGGAATTACTAAGGTAGAAACGAATAAACCAGTTAATTTCACATTTGATAATGTATATACCTTATTGGAACTTAAAATTAAAGGAAATATATTATTGAGCAATATTAAATTATCATTACAAAACACAAATGATAAAATTTCATCTTTATCATTTACAAATGGAGATTTCGAATTTTATTATAATAGGATAAGATATTCCGCTCAAATAAATAAAGGTTCTCATTTTTTAAATCTTCATGTAGAACCTTCCGTTCAATTAAATAATGATGAATATAAGAAATTCTATTTATTGACTTGTGGATATATTGATAAATCCAATAAGGTAAATCTTTATTTTAATGATAAACAAACGCCAATAGAATTATCTCCGATTGATCTTTATGCCAATAATCAAAAATACACATTGACAATTGATGGTGATAAACTAACTGATGCTGAAAAGGGAACAATTATTATTGATAACTTATTAAGTGGTAAGTTGGATGATAGATTGAAAGAATATAATTTATTTTTATATAATAAAATAAAAATTAGTGGTGAATTAAATAATGATGATTTAAATACAATTAAAGATAATTTAAATAATTTTTCGGTTGTTAATTTAAGTGGATGTTCTTTTGGACTTTCAAATTATACTATTATCCCTTCAAATGTATTCAAAGATTTTTCTAATTTAGAAGAAATCGCCTTACCAAATGCTGCTTATGGAATTGCTTCAAATCAATTTTATGAATTAAATAAATTAAGAAAAGTTAGTCTAGGTTCTTTTATAAGTTCAATTGGAGCTAAAGCATTTATGAATTGTATAAATTTAGAAACAATAGAAAATTTAGATAATTATCGTATTCTATCTATTGGTGAATATGCTTTTGCTAATTGTGAAAATTTAGTTATTCCTAAATTTCTTCCTGTAAAAACCATGACTTATGGGAAAGGTGTATTTTATAATTGTAAAAGTTTAAATAATGATAATATTGAACTTTCTCTTAGAGCTATACCTGATGAAATGTTTTATAATTGTAAAATTTCTAAGGTAACTTTAAACAATACTGTAATTATAGGTAATTCTGCTTTTAAAGGATGTGATAATCTTCTTACTATAACTTCATCAAGTAAACTTAATAATGTAGGAAATTACGCTTTTGCTAATTGTACTAAATTAAAGATTAATATAACCGATTTATGCAATAATACAGATATAGGAAATGAGGCTTTTTTATCTTGTGATGTATATGGTACTTTAAAAGGAGACGAATTTAGAAATGTTGATAATAAAGCATTTTATGACTGTAAAAATTTACAAGGAAAATTAAATATTTATGGCTCTATCGGAGATTCCGCTTTTTATAATTGTAGTAATATAACTAGTATAACTTTAAATGAAAAGGTAACAAAAATAGGAAAAAATTGTTTTACTGGTATAATAAGTTTAGATGAATTTACTTTTAATTCTGACAGTAAATTAGATTTATCAAGTCTTTCAGATATTAACATTATTTATAATGTAAATTTATATAAAAATATTAATATAAGTTCTGAAACTTTTAAACAAGTTTCAGAATATCATTTATATACCGATCCTATTTCTGAAAATTTTAAATCTATAAATTATGACTGTGAAATATTTTATCATACTTCTAAAGAAAACCCAATAATACCAACAAATTTTATGGTAGGAGGAGATTCTAAACCTAATTTAAAATTACATTTAAGAGGAGAAACCTATATTTATAAAAATTCTTTTTCAAATGTTAATATAACAGATATATATGTAACAAGAGATACAAAAAAATATTCTTATTATTTTTTAGATCATCTTCAAATAACTTTAGCTGAAAATTGTAATTTACATATTACACATGGAATTAATTTTGAACAACCTACATCTCTTTTTTCATTTAATAATGAAAATATAAAAAATGTTTATGTTTCAAGTATCACATACACATTAAAAAATTTTATGTATTTAAAAAATATAAGTTCTAATATTAATTTATTTTTTGAAGATGGTGGTATAAAAACAATTGATAATAATTGTTTTTCATCTTGTAGTAATATAATTTCTGTTAGTCATTTACCCAACGATCTTGAAAAAATTGGTGATTATGCTTTTTATGGAACATCTATAAAAAAGATAGATATACCCAGTTCTGTATTTGAAATTGGTGATTATGCTTTTCAAGAAATTAGAAATTTAACAACTTTAAAACCATTATATATTATATTTAATTGGAAAATAGAATCAGCTATTATTTGGAGAAAAGAAATATTTCCAAAAAAGGAATATTGTGTTTATTATTTTCCCACTGGAACTAAAGATATTTATATTAAGGTTATGAATGGAAAATAGAATTATGAAATCAAGAAACCCCTACTATTAAATTAGTAGGGGTTTTCTTTGACAGTGTCCATAATATTGTGTAAATATAAACTACAGGCTAAGCATCTTGTATTTTTTTATTTATGTATAACTTTGAAAAAAGCATTATTATGGACATTCCCAAAGAATTTTTACGTAAAGAGTTCG
>SNRY01000736.1_pt1 | contig 10255 bp, 9 predicted proteins | sample 4693421 | NCBI WGS metagenome assembly SNRY01 (sample SAMN11003215, study PRJNA524138) | termite gut metagenome | isolation source: Bacteroidetes bacterial symbionts from single cell of protist host amplifed... | host: Streblomastix strix ... | reverse complement strand
CTTCCCAATAAGCGGAGTTGTGCTGCGAATGTTTACCCGGACGGCAAAAGTTCGATATTTCGTAATGCTCATACCCCGCTCCGACAAGCGTATCCATCACAAGGGCAAAGAAACTAACGGCGGCTTCTTCGCCCATTTCTTCCACTTGACGCTTTTGTTGCATGGCGTATATGGGCGTACCTTTCTCGTATGTCAGGCAATAAGCTGACAAATGCTCCGGGCGTAAAGAGAGGGCTTGGGATAAATCGTATCTTAATATTTCCAATGTTTCGCCCGGTAAGCCGTATATCAAATCAATGCTTATATTATTAACCCCTGCTTGACGGCAATTGTTCACGGCGGTAAAAACTTGCGAGGCGTTGTGGCGACGGTTGAGCAGCGTCAGAATCCCATCGTTAAAGGTTTGTACACCTATGCTGATGCGGTTGAAAGGAAAGGAAGAGAGGGTTTGCAGGTATGTTGCACTTAAATCATCGGGGTTGGCTTCGAACGTAATTTCTCGGCAAGTCTTTAGGTTGTACACACGGTCGAGAGTATCGAAGATTCTCTCAAAGTTTCCGGCAGTTAATAAAGAAGGAGTTCCGCCGCCGAAATAGATTGTCTCCAACAGTTCCCCTTGCAGATACGATTTTCGCGTTTCGAGTTCCCTGCAAAGCGCATCAATGTATTGTTCTTTTAGTTCTGTTTGGGTAGAAGAGTAGAAATCACAGTAAATACAACGGGTTTTGCAGAAAGGGATGTGTAGGTAGATTCCTGCCATTAACGTTTAGGATTACTCTCTTTCTTTGAGGTTCGAAATGTTTCGGCACGTCCGGTCAGAAACTCAAAGAACTTCACCATCACGGTATCTCCTGCCACCGTCAATCCTTCCGGATGAAACTGAACACCCCATATCGGAAGGTCGGTACATGATTCGATAGCTTCTACTACGCCGTCGCCACTCCGGGCGGCAACCCGAAAGCCGGGAGCTACATCCTTCACTGCCTGATGATGATGTGTATTTGTCTGAAGCTCCGTGCATCCGGTAATCTCAGCTATTATGGAGCCGGAATGTACGAAAACGGTATGCGTAGCCACACTGCTCGGTTCTTCCTGTTGGTGATTAACGGAAATGCCATTGTATTGTGTCGGCAGATCCTGATAAAGCGTACCGCCAAAAACCACATTAATGAGTTGCTCACCACGACAAATGCCTAAAATCGGCAGGTTTCGGACGGTAGCCAATCGGATTAATGCCATGTCGTAATGGTCGCGCTCTGAGTTTACTTCCCCCAGCTGCTCTATCGGGTCTTCGTTATAATAATTGGGATGAATGTCTTCTCCACCGGTAAGAATCAATCCGTCGAGAAGCGATACGATGTCTTCCAATGTCTTTTCATTCTCCGTTACGGGGATAAGAATAGGGATGCCACCCGCTTTAATCACCGATTCGGTGTATGTCATCCTGACGGACGAATAGTCTTCGGGATGCGAACAAGAGATGCCGATAAGCGACTCCTTCGGAGAATCTTGCGCTACGGCTGAATGAAAGGCGAGTAACGCCAATAACGGGAGTAAGTAGTAGTATTTCATCATAATTATAAGTATATGTTTTGCAGCAAATCTTTTTTTATTATTTCCGGAATTTTCCTTCTTTCCATTCATACACCACCGCCTCACGGAGATATTCCTTGAACATCTCAGCCTCTTCTTTGTCCATATAATTAAGAGTAGTAAACGTAAAAGCAAGCGTATTATCCGTTTTTGATAAATCCCCTTGAATCAACGGTATATCTGCTTGTGTACGCATCCTATTGTATTCATCCATGCGAGTAGAATCCGGCGTTTGAAAGAAATCGTCCACTTTTGGGGGGAGAGGGAGATACTCTTGCATGGGCAGTTCCCTCCAATCCGTAGTAAAAAAGTGAATATAACTGTCGCATACCGGTGCGCAAGCGGTGGAAACGGTACATATTACTTTTATTGTATCGTTCATAGCTAACACTTTCATCTGCCAAGTGCTTTGCGGCGTTACTTGCAGACGAATATAATCAGAAGTCAAATCCGTCATTTCGGAGGTATTGCCAAATTTATTCTTTACCTGCGCCTTCATGTTGCTTTCCAAAAAATCTACAAAATCCTCACGATTGACGGGAGTAAGCAACGGCATGAGTGAATCGGGTATATGGATAAACAATTCTTTGGCTTCTTGTGCCGATAGGGAGGTAGTAGCCGGTAATATCAGGAGTAATAACAACAATATCTTTTTCATAAGGGAGGTGTACGTTTTATTTTGAACCCAAATATAGGAATATCATCCCAATTAGTATCAAAAGGAGGTCTATCGCCTTGCTTTTTAAATTCTTTTCACGGAAAAACATTGCCCCAAAGAAGAATGACACGATGACACTGCTGCGGCGTATCATGGATACAATGGAAATCATCGAACCATCAAGGCTCAACGAATAGAAATATACAAAGTCTGCCACCGACAGGAATAGAGAGATCAACAGAATTGTCCAATCCCAACGGAAAGGGGTGGTTTGCTTGCGATTTGGCAGCCAAAGCAACAGCAAGATAGGGCACATAATACATACTTGATACATATTGTACCACGACTGTATCAACATCGGATTGAACCGCCCCATCAGGTATTTGTCGTATAACCCGCTGATGGCTCCCAAAACGGTGGCAAGCACGATAAAGAATATCCATTTGTTGTGCGTAAAGTCAATGCCTTCTTTCTTACCGGAACGGCTCAACATAAACACCGATATGATAGCCAGCGTTACCCCCGTCCATTGGTATAAGTTCAGTCGTTCCCCGAAAATTAGCATGGCTCCTATTAGCACTATGACCGGACGGGTGGCATTAATCGGTCCTACAATAGTGAGTGGCAAGTTTTTCATTCCGAAATACCCGCATATCCACGATGATAATACGATAAACGATTTGATAATAATATACTTATGCACCACCCACCCCACTTGCGGAACGTGAAAAAGCGTTCCGTCAAGCACATCCGGCACACAGACCGAAAGAAGAATAAAAGGCAGGAATATCAGGCTTGAGAAAAGCGTATTAAGGAATAATACCGGAAGAACGGCATTGTCTTTCAATGATTTTTTCTTAAATACATCATAAAACCCTAACAGGAAGGCTGATACGAAAGCAAAGAATAACCACATTTAACTTTAATATTATATTAGAAAGAAAGGAGTTAAAGAGAGCTTTTTTTCCGCTCCCCTTAACTCCTTTACCTTCTTGATAACTATGACTCTTTATTTACATCATTCCTCCCATGCCGGGGTTACCCATCGGTTCGGGTTTGTCTTCTTTCTTTTCTACTATCACACATTCGGTAGTCAGGAACATACCTGCAATGGAAGCGGCATTTTCCAAAGCCACACGTGTTACCTTAGCCGGATCAACCACACCGGCAGCGTGCATCTTTTCGTACACATTGGTACGTGCGTTGTATCCAAAGTCGCCTTTGCCTTCGCGTACTTTCTGAACTATCACTGCGCCTTCTTTGCCGGCATTGGCTACGATTTGGCGAAGCGGTTCTTCAATAGCGCGTTTGATGATTTCGATACCGGTAGTTTCGTCTGCATTGTCGCCTTTCAATTTTTCTAAAGCGTCAATAGCACGGATGTAAGCCACGCCGCCACCCGGTACGATACCTTCTTCGATAGCTGCACGAGTAGCGCAAAGGGCATCGTCCACACGAGCTTTCTTTTCCTTCATTTCCACTTCGCTCGCAGCGCCTACATAGAGAACTGCTACGCCACCTGCCAATTTAGCCAAACGTTCCTGAAGTTTTTCCTTGTCATAATCGGAAGTAGTGGTGCCGATTTGCGACTTGATTTGGGCGACACGTGCATCAATCTTAGACTTTTCACCGCCACCGTCAACAATCGTGGTATTGTCTTTGGAAACAGTAACCTTTTCGCTGGTACCCAACATTTCGAGGGTAGCCTGTTCCAACTGTATCCCTTTTTCCTCACTGATTACCATCCCGCCTGTCAATATAGCAATGTCTTCCAGCATTTCTTTTCTTCTGTCGCCGAAGCCCGGAGCTTTCACTGCGCAAATCTTCAATTGAGAGCGCAAGCGGTTTACGACCAGCGTAGTCAATGCTTCGCTATCCACGTCTTCCGCAATAATCAACAGCGGACGACCTGTCTGTACGGCAGCTTCCAAAATGGGAAGCATATCCTTCAAATTAGAAATCTTCTTTTCGTAGATAAGAATGTAGGGCTTTTCCATTTCACATTCCATCTTTTCCGTATTGGTTACGAAATAGGCAGAAAGATAACCCCGGTCAAACTGCATACCTTCTACTAATTCAATGGTGGTATCCGTCCCCTTGGCTTCTTCGATAGTGATAACACCGTCTTTGGAAACTTTGCGCATGGCATCGGCAATCAATTTACCGATGGCAGGTTCGTTATTGGCAGATACGGCAGCTACTTGTTCTATCTTGTCATAGTCGTTACCTACTGTTTCGGATTGCGCCTTAATGGATTCAACCACTTTAACAACAGCCTTATCAATACCGCGTTTCAAATCCATCGGGTTAGCACCGTGCGAAACGTTTTTCAGACCTTCGGATATGATGGATTGCGCCAATACGGTAGCGGTAGTAGTACCGTCTCCGGCATCGTCTCCGGTTTTTGAAGCTACTTCTTTTACTAATTGAGCGCCCGTATTTTGGAAAGCACATGCCAAATCAATTTCTTTGGCAACGGTTACCCCGTCCTTAGTAATCTGTGGCGCACCAAATTTCTTTTCGATAATTACATTGCGACCTTTCGGACCAAGCGTCACTTTTACGGCATTAGCCAAAGCATCTACCCCTTTTTTCAAGTCGTCGCGGGCTTCGATATCAAATAATATTTCTTTTGCCATGATTTTTAATTTTTAAATTACTTTACTTTTTACTTGTTTTTTGTTGATTTGGTTTGCATAATTTGCTTACCTCTGTTTCCTTGCACTTGAGCAAATTGTTTATTCTCACCCTTAAAACCTTTGTTCGCATTCGATTGATTAGCGCGGTTGTCTTTGGGGGATACATTCTTTCCCATACTCTCTCATTGATTTATGTTTTACTGTTATTCCAACACAGCAAGTACGTCGCTTTGGCGCATGATGAGGTATTTCTTCCCATCAATTTCCAAATCCGTACCGGCATATTTTCCATAAAGCACGGTGTCTCCGGCTTTCAACACCATCTCCTCATCGTTTTTGCCTTGACCTACTGCCACAATTTCACCTTTCATAGGTTTCTCTTTCGCCGTATCGGGGATAATGATACCGCCAACTGTTTTTTCTTCTGCAGGTGCAGGAAGCACCAGCACTCTGTCTGCTAATGGTTTTACGCTCATAATACGATTCTTTTTATGTGATACATACTAATTATAATGTAATTCTTAGACGAAAAAGGGATAGCGAAAAACGTGCCAAATAGATAAAACGTTTGTTTGGCAGAATAACGGTGACACAATAACAGACATAAGAATCTGCTCAATTATGTTGGCAGAGTTTTATTGGCAGATAATACTTCAAATCCGCGAAGCATTTTAGTAAGGCAAAAGCCAAGCATAGAGCGGAGAGTTGAAAGTTGAAAGTTGAAAGTTGAAAATGGAAACTGTATCTCTGTGCCTCCGTGCCTCTGTGTTTAATCCCACTCTCAACTTTCAACTAATTTGGGTGTGTCCCCTAACGCGGATCGAGCTACTAACACAGTGGGCTGAAAGCCCAGCTTAAAAAAACCTATTAGATTCAGTTGCCCTTTCAGGTAGCTTACAGGTTCCTTGCAGGTGCATAGTAGGTATATAGCAGGTATATAGCAGGTGCATAGCAGATACGTAGCAGATACGTAGCAGCTAGCATCTATCCAGATAGGAGAATACTCGGAGTTTAATCGGACATACGTCGGAGAAGAATCGGACTTTATTCGGATATTGATGGAAGATATATTGAAAAGTATTCCACCGATTTGAATCCCTGATAATGGGAATCCGAATAAGGAGATATACAAAGATACTCATTTTCTGCCAAAAATGCTACGAACAAATGCAATACGGGTAATTTTAGTTATATTTGCATTATACGGTAATACCCGTAGTGCATTTCAATAGTAGCGCAGTCCGCATGGCGCGTTAAGGCTATCCGACCCGACAGGGGAACGCCCTAATTAGAGTGGAAAGTGTAAAATTGAAAATGGAAAGCCATCCTCCCCCCTCTCCTTGGGAGAGGGATTGGGGGGTGGGTGAGGCGGGGGGGGTGATTATTCTCATACATCTTTTAAAAGCAACCTCTTAAAAATAAAATCCAAGTTAACAATAATTTTGTACTTTTGCACCGATAGAAAACGAAATCATCTTGGCTTTTTCAATGAACTGTTTTAGAAAAATTAGAAAAATACAAGCGATTTCAATAGTAATAATCAAAACAACAGCAACAATAATGAGTTTTTTTTCAAAACTATTTAGAAAGAATGCCGAAACATCCCAAGTAGGCAATGTGGAAGATTTTGTGTCACTCATACGAGTGTATTTCCAATCGGTAATAGCCGTGAATTTGGGAATTACGAATATCAACTTTATACCTGATGTGGCTAATTTCAAGCGTCTATTCAAAGTAACCACGCAAGGTGGAAAACTGGGACTGGCAGAGAAATCGCGCTCACGCAAAATGCTGATGCAGGATTATAAATTGAGTGAAAACTTTTTTAAAGAGATTGACGGCTCAATCAAAAAGAATTGTAAAACGCAGAACGATATAAGGTCGTATCTCTTTATGTATCAGGGGTTCTCCAATGACTTGATGATGCTCATGGGCAATTTGATGCAATGGAAATTTCGTATCCCCTCCATATTTAAAGGTACATTGCGAGGGCTAACGGAGAAATCGGTGCATGACGTGATGACAAAATCCAATTGGAAGAAGGACGATGTGCGCAAAACAGTAACCAACGTCCGCCAATACAAGGAACGATTGAGTTTCTCTGAAAAATGGATTACGGAGTTTGTATATAATGTGGTGCTTCTTGCCAAAAAAGAACCCAAAAAGAAAGATAAAGAATCGTAAGGAAATGGAAAGTTGAAAGTGGAAAATGTATCTCTGTGCCTCCGTGCCTCTGTGTTAAATACAACTCTCCACTCTCAACTTTCCACTCTATTAATACCAAGTTCTTGTTTTTGGAGGTGAAAAATAGCTATTAGTAGGTATTGCTGCAGTTAGATATTACAGGTACTTTTGCACCGTGAAAGGAAGTAAATAGTATTTAACTTAGTAAGAATGAAACAATTTTATATCTGCTTGTTGTTATGCGTATGGTGCGGTGCAAGCGCAACCCGAATATCGGCTCAAGAAGTGTCGCAAACTCCGCGTTTCCGTGTGGGAGGGTATGGTGAAGCCGTAGTGCAACGCATGTTTTACAGCGGCAACGTCGCCCGCTATAATTATCCGAAGAACTATGCAGATGAAAAACACGGACGGTTCGACTTACCTCACGTGGTGCTATACACGAGTTACAACTTCGGGCGCGGTTGGAAGTTCTCTTCCGAAATAGAGTTTGAACACGGTGGTACGGGAACAACCTACGAAATAGAAAACTCCGAATCGGGCGAATATGAATCCGAAATAGAAAAAGGTGGCGAAGTAGCCCTCGAACAATTCTGGATTGAAAAGACGTGGACAAACTATGTCAACCTGCGCATGGGGCATATCATCGTTCCGATAGGGTTAACGAACCAATACCACATGCCGACGGAGTTTTTCTCCGTGCTTCGCCCCGAAGAAGAATCGGCGATTTTGCCTTGTACATGGCATCAAACGGGTATCAGTTTCTGGGGACGCACCAAGCAATGGCGTTACGAAGCGCAATTTATTTCGGGGCTGGGCGCCGAACTTTTCAATAATGCGAATTGGATTCAAGGGGGAGCGACCTCTCCTTACGAGTTTACCATAGCCAACTCTTATGCTACGGCTGTCCGGCTGGACAATTATTCCGTAAAGGGATTGCGCATAGGATTGAGTGGATATTACGGTCTCAGCGCCAATAATACGTTAAAAACAGAACGCTATAACAATGTGGACGGAGCCGTAACCGTAGGCACTCTTGATGCCGTTTACGATGATCATAACGTATGGGCACGTACCAATATACTTTATGGACATTTGGGAGACTCTTATGCCATCTCGACGATTAACAAGAAACTACCTTCTGCCAGCCCTTCACCCCGTACGGACGTTGCTTCCGATGCCCTGAGTTGGTATGTGGAAGCGGGATACGATGTATTGTCATTCTTTCCTAACCGGCAGTATCCGGGTAATAAACTGTATCTGTACGGACACTATGGATATTACAATTCAATGTATAAAACAGCCAAAGACATTCCCCAAAAGAAATGGTGCGAGAAGACAATCATTAGTGGAGGAGTGAATTATTATCCCCTGCCAGGATTGGTTGTTAAAGCCGAATATTCGTTCCGTAAGTTTAAGGCTCCTTACAATAATGAACCAACGCTCTCGGTGGGCATCGCTTATGCAGGAATGTTTGAAAGGTAAATCAACGCAAATACATATAGATAAAACATTTAATTGAAATAACAACATTATGAAAAGGTTTTTTAGGTATTCAGTATTGACTTTTATGGTAACTGTTGCGTTGCCTTTGAGTTTTACTTCTTGTAGTGACGACGATGACGACGTAATCAATGACGACGATGCAAGGGTAGCCGCAGCTGTGGAGGCTTGCGCCGACCTTGGAACGTTGTTCAATAGCGTGGCAGACATTATTGATGACAATAACGATGAATTGTATCAGTCTATCCTTAAAGAATACGTTAATAAGACCGTTGTCCCTACTTATAAGGAGTTGGCGGAAGCTGCCCTTCAGATGCGGGAAGCCAACGAAACCTTAAAAGCTAATTCGACGGACGCAACGATGAAAGCTGCTTCCGATGCTTGGATGCGGGCACGCGTCGCTTGGGAAATCAGTGAAGCATTCCTGTTTGGTCCGGTAGGAGAGAACGCCTTGGATATTGACGGGCATATTGATTCATGGCCCTTGGAGTTGGATGGTATTCAAAAAGAAATTGCGAAGGGAGGAAATCTTACGGGAGCAGACGCGTGGAATAAAGAATCCGAAGTGATAGGTTTTCACGTAACGGAATATTTGCTTTATCGTGACGGAAAAGCACGTCCAGTTGGCGATTTGACCCCCGCAGAATTAAACTACCTTGTTGCTGCAACGGATGCTTTGGTATGGGACTGCGTATTGGCTTACGTGGCATGGGTAGGTGAAGAAAGCGTATCATCGGAAATGAAAACAGTCTTTAACGAAAATCCTGCTGTGGTGGCTCACTTAAATGCCAACCCCTATTTCAAGAACTTTGCCGACAGACTCACCAAGGCAACAGGTTATTCTTCTTGGGGAGCGGCTTTGAATGAAATCGCATCCGGCTCGGCTGATATTGCCGATGAAGTAGGAGCTACAAAGATAGCACAGCCTTATGCTGATGGGCACGTGGAAGATGTAGAGTCGTGGTACAGCTGGCATTCGCTGGATGATTACCAAAATAATATCCGCAGTATTAAGAATGCATATCTGGGAGGGAGAAGTGACGATTCGCGTACGGAAGTATCTCTGAGCAGTTATGTGAAAAAACAGAATCCTAAACTTGATACCAACATTAAAGCCAAGATAGAAGACTGTTTTACCAAGATTGCGGCTATCGGCACGGGGGGCAGGTCGTTCTACGAAGTAGTGCGCGATAAACGCGATAGAGATAAATAAGATTTATAATAACAACTTAACAAAAGATTGTTCTGCAGGTACTTAATAAATGCCTGCAGAATTTCTTGCACTTATAAACCAAATATATGATTATGAAGAAATACGGAACGATTTTTTGGACGATAGTGTCTCTCATTGTAACAGTAGCTTGTGCAGATGACAACAATGAACCCGATGACTCCGATAAAGTGAAAGAGCTTGGCGAAGAATGGTATGCCGGTGGGGTAAACGGAACGGTATTCAATGCCACCTCAAACGCTTACAGCCAATCAATGCCGGCAATAGATGCCGACCCGGTACTTTACAAACAGTTTATGCGTGGCGAACAAATCTTTGAAAAAAGCTTTGTATCCACGGAGGGAATGGGATATTCGGGACTTGGACCCGTATATATCCGCAAATCTTGTATTGCCTGCCACCCAAGCTATGGCGGTCGCAGCAAGCGTGTGGACAAGTTTGATACCTCGG
>SNRY01000735.1_pt1 | contig 10265 bp, 6 predicted proteins | sample 4693421 | NCBI WGS metagenome assembly SNRY01 (sample SAMN11003215, study PRJNA524138) | termite gut metagenome | isolation source: Bacteroidetes bacterial symbionts from single cell of protist host amplifed... | host: Streblomastix strix ... | reverse complement strand
CCTGTCCATCCGTATGCTTACGACTTGGACATTTTCGGCGATCATTCCCTCTTCCAATACATAAACCGGACATCTACCCGGTTAGGAAAAGTCCGGTTAGCCGGTTGGCTCAACACCCCATTAACGAGAAAAGAAGACATAGAAAAAAGGCAGGAAGCCATACAAGAATTAACTCCTCAGTTGGAACTAAGACAAGACTTCCGTATCTTGGGATTGCTTTATAAAGGTAAACCGACTGATGAAAAAGAAATTAATGATTGGGCAAAAAGTCCCGGATTTTTTAGTCATAAAGTCGTTTACCGTTCTCTTCCTGTAATAGTTCCTACTGTAAATGCCATTTTGATTACTTTATGCCTAATGAGTATTCTTTCGTTTGGTGTTTGGGGAGTGGTCTTTGTTTCCTTTGCCCTTTTCAGTATTCTGTTCTCCCAAAAGATTACGAAAATACAGACTCTATATGGGAAAAAACTGCAGATACTAACCACTTATGCCAGGCTTATCCGTATCATTGAAAGTCAAAACCCGCAAAGTGAACTGTTAAAACGTATTAAAATATTGGTAGAAGGCGATAAGCAAGCCGCGTCAAAAGCCGTAAATCGGCTCACCAAGTTGATGAATGCGCTTGACCAAAGAAACAACGTTTTTATTGCAGCCATCCTGAACGGATTATTTTTCTGGGAGTTACGTCAAATAATGAAGATTGAAACGTGGAAAGAAAGCCATGCCTGCGACTTACCCCGATGGTTGGAGGCTATTGGGAAAACAGATGCGCTATGCTCATTAGCTACTTATGCGTATAATCATCCGGACTACACTTATCCCCAACTAACAACCGTTCCTTTTCAAATGCAGGCAAAAGCGATGGGACATCCGCTCATGCAAAGAGACAAATGTGTACGAAACAATATTGACATACAACAATATCCCTTCTTTATCATTATTACGGGAGCAAACATGGCAGGCAAAAGTACCTACCTCCGCACCGTTGGCATTAATTACCTTTTGGCTTGTATCGGTGCACCGGTATGCGCCGTACAAATGACAATCTATCCGGCAAAACTAATTACCGGTTTGCACACAAGTGATTCTTTAAACAATAATGAATCGTATTTCTTTGCCGAATTAAAACGATTAAAGCTCATCATTGACGAACTAAAAGCCGGTGAAAAACTATTCATCATCCTCGACGAAATACTGAAAGGTACTAACTCAACAGATAAGCAGAAAGGCTCATTTGCTTTGATGAAACAACTTGTTGCCCTGCAAGCCAACGGAATCATTGCCACTCACGACTTAGCGCTTGGTACACTTGCAAACGACTTTCCCAATGAAATCCGAAATCACCGTTTTGAAGCCGAAATAAGTAACGACGAACTTATCTTTTCTTATCAACTAAAAGAAGGAATAGCGCAAAACATGAATGCCTGTTTCCTAATGGAGAAGATGGGAATAGGGCATCCTTATTAAGGATTATCCGTAGTCAGAAGTTAAAAGTGGGGGGTATCTCGTTCGTTCTACTATCTTTTCTCTTTTTCACAAATGTACTATGGGATATTCTACGGATAGCATTCATTTCTCATTTAAAACCCTTATTTTTGTCGTATAAAAACACAAGATAATGCAACTAAAATATTTGTTATCTGTTATAATACCGATTTTTACGATATGCCTGTCCGCTTCGTCACAACCGCATTTATCGTTAAATAGAGAAAACCTTGATCTCGGAGAAATAGTATGGAAACAACCAACATCTGTAGAGTATCCCGTAACCAACACAGGAAATCAGCCCCTAATAATAACCGACATAATCCCCTCTTGCGGATGCGTTGTCGCTAATTGGACAAAAAGCCCTATCCACCCCGGTAACAAAGGAACGGTAACCATCACTTATGATGCTAAGTTATTAGGCCATTTTCATAAATCGGCAAGCATATACAGTAACGCATCTCCCCAAGCAATACGCCTGAATTTCACAGGCGTGACAGTACAAAAACCGCAAAACGACGTAAATGCGTATCCTTATATTTTTGAACAAATACGAACAGACAAAAACGAAATCACTTTTCCCCTTGTTTATCGCGAGCAACATCCGGCAATAACAATGAACCTCATCAATTTGTCCGACCAACCTTATAAACCCGAATTAATGCACTTACCCCCCTTCTTAAAAATAACAAAAAATCCGCATATACTTCAAAAAAGAGAAAAAGGAACCATAGAATTGACGCTTGAAACAGACCAACTGCACGAAGAAGGATTGATTCAAACATCTACATACTTATCCCGGTTTCAAAACGATGAAATAAGCAAAGACAACGAAATACCCATTTCTGTTATTTTACTGCCTCATATCTTTCAAAAGGACAAACAGGACATTCCTGTCATTACTTTATCGGAAACAAACTTAGTATTCAACATTAAGTCCATTGATGCTGATGAAAAATCACAGATTATCACTATTGCAAATACCGGAAAAGCTCCACTTCAGATAAGAAAATTGCAAGTAACTCACCCCGGAATAGAGGTTAATCTCAAAAGAACAATGATACAACCCAATAAGAGTGCGAAAATGAAGATTACCATACAAAAGAATAGACTTATCCTGTCAAACGATAACCGGATACAAATCCTGATAATTACCAATGACCCCGACCAACCAATAGCAATTGTCAATATTCAGACCCAGCTCTACTGACCTTTCGAAAAGAAATCAATACAAAAATGGAATATCCCGAAAATTGTTCCGAATATAAAGGGCTTACTGTCAATCAAGGTATTGAGCAGCCTTCTTCTATAAATCCGTACTTCAAAGACCATAAACAAACAAAGAAACGGGAACTGTCGGTCAATGATTTTGTAGATGGTATCGTAAAAGGCAACATTACCGTTTTAAGCCAAGCCGTTACCTTAGTAGAAAGTATAAAGCCCGAACACCATGCCATTGCTCAAGAAGTCATCGAAAAATGCCTGCCATATTCCGGAAAATCTCTTCGTATTGGTATCAGTGGGGTGCCGGGAGCAGGTAAAAGCACCTCTATCGACGTGTTTGGTCTCCATGTGCTGAAGAATGGAGGGAAACTTGCCGTATTAGCTATCGACCCCAGCAGTGAACGGAGCAAAGGCAGTATCTTAGGAGACAAAACCCGTATGGAGCAACTATCCGTACATCCCCAGTCGTTTATTCGCCCCAGTCCTGCAGCCGGTTCGTTAGGAGGTGTTGCCCGCAAAACTCGTGAAACGATAATCCTCTGCGAAGCGGCAGGGTACGATAAAATATTTGTTGAAACAGTGGGAGTAGGACAAAGTGAAACCGCCGTACATTCCATGGTAGATTTCTTTCTTCTTATTCAGTTGGCAGGCACGGGCGACGAGTTGCAAGGCATCAAACGAGGTGTTATGGAAATGGCAGACGGCATCGTCATCAATAAAGCCGATGGAGACAACATCGATAAAGCCCGTTTGGCTGCCACTCAATTTCGAAATGCACTACACCTCTTTCCGGCTCCCGAATCGGGCTGGACACCACAAGTCCTAACCTACTCCGGCTTTTACAACATAGGCGTAACAGAAATATGGAACATGATATACAGCTATTTTGACCACGTAAAAGCAAACGGATATTTTGAACATCGCCGCAACGAACAAGGTAAGTATTGGATGTATGAAAGTATCAATGAACAACTAAAAAACAATTTTTACAACAACGAAAAGATTAAAGCCGGCTTGCATGAAAAAGAGCAACAGGTTTTAAACGCCGACCTTACCTCATTCGTTGCAGCAAAAAAACTACTTGATATTTACTTTGACGAACTTAAAAAATAAACAAGACGATGACCTCTAATTATGCTATAAACATCGGTCGCCAGTTGGGCAGCGGCGGCAGAGAAATCGGAGAAAAGTTAGCTCAACAATTAGGCATTTCATTTTATGACAAAGAATTGATCAATTTGGCATCGGAAAAAAGCGGACTGTGCAAGGAATTTTTCGAAAAAGCCGACGAGAAAGCATCACAAAGTTTCAGTGGTGGACTCTTTGGAATGCATTTCCCTTCTTATTTCGACGATGCCTCCATATCCTATTTCAATTACCTGAACAATGACGCACTTTTTAAAATACAGAGCGATGTGATACGCCAATTAGCATTGGAAAAATCATGCATATTCGTAGGAAGGTGTGCCGATTACATTTTGCGTGACAATCCTAATTGTGTAAATATCTTTATCTCATCCCCTATTCAAAACCGTATTGAACGCATACGTCATACTATGCAACTTTCCGAATCCGAAGCGAAAGAAATAATCCGCCGATCCGATAAACATCGTCCGGAATATTATAATTATTACAGCTATAAAACATGGGGAGCAGCAACCACATACCATCTTTGCATAGACTCTTCCATACTCGGCATTGAAGATACCGTATCCTTTATAAAGGAATTTGCCATAAAAAAATTGCAACTATAGAAAAAGTTGTTCAATCACTTGAAAGCTTTTAGATTAGCTTTCTTTCATATCAATTATGGATAAGTGTATGAACAAACAGCATACGTTGTGAAGCATCACCTACTATTTTTGCGTTGAGTATCTACTATTTTGTTGACATGAAAAACGAAGATTTTAACTTAACGCTATTGAATGCCGCTCGGAAAATCCATAACGCCGACTGGAACTGGAAGGACATAAACAGTCCTTTTGCCAGGTTATATATGGTCGAAAGCGGTTCTGCCCAAGTGATTCTGCCGGATGGCGCTCATACTATCCAACCGGATTATTTGTACCTGATACCGGCGTTCGTTATGCACAGTTATGAAAGCGACAGTGTTTTCATTCATTATTATTTTCATATTTATAATGAATACGATATTTTCGACCGGTTTGATTTTCCTTTTGAAGTGGATGCCGGAGAATTGGATATTTTATTGGTAAAGCGTTTATTAGCCATTAATCCGGAAATAGAATTGAAATATTCCGACCCGAGAACGTATGACAATTTTTCTACGTTAACGCGAAACATAGCAAAGAGCAGTCAAAAATCATTTATTTTCGGATTGGAAACAAACGGAATTCTTAGCCAACTGTTTTCCCGGTTTCTGGATAAGGCGACTCCCAAACAGAAAATCACGGATAAACGGATTAAGAAAGCTTTACGTTGTATCCGTGAAAATATTGGCAATAATCTTCAAGTAAATGATTTAGCTGATATATGCAGTTTAAATCGCGACCATTTTACGCGCTTATTTAAAAAAGAGATGCAGTGTACGCCCATGCAGTATATTATCCGAAAAAAAATCGAAAAGGCTCAACTCATACTGGTTGCCAGTGAAAACTCAATTAAAGACATTGCATACAACCTTTCCTTTGATAATGTCACTCATTTTCACCGCTCATTTAAAAAGATAACCGGACTGTCGCCTATCGCCTATAAAAATCAGTATAAATAACCCGTTGGTTCATATACAAAAATAATCATTTATAATCTGATTGCCAAAATCTTACAGCAACATACTTTTTAAATCACCACCCATTTACGTTGTTTGCCTCTTTCGTAGGTTGTAGGAATAAAAAAATCCCTGAAATTCTTTTGATTTTCAGAGATTTGAAAGTGCGGCTGAAGGGACTCGAACCCCCACGTCTTACGACACCAGATCCTAAGTCTGGCGCGGCTACCAATTACGCCACAACCGCCTGAATTACAACAATTACTTTAGCTGTACGATACAAAGGTAAGCTGCTTTTTTGAGTTTGACAAATTATTTTAAAGAAATCCCTAATAAGCAGCACGGTACTTGCCGTCTTCCTCATCTGCCAACATGCTCAAATAGGAAGTATAACGCGATTGACTGATATGATGCTGCTCTACCGCTTCACGTACGGCACATTCGGGTTCTCGACGATGAGTACAGTTGTTATATCGGCAACGATCGGACATGCTGAATATTTCCGGAAAATAATGCCCAATTTCTTCTTTCTCCATATCAAAAGTGCCAAAACCTTTAATGCCCGGTGTATCAATAATATATCCACCTTCCGGAATGAAAAACATCTCCGAAAAAGTAGTGGTATGTACCCCTTTCTTATGATAAGCGGATATTTCATCGGTTTTGATATTCAATTCCGGCAGAACAATATTAATAAGTGTGGATTTTCCTACCCCCGAATGTCCGGCAATTAAAGTTACTTTCTCTTTAAGTTCTTCTTTTAATCTATCAATCCCTTCGTCCTTCAAAGCAGAGATTTTGAAACAAGAATAACCTATATGTGTATAAAGGTTTATTAAACCTTCCAAATAACGAAGTTCATCTTCGTTATAAGTATCTATCTTGTTAAACAGGAGCTTCACAGGTACTCGATAGGCTTCTGCCGCTGCAAGAAATCTATCTATAAAGGTGGTAGAAGTTTCCGGATAGCTTACGGTTATCATCAACATACATTGGTCGAGATTGGCAGCAAGGATATGCAATTGTTTCGATAAATTGGGCGAACGGCGAACGATATAATTCCTCCTGTCTTCTATATCCGTAATAAAAGCCGTCCCTTCCTGATTTAGAACAATCCGAACATAATCACCCACGGCAACAGGATTTGTGCTTTTTATATTTTTCAAACGAAAATTCCCTTTTATCTTACATTCGATAAGCTGCCCGTCGCCGTCGGTTTTCACTTGATACCAACTACCGGTATTCTTTACAACTAATCCACGCATATCATTAAATAGTATAGTCGGATGATTTCAAAAAAAGGGAATCTTGTGTAATGTGTTACACGAAAATTCCCTTTTATCAACTTAAATTATCAACTCCTAATGTATCATTAGTAACTAAATACTCTTTTCAATGTTCCATACAAAAGCACGAAGTCCTAACCGTTCGCTTTTCTTATCCATTTCTTCCAAAGACCTAAGCAAAGAGTCAATTTTAGTATCATCCACTACGGTGATAATTGCCGAACACATGGCAGGCCATGCATGACTGCCGTAGTGTGGCTCTCCTGTTTTAGAGCCGCGCCCCTGCACACTTTCCAAATACGTAAAGCCACGACAATTCATACGGTCGAGAAGTGCAACAACATGCTCATGATGCGCTTGATCGAATGTTATTAATATAGATTTCATTTCCTCTTTATTTTTTAATCATTTTGTCTTTATTCGCCTCAAAATAAACGGCAAGTTCACGCTTGTTTTTCAGTTGTTTACGTTGACGTTTGATGCCCGTACCGGCAAACATACAGTAAAGCACCGGAACAAGTATCAGCGTAAGTATCGTAGATACGGTTAAACCGCCAATTACGGCAACACCCATCGGACTCCACATTTCAGATCCTTGTCCGCCGCCAATTGCCATCGGAATCATACCGAGAATGGTGGTCATGGTAGTCATCAATACCGGACGGAGACGACTCTTACCGGAAGTTATCACAGCATTTATTACTGCCTGCCCTCGTTCACGACAAAGAGAGATGTAGTCAACAAGCACAATACCGTTTTTCACCACAATACCAATCAACATGATAGATCCCAATAAACTCATTACGCTCAATGTCGTGTGAGTAATGAACAACGCCATTAATACCCCACTGACGGCAAAAGGAATGGAGAACATAATGATAAACGGATAGGTTAGCGACTCAAACTGCGCTGCCATCACAATAAACACAAGAACGATAATCAACAGGGCTAATACTCCCAAATCGGCAAACGACTCTTGTTGGTCTTCGTAAGAACCGGATATCTGAATATTTATCCCCGAAGGCAGATTCATATTATTGATTACGGCTTGACCTGCGTTTGCCACATCTCCCAAAGCCGCATCTTCCGAAATAACAGCCGAAACGGTAACAAGACGTTCGCGGTCTTTGCGCTCAATGGTGGGAGGTGCAAAACGTTCAACCACTGTCCCAAGTTCTCTTACACGGATTGCTTCTCCTTTGCTATTGTAAATAAGAATGTTTTCAATGTTTTCAAGACTTGTCCTGTATTCGGGAGAGTAACGTACCATAATGTTGTATTCTTCGCCGTCTTCGCGGTAGCGTGAAGCGATTGCTCCATTAATACGATTGCGCAAAAACGTTCCGGCAGTAGCAAGATTCAAACCATGCATTGCCAACTTTTCGCGATCAAAATCCACTTGATATTCCGGCTGATAGTCTCCTCGACTAACATTGACTTCCGCCACTCCTTTTATCTTAAAGAGGTCTTTTTTCAAATCGGCAACCACTTGGTCGGTGACAGCCATATCGTAACCATAAACCTCAAAATCGGCAGTTGTTTGTCCGCCCATACCGCCTCCCATACCGCCACCGATTACTACTTGAATCTTACTGAACTCCGGATAAGCCTTGAGGTCTTCACGCATGCCTCCACCTATCACCATCATGGAGCGTTCACGTTCGCCAGGGTTGGATAAACGAATGTTGAATGAAATAATGTGCGAACCGTTGTTTTGCATAGCAGCGAAAATATTGTCGCTGCTTGCTTGCCCTACGCGATAGCTACATACTTGTATTTCCGGATATTTTACTCTCCATTCATCCGCCAATTTCGCTGCCAATGCTTGTGCCACTTCTTTCCGTGTGCCAATTGGCAATTCTAAACTTGCAGTAATACTTCCGTTATCCTGAGAAGGGAAAAACTCCGTGCTGATGCCTTTGGAACAGAATATACTGAGTATAAAGAAACCGGCACATCCCATCACAACTGCAAGACGATGACGAACAGCCCAATTCAATAGCCGTGCATACCCATTATCCAAAGCATCCAATGCTTTTTGAATAGGAGTATAAAACACAATAAACGCTTTCGATTGCCTTTTTTGCAGACGAAGCAACTGGGAACAAAGCACCGGAGTCAACGTCAAAGACACTACAAGGGAAATAAACATGATGATACACATCATCCAGCCCAATTGTTTGAATAGCACTCCCGTCATACCCGATATCATGGTCAAAGGGAAGAACACGGCAAACATAGTCAACGTGGAAGCGATAACAGAGATAGCTACCTCGTTCGTTCCGTGCACGGCTGCATGTTTTGGCTCGGAACCACGCTCAATATGTGTTGTTACGTTTTCCAATACCACAATCGCATCATCCACCACCATACCGATAGCAATGGAGAGTGAAGACAACGAAATAATATTCAACGAGTTACCCGTGATAGCCAAATAAATAAAAGAGGCTATCAATGAAAGCGGAATCGTAAGGCAGATAATTACCGTTGCTCTCCAACGTCCCAAGAACAGGAATACCACTATCACAACAAATAGCAAAGCATAAAGCACCGTTTCCGTCAAGGTGTTTACTGTTCTCAGGATGTTGTCTGAGGTATCCATAATTATTCCCAACCTCACGTCTGAGGGCAAACTCTTTTGAAGTTTCGGCATAGAACCGATTACTTGCTTGGCAATGTTTACCGAATTGGCACCCGATTGTTTCTGCACAATAATCATAGCGCCTCTCGTTCCGTTGGTGTAGGCTTCCTGTGCACGTTCTTCAACGGTATCAATTACTTTTGCCACGTCGCGGAGATATACATTGGCATCATTCCGGCTGCCTACTACAATATTTTCTATTTGTTTTGGGTCCTTGAACTCTCCTTGTACACGCAAAGCATACGTTTCGTTACCAATATCGAAGTTACCTCCCGGAATGTTCCTGTTTTCAGCTCCGAGAATGGTACTGATTCCTTCAATCGTCAGGTTGTAAGCCTCCAATTTGTTCGGGTCACAATACACTTGAACTTCACGTTTGGGAGCACCTGCTATGGAAACAGTTCCTACGCCGGGAATACGTGCCAAGGGATTGACCACATTATCGTCCAATATCTTGTAAAGAGCTGCCTGACTCTCTTCCGCCTGTACCGAAAGAAATACAATAGGAATCATATCGGTACTGAACTTGAATATAATCGGAGTTTCCGCTTCATCAGGCATTGCCGAACTGACCATATCCAACTTGTCCCGGACATCATTGGTCAAGACATCAATATCGTAACCAAACTCAAACTCTAACGTTATCAGAGCCATATTTTCGGACGAACGGGAGGTCATGTGTTTTAAATTACCCACAGAATTTAACACATTTTCCAGCGGGCGCGTCACATTATTTTCTATATCGGAAGCGCTTGCTCCCGGATAAGCAGTCACCACCATGATAGTGTTTGTCTCAACATCCGGCAACAAATCTACCGGCAATTTGGACAAGGAAAACAGACCAAATATTACCACTGCTATAAAGCAGAGGCTGGTCATAATCGGTTTTTTTACCGCTCCT
>SNRY01000734.1_pt1 | contig 10267 bp, 10 predicted proteins | sample 4693421 | NCBI WGS metagenome assembly SNRY01 (sample SAMN11003215, study PRJNA524138) | termite gut metagenome | isolation source: Bacteroidetes bacterial symbionts from single cell of protist host amplifed... | host: Streblomastix strix ... | reverse complement strand
CAAAGTATGCATGGTTTATGTTTGCGCTCTGTCGGAATTGCTCGAGCGACCGCCATTATAGGTTTGATAAATCTGACCTACAATATTTGTCGTTACGAACAAATCGTACGGTTGGGAATGGCATAGGAAAATAAATTTAATATACAGATAAACAGATAGATATAAAACAAAATCCTTTGTCTTATAATTAGTTAAATTTGTCAAGATACTTTCAATCGACATGAATGAAATTCATGACTTTTGAAAAAATCATGAGAAAATATCAATTTTTAGAAGCCCCCTATACTAAATCCACTTGTGAAAAGTGCTGAGGGAGAACTGTGTCTGCTCGAAATTTGTCTATTAACCTGAATTTTCGTCGAACTCAGGTTAACAATAGATTCAAAAAGAAAGGAAACCACGCAGTAAACTATTTATGTCGAGAAGTACGACTTATTGTGTTCTTTAGTCCTGCATTGGTTTTCTTGAAATATAGACCTGTATAAGAATTTAACCTAATGTTATTAAGGTTGTTAGGATTATTTCAAGTTCCCTTCCCTTCTTTTCTTTTCTTTTTGGATTTCTTCAAAAGACAAAATTATGGAAAAAATTGTAGTTGGTATTGATGTGAGTAAAGAAAAATTGGATTTTTGCCTTCAAAGGACAGGCGAAAAGATCTTGAAGGAATGTATCGTGGATAATATGACTTGTGCGATAAAAAGTTCTTTGAAAAACGGATTAAAGGAGTTTTCCCTCACGAAATCGGATGTATTGTTATGTGCCGAATACACCGGTTCATACACTTATCCCTTGAGTTGTGCGTGCGAGGAATTGGGGATTGATTTATGGCTGGAAAATCCGGTGGAAATCAAGCTGCGTTCAGGGGTTCAGCGTGGAAAGAATGACAAGCTGGATGTACGAAAGATAGCCGCTTATGCTCTTCGTTTTCAGGATAAAGCCCGCTTGTTTAAATTGCCCGGACAGAACATGGCATCGCTTAAACAATTGGTCGGCGAACGGGATATGTATGTATCGGATAAGGGCAAATATCAGGGATAACTTACCGATCAAAAGCGTTTTATGAGCAAGGAAAATTATGCCTGTAAAAGCAAGCGCTTGAAAAGACAAATAAAGGATTTGGAGTTGTCTATTGTGGAAATAGAACAAGAAATAGAACGCTTGATGCAGAGTAATGCAACGCTTGCGCACCAACACAAATTGCTCTGTTCCAGTGACGGGGTGGGCAAGAAAGTGGCTGTAAAAATGATAGTTGAAACAAATACGTTCAAGGATTTTAAGAACGCAAGACAGTTTTGCTGTCACGCAGGAGTGGCACCTTTTAGGTACGATTCGGGAACGAGTGTTCGTTCTAAAAGTAAAGTGTCGCACCGTGCGGACAAAAGCATAAAAGTGCTTTTACACTTGGCTGCATTGTCGGTTGCTACGCGAAAAAAGGACGGAGAACTTCGAGAGTACTACGCCCGAAAAGTTGCCGAAGGAAAAAATAAAATGTCTGTCTTAAACGCCGTGAGAGCAAAACTTGTATTGAGAATGTTTGCAGTAATAAAACTTAACTAATTTTATGAGAAAAATTATGACTTTGCGCTTGCGTAAATTATAAGAAGAACTCACGTTAAATTACTTATTTGAACTTATCAAAGAAAAAATATTTCAAAAGTTTTGGAAATTATAAGAATAACCCATATCTTTGTTTCGTATTTATAACACTCATATATGGGTGTTTAGCTCAGCTGGTTCAGAGCATCTGCCTTACAAGCAGAGGGTCGGCGGTTCGAATCCGTCAACGCCCACTTGAAAATCAAGGACTTACAGTAAAATGTGAGTCCTTTTTGTTTTTTATGTACATGCAATTTGCATGCAAATTTTTGGAATTCTACTCCTTAGGTTTTTATAAATCTTTTTTCTGTGCTTTAGTTTGGCATATCCTTATTTTAATTTTACATGCAATAATCATTTATGCCTTGAACATGCAAAAAGTAATTACAACAGAAAAAATCCCCATCAAAATGTGGTTGGACGAGCCGGAAGAAGGTTCGTTGGAACAAGCACGCAACTTGGCAAATTTGCCCTTTGCCGTGAGCCATATCTGCCTGATGCCTGATACGCATCAAGGTTATGGAATGCCGATTGGCGGTGTAATGGCAACCGACAACGTGATTGTTCCCAATGCCGTAGGCGTGGACATCGGTTGCGGAATGTGCGCCGTGAAAACCAATATCCTTTCCGAAACACTCTGCCGTGAACAATTGACCGCCATCATGCGCGGCATTCGCGAAGTGATTCCTCTTGGTTTTGACCACCACAAAGAACGGCAGGACGAAAACCGGATGCCGCAGGGTTTCAACATAGATGAATTGGTCGTTGTGAAACGACAATACTTTTCGGCACTCAAGCAACTCGGCACCTTAGGCGGAGGCAACCACTTCATCGAAATGCAGCGTTGCAATGAGGGTTATTTGTGGTTGATGATTCATTCCGGAAGTCGTAATTTTGGATTACAAGTAGCGGAGTATTATAACAAAGTTGCGAAAAAACTGAACGAGATGTATTTCTCAACCATCAACCCGAAAGAAGATTTGGCTTTTCTACCGTTCCAAACGGACGAAGCACACTTGTATTACAAAGAAATGCAGTATTGTACCGAATTTGCCTTTGCCAACCGCAAACTGATGATGGAGCGTATCCAAAGCATTGTTTCCACTGTCCTTTCCGGCGTGGAATACGAGCCAATCATCAATATCGCACACAATTACGCTGCTTGGGAAGAACATTTCGGCAAGAAAGTCATCGTACACCGCAAAGGCGCCACTTCCGCCAAAACCGGCGAAACAGGCATTATTCCCGGTTCACAAGGAACGAAATCCTACATTGTGGAAGGTTTGGGTAATCCCGAAAGTTTCATGAGTTGTTCGCATGGTGCGGGACGAGTGATGGGGCGTAAAGCGGCTATTCGTACATTGGATTTGGAAACAGAAAAACGCAAATTAGACGAATTAGGGGTTATACATTCTATTAGAGGAAAATCTGACCTCGAAGAAGCGTCATCTGCTTACAAAGACATTGTGCAGGTAATGGCATTTCAGTCTGATTTAGTGAAAATTAAATTGGAGTTAAGTCCGTTGGCGGTGGTGAAGGGGTAAAGTAGTGGTTTGAAATTATTTTGTAACTTTGTAGACGAAAATAAGTATAAAAAGTTTAAAAACGTAACAGATATGAATGAAAAACTCACACTAAATGAAATCGCAAGCTGGCAATTAAACTCTGAAACATCAGAAGTTGAATTACCATCTGTCCAGCGAGGTTTTGTTTGGAAACCTCAGCAAGTCGAAAATTTATGGGATTCTATCTTACGAGATTTTCCTATAGGTTCATTTTTGTTTTCAGAAGTAGGGTACAAATACTATCTAATGGATGGACAACAACGTGCTACCTCAATATTTTTAGGTTACTTTAATCCATTTGATTCTCTAAGTCTTATAAAAGCATGGTCAATCAAAGGAGAACTTCCAGTTGTATGGATTGATATACGCCCCAAGGAGAAACCTGATACAAGTAAATATTTAATCAGATTAATAACACGATCACATCCATGGGGTTATCAAGCTAGGAATAATAATTTGGTGTTAACTGTCGGGGATAGACGTAAAGCTTTAGAATTATTCAAAAAAAATCCAGATAATACGAATTGTGGATATACGTCATTCCGTAACACTTCAGTCTTTCCGTATGATGCTTCTTTTCCACTACCTCTTTCATTTTTTATAGAATCAGAAAATGTAGAGCAAGTTCTTGAAAAGGTCAAGGCATATCTTCCTGATTATTTACGCACAAAGCATGGTGGCTTTGAAGGGAAAGATGATTTTTTTAAAATACTCAAAACGGAATTGTCAGGTGAAATAGAAGATATATTAGACTCTGCCAAAAAATTAAAAGCAAGGACAATAAATTATGATGTGGTATCAAACGATGTTCTTAAAGAAGAGGAAGATGTGGAAAATCCCACTCTTTTTGTGAGAATTAATTCTTCCGGAACAACGTTGTCCGGAGATGACTTAATATATTCTATTTATAAAGCGACATTCCCCGAAACAAAAGACTTGGTAGAAAAAGCAGGAATGAATTTTATCGCTCCTACCCAAGTGATCTCATTAGCTTCTCGAATCGCTTGGGCAGAGTTAAATGAGAATACCTATCCTCAAAAAATGAATGTAAGGGACTTTCAACGTAGAATAAAAGATAAAAATTTTAAAAATAAATTACAGGAATTAATCGAAACCAATGCGATAGGAGAACTTTTTAGCAGAGCAATCAATATACTGTGCTGTAAAAACAATCCTCTGTTTTGTGGTGAAATTCCACCTATTATCATAAAGCAACTCATCAATAAATCTCAAGAATTGTTTTTGTTTTTTGTCTATTGGCTACACTTGCATAAAGACAATCCCAACAATGAAAGACAATTATTGATGGCTGCTAAACTTTTAGTATTCTCATGGTTTGAGTTTGTTAATATTCCAAGGTTATGGGAGGAATATATACAAGAAAAAGATTTTTGGGAAGAATCGTTAAACAAATTTATATGGTGGGATGGAAAAGATGGGATACATTTTCTTATTCCACCCGAATTATTACGAAATTATTATCAGCAACCTCAAATTGAAACGTTATTTTTAGAAAACGATGAACATAAATGGGAATTACGGGAAGAGGGGATTGATAGTAGTATTGTTGAATATTTTAATAAGGTAAAATCAGACAAGTTTGAGTTAGAAAAGGCAAATGAATATTTCTGGAAACCAATACGTATATTACAACAAAAGAAGCAAATGATATTATTTGCTCAAAGAGAATATATTAATTCTGTTTTCGGTGATTACAATCAAATGGATGATCTCGAAGATACAAATGTGCCTTGGGATTGGGATCATATTTATCCCAATAGCTGGGTTTATCATAAGCTATATTGTGAGCCAATTATTAAAGACTGGAATAACACAAACGGCAATTTCAGAGCCATATCACTTGAACAAAATAGAAGTGAGAGTAATGCTCTGTCGCCTAAAGAGAGATTATCATCTTCAGAAGAACAGAAATATTTTTTCATACAAAATGATTGGGCACATTGGCAATTAATTGATGAAAGAATATGGGACAAAGATAAAGCTATCGAACATTTTCGTGCTATTACCACTCGAATGATAAACATATATGAAAAATTTTGGAACGATTTTAGAATTTCCGAATTGATTGCTTTGGATAAATAATTTGCAACATAAAACAAATGAAAGAAGACGAAATTTATGATTTAATTACTAATAGTGCAAAAAGACGTTTTGATTATGAGACATTTGAAAAAACGTTTGCATTACCAGATATTGATTATAATACAGCCGAGAATATTTTATGGCTGATGTTGATGCATCTTGCAATGGGGGAAAAACCTAGCATTGTTGCTTTACATATCCATAGTCAAATATTATTAACAGGATTTATGTGTAAAGACATTTCCGGTATAGAAAAAATTATTTCTACTAATCAAAATAATTGGGAAACAGAAATCAGTACCCTGAAAATGGCTACGGCAGATTCAAGTTCTAACTGCGACAAAATTATTATAAAGATGCGTAAAAGATTTTAGAAGGCGTTTGAAAGTTCAATTTATTTCTGGGTCTTTTATTTATTTTATTCTGTATCAGTGTAATATCCTCTTCTGAATAGAGGTTAAAATTAGCGCCTTTAGGTATATATTGCCTGATTAAGCCATTGGTATATTCGTTCAACCCTCTTTCCCACGAAGAATAGGGATGAGCGAAAAAGAATTTTGCATTGAGTTTTTTTGCCATATATTCATGCTCGGCAAATTCGGAGCCATTGTCGGAAGTGATCGTATGGACGTTGTTTTTGTAAGCAATTAAACGTTTTACCACCACCTTAGCCATAGGCAATGCGTGTTTACCCATGGGTAGTTTTTCCATTATCAGGAACCCGGTGAGGCGTTCGGTAAGGGTCAAGATAGCACCTTGTCCGTCTTTTCCTATGATCGTGTCAATTTCCCAATCCCCGCATCGTTCTTTGGCATCAACAATAGGAGGTCTCAACTCAATGGATACTTTGTTTCTGATATTTACCTGCTTTCCCCCTACCGGTCGTTTACGGTGCTTTAACCGGTGCCGGGTATGCTTCCATAGTTCTCCGCCAAGGGTTTTGTCCTGACGGATGAACTCATAGATGCGTTCATGGGAAACCATGGGAATATCGTGCAATGCCGCCTCGCCGACAATCTGTTGGGGTGACCATTGTTTCTCTGTTAGTCTATCCCGAATATGCTGTTCCATGGCATGAGTAAACTTACGGTTGCCCCTGTAACGCTCTTTGCGTATCTCACAGAGTTCCTGTGCTGCCGCTGCCGTATAGCCGCGTTTACCTTTATTGCGAATTATTTCCCTGTAAACACTACTCACTGAAGTGCCTATCAATGCTGCTATTTTCTTTTTGGGGGTATCCACTTGCAATAACGATTGGATTTGATACCTTTGCTCCCTGATTAATTGTTTGTTTTTCATTGCAATACAAAAGTAAGCGATTAATCTGACAGGGGGCTTTTACCCCCTGTTTCTTTACTTTTTGTCGCATGAAATCTTTTCTGCTTGGAACCTTGTTGAAAGCGAGAATAACTTTTTAACGCTTCGCTAAAAGTTATTGCCCGCTTCCAACAAGGCATCATCATTAGCATTATATTTTCAAGTCGAATTTCGCATTTACTAATTGAACTTACATACAGATATGTTAAATTCAAATTTTGCTTCTGTAAACCAAATTTATGACATGGTTACAAAATTGTTGTCGTAATTTTAATAAAATTTCTAAGATAATCATTAAAATGACCTCCCGTCCCCGCACCTCCCCACACCAGATCACCTCCCTCGCCTCCAACGAAGTCTTCGTCTTTGGCAGTAACCTTGCCGGTCATCACGGCGGGGGAGCTGCTCGATTAGCAATGAATTGGGGCGCTTCTGGGGACAGGGCGTAGGCTTGCAAGGACAAACTTACACCATCCCGACCATGTTTGACAGTGCCACCGAAATCAAACCTTACGTTGATGACTTTTGCATTTTGCCAAAGAACATCCGGAATTGAAATTCCTCTTAACCGAAATCGGTTGCGGCATCGCCGGATTTACGGTAGAAGAAATTGCCCCGCTTTTCAAACCGGCAATCAGTGAAAACATCGAAAACGTATATTTGCCGGAACGTTTTTTAAATAAAATCATGAACATTCTCTTTTTCTCCGACACTCACTGCCTTCATCGCCGTTTAAAAGATATTCCTCCGGCAGATATGATTATCCATGCCGGGGATGTTTCCTTTTCCGGCGAAGATCACGAAGTAGAAGATTTTATCCGGTGGTTTGGCAAATTGGATTACAAATACAAAATTTTCATTGCCGGAAATCACGATTTTTATTTCGAGGACGAAACCATCCGGCGTATTCAACGAATGTTGCCCGAAAACGCCTACTACCTTTGCGATTCCGGCGTAGAAATTGAAGGAATTAAATTTTGGGGATCGCCCATCAATCCGCGCTTTTTAGATTGGGCGTTCAATTGCGAACGTGGCGAACAAATCCGCGGGCATTGGAAGCTAATTCCCAAAGATACGGATATTTTAATTACTCACTCTCCACCTTTCGGACTTTTAGACCAAACTACAAGAGGTGTTCATACCGGTTGCGAAGATTTATTGAAAGCGATAAAACGGATAAAGCCTCGCTATCATTTATTCGGACATATTCACGAAGCATACGGCATGATACAATCGGGCAAAACAACATTTATTAATGGTTCTGTGCTTAACGAACACTACGTTATTCAAAATCCTCCGGTCGCTTTTTGTTATGAAAATGGTTTTATGCAGTAATTAGCCTTTCGAGCATTCAACGAATTGTAACACTACAAATCATGGCAAAAGATCTTTTTAATCGCTACATTTGGCTTGTCGATACCATCTATCGAGCAAAAAAAATCACTTTTGAGGAACTCAATGAGAAATGGCTTCAGAGCGAAATGAGCGAAGGCGAAGAAATTCCTTTGCGCACATTTCATAATCATCGTCATGCGATTGAAGAATTATTCGATATTAACATCGAATGCAACAAACGAAACGGCTATGTTTATTACATTGAAAATACGGACGATATCGAAAAAGGCGGTGTTCGTTCGTGGCTATTGAATACCTTTGCCGTGAACAACCTTATCAATGAAAGCCACAAACTGAAGCGTCGTATCCTATTCGAACGGATTCCTTCCGGACAGCATTTCCTAACGCCGATTATCGAAGCTATGCGCGATGGTTTGTCTATTGAAATCACCCATCAAAGTTTTTGGCGCGATGATGCTTATACTTTTGAAATAGAACCTTATTGCGTGAAAGTCTTCAAACAACGCTGGTATGTGATTGCCTACTGTCTGAATTACGATAAGATACGCACCTATTCCTTGGATCGCATACATAATATACGTACTACCGAAAGAAAATTCAAAGTACCCCCAGATTTTGAGCCTACAACTTATTTTGATGATAGTTTTGGAATTATTGTCGATGAAAACATAGACCCCTGTTTCGTAGAAATCAAAGTAGGCAGAATTCAGCGGAAGTATATCAATGCCTTACCCTTGCATCATTCTCAGGAAGAAATAAAGATTGCGGATGAATATTCTGTTTTCCGGTATTTTATACGCCTGACCTACGATTTCAGGCAGGAACTTTTATCGCACGGAGCCGAAATTGAAGTCCTTTCGCCTTTCTGGTTTCGGGAAGAAGTTTCAGCAATAAGTAAGGAAATGAACAAATTATATCAATGATATGACTGATTTTGCAGCTATTGATTTTGAGACCGCCAACGGATCCCGCTCCAGTGTTTGCAGTGTAGGCGTTGTGATTGTCCGCAACGGGCAGGTAGTGGATACGATATACCGGTTAATTCGCCCTACCCCAAATTACTATTCATGGTTTACTATCGAAGTACATGGAATGACTTATACTGATACCATGGATGCCGAAGAATTTCCCAATGTGTGGGCGGAAATAGCACCCAAAATCGTCGGTCTTCCTTTGGTCGCACACAATAGTCCTTTTGACGAGGGATGCTTGCGGGCAGTGCATGCCGTTTACGGCATGGAATATTCGGGTTATACCTTCTTTTGCACTTACCGCGCTTCCCGGAAAACTTTTGGAGAATTATTACCTAATCATCAATTACCTACGGTAGCGGCACATTGCGGATACGATTTGAAAAAACATCATCATGCGTTATTCGATGCGGAAGCGTGCGCAAAAATTGCGATACAAATAGTTTAGTAACATATTGAAATTCAAGTATTTATCAAAAAATAGAATATGCTTTTCCCTGATTTTTTTGGCTATTTCATCTTTACGCCGGGTTGCTTTTCAGTCGTTTCCATTTGCAGAAAATACTCAGTCTGTCCACTATACCTACTTTTCAAAGCCTGATAATCATCCATCTGTCTGATATTCAACGTCAATGAAAACAAAACAATCAAACTCAATATGAAAATGATTACCGAAGTTCGCAAAAACTCAAAGCCGCAGATGATAACTTTCTTTGGCTTCGGGAACAATTTTATCAATGGCTCGAAAGAAATATTTTCCGGTACGGGTAATGCCTTCATCTGACTCTTCAAATCAAGGATGGAAGTAATCAGCTTATTGTACAGTCCCACTTCAAATTTATGTGTTTTTTCAATGAATTTTCCCAAATGCGTTGCATGGGTTCTTATTAATAGTTCTACATCTTCTTTTGAGACAGTCTAGTTTGTCTCCAGATTAACTGGTAGAACCTCCTTTACTTTGCTGGTTGCCTGAATCGAATCAAGCTTTGTGCTTATCTCTGACAGCTTGCCAAATATAGCATCATAATGAATATCTTCCATAATTTTATCTTCTTATTCCTTTATATTTCTTCTTTTTCCGTTTTCTCTCTTCTGTCTGTTGATGCAAATATTCCGCTTGGTCTGGGTCATAATCCGAAGATTCGACATCAAACCAGCCTCCTAATCCCGATACCAATCCGGTGATGCCGGATTCAACCGTTTCCTGCAAGGTATTCCACTCGTTATTTTGAATTTGGGTCTGAATCGGTTGTTGTTCCAGCGCGTTTTCGGTTAAAATCACATTCAGTTTGGAATATGAAAATGAACGGTCAATCTCTGATCCTTTGAAAGAATAATCTCCTTTAGAAAAGGAAATTC
>SNRY01000733.1_pt1 | contig 10274 bp, 9 predicted proteins | sample 4693421 | NCBI WGS metagenome assembly SNRY01 (sample SAMN11003215, study PRJNA524138) | termite gut metagenome | isolation source: Bacteroidetes bacterial symbionts from single cell of protist host amplifed... | host: Streblomastix strix ... | reverse complement strand
TATTTGTCAGATAGAACATTCCAGACATCGGAGTTTAAATAACTTCATTGCTAATCTGATATCGGGTAGCGCTGCCTATTGTTTTTTACCTAAAAAACCAAGCATAAATGTTCAATTTGAAAAACAAGCACTATATTATTTGTTCTAATTCTTATATCGAACTCACGTTAGTTAGCAAAAATAATTTCATTATTGTCCGTCAAAAAAGTGTTCTGATAATCATTGTTCAACTCATACCCAGCATTCAACAATACTTCTGCAGCATCAGCAGCTTTCTGCCATTTGGCTCTATCATTACTTGGATTATTCAATGGACTTGCGACGTACAACAACACCTAATACAAACTATAAATTCTCGCTGGCAAATATAAGCGGAGAACTATCAAAGGTAAGCAGTACTCACCAATGGTGAATTTAATTCGCTATGCCGACGATTTCCTTATTATTTTAGCCCTATTCCCTTTTCAAACAGAGAGACTAATAAATATTTCGTTTTCAGTCTCAAACAAGCTTCATGTTTAGGAGAAAAAAACCATTAAAACAGTATGAAATGATTATTTTATTTCATTAATTTGTAGTTGAATTTAGCGACAATAAGTGTAAATTATCTCAAAAGAATTGTACGATGACAGACTCTCATGACACTACTCAGCCCTTAATGCAAGGGGATTTAGAAGAAATAAAGAAAGTTACGGAAACTTCCGGGGAATTAACGGCAAAAGTTTCTCCTATTGAAGAGACGAATGGTGGAGACCTACCGGAAACAGTATCCAAATTAACTAAAGAGGATGTATTAAAACGTCTAAATGAACTTGTCGCCAACGCTGAAAACACGAGCAAACAAGAGTTGGACAGTTTAAAGCAAACTTTCTATAAATTGCATAATGCCGAATTGGAGGCAGGCAGAAAACAATTTGTCGAAGCCGGAGGTACGGTAGAAGATTACGTACCGAGACCAGAGGAGGACAAGTTCAAGAAACTCATGACTGTCATCAGAGAAAAAAGAAATGTACTGATTGCAGAGGAGGAAAAGCATAAAGAGGAAAACCTGAAAAGCAAACTCTCCGTTATAGAACGGCTGAAAGAACTGGTAGAAACCTCTGAAGACGCAAATAGATCATACAACGATTTCAAGAGGCTACAACAAGAATGGAATGAGATAAAACAAGTTCCACAAAGTAAAGTAAAAGAATTATGGAGAAGCTATCAGTTATACGTTGAGAAGTTTTATGATATTTTAAAGCTCAACAACGAGTTTCGAGAATATGATTTCAAAAAAAATCTGGAAATAAAAACAAGACTCTGCGAAGCGGCAGAAAAATTAGCCGACGAACCCGATGTTATTTCCGCTTTTCATCAGTTGCAAAAGTTACATCAAGAATTTCGCGATACGGGACCGGTGGCGAAAGATCTTCGCGATGATGTCTGGAATCGTTTCAAAGCGGCTTCGACAAATGTCAACCGCCGTCATCAGCAGCATTTTGACCAATTGAAGGAAGTAGAATTGCAGAATTTAGATCAAAAGACTGTTATCTGTGAAATAGTGGAAGCTATTGATTATGCAAGTTTAACTTCTTTTACCACTTGGGAAGAAAAGACGCAAGAAGTCATTGCCTTGCAAAATAAATGGAAAACCATTGGGTTTGCGCCACAAAAGATGAATGTGAGGATATTCGAGCGTTTCCGTAAAGCCTGTGATGAGTTTTTCTTAAAGAAAGGAGAATACTTCAGAGGGATGAAGGATGGGATGAATGAGAACCTGAAAAAGAAAGAAATCCTCTGCGAGAAAGTGGAAGCATTGAAAGATAGTACGGATTGGAAAGAAACGTCCGAAATATTAGTCAAATTACAAAAAGAATGGAAAACGATAGGCACTGTACCTCGAAAATATTCGGATGCTATCTGGAAACGCTTTATTACTGCGTGTGATTACTTCTTTGAACAAAAAAATAAAGCTACGTCTTCTCTGCACTCGGAAGAAGTTACAAACATGGCATTGAAAAAAGCTCTTATTGGAAAACTTGCTGCCATTGATGAATCAGTAGATGCCGAAGAAACACAGGAGCAAATTCGTGCATTGATTAAAGAATGGGGAACGATAGGGCACGTACCTTTCAAGGAAAAGGATAAATTGTACAAAGAGTTCCACGATTTAGTCAATAAACACTATGAACATCTAAATCTTGATGCGTCTAACAAGAAACTAAATAATTTCAAATCTTCGCTTTCAGGCTTTCAAGGCTCGTCTCAGTCTCTTTATAGAGAACGTGAGAAATTGATACGTACTCGCGACCATATAAAGAATGATATTCAAGTGTATGAAAACAACTTGGGCTTTTTTACTTCCTCTTCTAAGAAAGGAGAAAACCTATTGGTGGAAGCAAATCGTAAGATTGAGAAATTGAAAGATGACTTAGAGTTAGTAGCGCAGAAAATCAAGGTAATTGACGAGACGATAGAGGAAGAAGATTGACTCAACAGTCGGTAGTCGTAAATAGATATAAAAAGCGGATTGAATGATGGCAACTCATTATTCAGTCCGCTTTTCGTTTTCTGATAAGATTATACAAAAAGTTGGGCTACCAGGATTCGAACCTGGAATATCAGGACCAGAATCTGAAGTGTTACCATTACACCATAGCCCACTCTTTTCCTATGCAAAGGTATAAATTATTTAAGTTAATCACAGCAAAAACATACTCAAATTTTTATTAAAAACAATCAAAGGTATGATGTTTAATTATTAATTAATTCATTCTAAGTACTAAATTGAAATTAGTTTATATTATTATTTGTTGTATTATTCTGTAAATTAGAAAGATACAAAATAAATACTATCAATTAAATTATATCACATACTTATTTATTATCTTTGTTCAGGCAATTAAATGCAACGTACTACAGACACTTTATTATGCGGATATGAAAATTAACATTGAATTTATATAATACAATTATTTAAAAACAAATGAAAAACCTCTATTGGTATTTAAAAGAAAAGAGTGAACGAATGGGAAATTCTTCATTTAAAGGTAAGGCAATTTTTATCATTGCCGGTTTAGCGGCTACGGCGTGGTTCTTGATTAGAGTCATACCTAAACCGTCTCGCGCTACTTATCCTTGTATGCAGGCAGCAGCTCCTACGATGTCAGCCTTTGTTATTTATATACTTTCATTGATGGGAGGCATTAAAGCATGGAATGCAGTTAAAAAGAATTGGAAAATACGAAAGTATCGAATATCGGCAATGGCTTTTGTCATATTGATTTGTTGCTCCGGCATCTTTATTTTTAATAAACCCGATGTGTCATTTGCCCGGATGTTGCAACTAAATAATGCACCTTTATTCAGTTATCCTCCTAATGAATATGCGGGCGAAGCACAAGGGGTTTTTCCCGGAAGAGTAGTATGGGCACACGCTTCCGGTGCTGCAACGTGGAAATCAGGTCAAGGGTATTGGTTTGAAGATAAATACAATAACCAAACGGACTGCGATTGGTTTATTGACCAAACCCTCCTTCAACTTACCGATACTCAAAACCAAAAGCAAGCTTGGAGCAAACTCTTTTCTTACCACAACGAAAAGAAAGGCAAGGCTTCTAAGGAATACGCAAAAGGAGAAAAGATGACCATTAAGATAAATCAGAATAATACTTATTCGCACAGTGATAGTGAAGAACTTAATGCTTCTCCGCACATCGTGCTTGCTTTGTTGGCAAGCCTGATTAATGAAGCCGGCGTTCCTCAAGAATGTATTACGGTAACAGACCCCAGTCGTCACATCACTAATTTCCTATATAATAAATGTATCAGTCGTTTCCCAAATGTAAATTATATGGATCATACGGGAGGTGATGGGCGTTTGAAATCGGATTTTGTAGATGATGTTTTGCATTTCTCACAAGATAACGGCAAATTAGCTCGCGGTATTTCTACTGCTTTTGCCGAAGCCGATTATGTAATCAATATGGCATTACTAAAAGGACATGAAGGACAAGGGGTTACACTTTGTGGAAAAAACTGGTATGGAACGACAAGCATTCATCCCGATTGGCGTAAAAATCAGCATAATAATTTCGACCAAAGCCGTCAAGGAAAGCCTAAATACATGACTTTCGTTGATTTTATGGGGCATGAGTATCTTGGTGAAAAAACAATGTTATGGTTCATTGACGGTTTGTACGGCTCAAAATATGTAGGCGGAGCACCGACAGGTTATTGGACTATACCCCCTTTTAACAATGAATGGGCTTGCTCACTTTTTGCCTCTCTGGATCCGGTTGCTATTGATGCCGTAGGGCTTGATTTTCTTGTTTCACAGTTTCCCGATATGCCGGATGTCAATTATTCCGATACGTACTTGATTGAAGCAGCTTTGGCAAACAATGCTCCTTCCGGTACGAAGTATGACCCCGAAGGCGACGGAACATCTTTAAAGAGCCTTGGCGTATTCGAACATTGGAATAATCCGACTGACAAGCAATATAGCCGCAATCTTGGAAAGAGTGCAGGGATTGAATTGTATTATATAAAGAAATAAAGATTCTGAGAATAGCCCCGGATGAAGCAAAGTGCGATTCCGGGGCTAAAAATATCAGTTATATTCCGCTTCAATGGCATCCTTGACCTCTTTCACGAAAGCCGATACAAGTATGTGTGGGTCATAAACACGATTCCTTACAGGAAGTGTTTCAATGGGAAGATACCCTTTATAACCGGATTGGTTGATAATCCTCATAAGACGCGCTAAATCAATACGAATAGGGCTATTTCCGAAAGGGCTTTCTTTTACTTGAAAGTTCACAGCATAGGGCATGATTTTTTCAATATCCACATACGGGTCTTCTACCATAAAGTTGCCTGTATCAACAATGACTCCAAACCAAGGAGAATTGACGGCTTTAACGATTTCAATGGTTTCATCGGCATTTCTCAGCATATCACCGTGATTCTGAATGCCGACAATAACGCCACGCTTGGCACCATAAGCTACACATTCTTTGCAGCACTCTATTATCCAACCGACAGGTTGACTCCGGTTCTTTTCTTCGTAACCTTCGGGTATCGCACCGGCAAAAACACGAATAACAGGAGCGCCTAATTTGGAAGCAACGTCAATCCAATCTTTTATAAGTTGAACATCCTTGGCGCGCTCTTTGGCATTCGGATTGGCAAAGTTATTGCGAACGCCCGTTCCACTAATTTCTACACCCGTTACATGTGCATATCTCTTTATTTCATAAATGTATTCGTCCTTGGGTACGTTGGGATAACCTACGAAATAATAACCGGTTAAATCAACGGCAGGAATATTGTGAATGGAACAATAATCAATCAAATCAAAGATTGTCATGCAATCTCTGTCTTCCGAATTTACGTAATTACTCAATTCATTATTGAAAGAGTAGGCGTTCAGTGATACTTTTACCTTTGATTTTGACGCATCATAATTCTTTTTAAGCTCAAACCTTTGTTCGGGTTTGATGGCATCTGTTTTCTGCGCCTGTACGGAAATGTTCATCGCAGTTACCAAAGATGCCATAATGATTGCAACAATTAAAAGTCTTTTCATGATAATCTGATTTAATCTTTATAGCCTTATTCTTCCTCCCTCTTCGTACATACAATTTGGTTATCGAACTCCAGATTAATACGCGAATATTTGCTCCATCCTACTTTGTTAAGGGCTTTGAGGTAGAACTTCTTCAAGCGGTCGAACTTCTGTTCCAGCCGATCTGTTGTTCCTAAGAAGATAATATGCTCACCCACGCGCGGAACCAATTCTATCTCTCCTTTAGGGAGTACGTTAATTTGTTCTATCTGCGCATCCCAAAACTTGTCTGTGTATAAAAACAGACCGAGTTTATACAAGTTATTCATGGCAAAAAGCTTGTCTACATTTCCTGTTACTACGGGTAAGTGGGCGATGGTTTTTACATGTACCGGCATTACTTTTCCTTTGTTGTCAATGTAATAATTCTCACCGTTACGGCTCATTATGCGGAGTATCGGTATGCGTTGGTTGATTTCTATACACAGTTTGCCGCTAAGGGTTTTGTAACATTCTACTCTGTCAATAAGAATATGTTTAGATAGCGCTTCTTCAATGGTATGGGTATTTATTTTGTCCATCGGTTTGTCTTTGGGATTAAGCTTCTCTCGTTGAAGCATATCCATAATTTCATGTTTGGTAACAAACCCTGCATTTACCGAATCTTTTATCACAAGAATCACATCGCGGCAAACCGTATTCTCAATTCTGTGAGTAAAAGATACAACAGCTACAACGATGTAAACCGTAAAAAGCAATACGGCTACCTGTATCATTCGTTTCTTTATTTTCTTCTTCTTATCTTTTTCCATCGGGCTATCGGCTTTCTAACATTTGCGTAATGGACGGAACACAGTCTTCTATATCACCTGCACCAAGCGTAATAAGTATTTCAATGTCTTTGGTTCTTAATACCTCAACTATATCCTTTTTGGAACACAGACTTTTCTCGATGTCCGGACGAAGCCTATTATAAATCAGTTCGGCATTTACTCCCGGAATAGGAAGTTCTCTTGCCGGATATATATCCAGTAGAATTACTTCATCGGAAAGGGACAGGGCATCGGCAAATTCTTTGTAAAAGTCGCGAGTCCGTGTATATAAATGCGGTTGGAACACTGCTGTTATCTTTTTCCCCGCATACAATTCACGAACGGATAGCAAACATTGCCGAATTTCGGACGGATGGTGGGCGTAATCGCTCAAGAAGACGATCCTATCATTCTTTATTTTGAAATCAAAGCGGCGGTCAACACCTTGAAAACTTGCCATTCCGCATTTTATCTCTTCGGCATCCACACCGTTCAAATAAGCAAGCGCTATCGCTGCCACCCCATTTTCGATATTAATACTTACGGGAACGCCCAGTTGTATATCAGCAATACGAATATCGGGAGCAACGAAATCGAAAACTATCTCCCCATTTCCGATACGGATATTTTCGGCATGAAAATCGCCTTCGTCTTTGGAATACGTATAGATGCGTACTCCGTTCTTAACTTTAGGCTGTAGTTTGATATCTTTACGAATAAGCAAGCCGTTTTCAATAAGCCCCGTGTATATTTCAAATCCTTCGAGGTATGCCTCTTCCGTTCCGTAAATATCCAAATGATCGGGGTCGGTTGCGGTAATGATTGACATATAAGGCGTCAGCCGATGAAAAGAACGGTCAAATTCATCGGCTTCAATGACCGTATAAGGGCTATCTTTTGAAAATAGCAGGTTGGTATTATAATTTCTGGAAACCCCTCCCAGAAAGGCGGTGCAACCGATATGCGATTGATACAGCAGATGGGCAAGCATGGTGGAGGTAGTAGTCTTTCCATGAGTGCCCGCCACGCAAAGCCCTTTGCTTGAGCGAGTGATAGCGCCCAATACTTGCGAGCGTTTTTGAATTTCAAAACCGTTAGTGCGGAAATATACTAATTCGGCATGAGTTTCGGGAACGGCAGGCGTCCATACCACCAGCGTATGTTTCTTATCCAAGCATGCGGGCGGAATAAGAGAAACATCTTCTTCATAATGTATCTGCGCTCCTTCATTCATCAGGTGTTCGGTCAGCGCACAAGGAGTACGATCGTAACCTGCCGCCATTTTCCCCTTCAACAGGAAGTAACGCACGAGGGCACTCATACCAATGCCACCGATGCCGATAAAATAAACAGATTGCAGCTTTTCAATATTCATTTCAACCTATAGGGTGTTTAATCGAACCGTTTGGTATATCCGTGGCAGTAAGGCAATGTACCTTTGCGAGTATAATAGTTTTGATGATAATCTTCGGCTACCCAAAATTTCGTTGAGGGAGCTACTGCCGTCACCACCGCATACCCTTTTGCTTGGAGCCGACGGATCAGTTTCTCTGCAATTTCCTTCTGTTGGGAAGTAGCATAAAATACTTCGGAACGATATTGAGGTCCCAAATCGGGTCCTTGCCCATCTTCTTGAGTAGGGTCGTGAATTTCAAAGAACGTTTTCGCCAAGGTTTCATAATCCGTTTTCGCCGGGTCGAAGAGGATACGAACAGCTTCGGCATGACCGGTACCTTTTTTGCGAACTTCTTCATAAGTGGGGTCATTCACCGTTCCCCCGATGTACCCCGATTCTACGGTCAACACGCCGGGTATTTGCTGCATATAATACTCCACACCCCAAAAACATCCCCCGGCAAATATCGCTGTCTCCGTTTTCCTCTCTCCGGCAGGAACAAAGTTCATGGATATGGAATTGACGCAATGTCTTGTTTGCTTAGGAGTATGCCCCTCGTTCAAGAAAACGTGCCCCAAATGCGCTCCACAGTTGGCACAACGTATTTCCGTTCGTCGTCCGTCGGCATCCGGCACTCGTTTTACCGCACCCTTTATTTCGTCATCGAAACTTGGCCTGCCACATCCCGCATCAAACTTATCCGATGAACGATACAAAGAAGCCCCGCATTGCTTGCATACATACGTGCCTTCCTCGTAGAAATTATAATACTTACCGGTGAAAGGTTTTTCCGTTCCTTTATCTATGATAACATGCCTCTCCTCGCGGGTTAATTCTTTTTCTTGAGCCATAGTCGTTAAGTTAAAAAAAATCGTAAAACAAAAAATCACTCGCTTCATGGGTTTGTGTAATGTTTAGAATATCGGTAAAAATACCCAAATAGATATGCAAGTCCATAGTGCGTTTGCAATAAAGCAAGAGAACCTTCAACTCTCCCTTTTCAATTTTCAACTTTCTTTGGGCGTGCCCCCTAACGGGGTCGGGCTATCCGCTACAATGCTTTTGTTCGTGCCTCACAAAAGCATTTACGCTACTATCCCTCACGCACCATGCGGATCGCGCTACTAACCGAATACAAATGTAGTTAAAAGGATTGAATTATGCGTGTCAAATAGGACAAAAAATCGAATAAAAGCACATCAAAAAGAGTAAGCATACATACAATTAATACCTATTAATTCATTATTTCCCTTTATCCTCTCTCAACCCTCTTCTTTTTAACCTTCCTTTCGATTCCTTCATCAAACAAATCTTCTTTTCTTCGTTCATTCTTCGATGAATCATCGAAGAAATAATTATTTTCTTCGTTCACTCATCGAACAAATGACTATTTTCTTCGTTCACTTATCGAAGAACTTTGCTTAAAAGATTGTTTTCCATCGAACAATAGATCAGAATTAGGTAGGTATGTTTGATAGTATTGCCTATAGTTGGTAGAAAAATGAACCGGATAAATGATGAAATGTATCCTATCTTCATAATGAAAGTTTGCTGTGTTAGTAGCGCAGTCCGCATTGTAGCTCATAGCCCGACCCGTAGGGACACGCCCAAATTAGAGTGGGAAGTTGTATTTAACACAGAGGCACAGAGTATGTTAGTGGAAAGTGTATCTCTGTGCCTCCGTGCCTCTGTGTTATAATGTACAGAGTATAGTATAGTGGAAAGTGGAGAGTTATTTCGTTCACAATAGTGTCTTTTTGCTTTTTTGTAAATGCACTACGGGTTGAATTAACTTTTGCAAAGAGAATTTATTTCTATGATTATCCGTAATTTATTGCGAAAAATCATTTTTATCATGTATCTTTGTATGGATAACTATTCCAAAAGGATAATTTAGGAAAATTCACTCACCTTTGGTTTGCCGGGGCTAATATCTTTTATTTGGTGAACTAATTTCAAAATTAGTAACTAAAGGAAAAGTGAATCTATTGAATAAAAAGACAACTTTAATACCTTGATAGTATGAAAATCACAAATTCTTCATGAGGTGTTTTGATAGTAATAGTATATGGGTACGGCTTTACTAACCGATGTTACGTACTCCTTAGATTTAGAATATACTTTGTCATAAACACAAATAATTTACGTATGAATTATTTCATTCAAAAAAAACAAAAACGAATTGCGGGCAAGTGGCTTATTTCTTTCTTTTTGATGCTCTTTTTGACTTCTGGAGATATGCTTGCTCAAATCAATGAGAAAATCCAAGTAACCGGCAAGGTCATCGATCAGATCGGTGAACCGATTATTGGAGGAAATATTTTCCAAAAAGGAACCTCTAACGGAACAATCACGGATGTGAACGGAAATTTCAGTCTGGAAATCCCGCAAGGGTCGGTCATTACTATCCGGTATCTCGGATACGTTTCTAAAGAAATTACTGTTACAGACGCCAAACCCTTGACCATTACCTTGAAAGAAGATGTGCAGAAAATAAACGAAGTCGTGGTCATTG
>SNRY01000732.1_pt1 | contig 10283 bp, 4 predicted proteins | sample 4693421 | NCBI WGS metagenome assembly SNRY01 (sample SAMN11003215, study PRJNA524138) | termite gut metagenome | isolation source: Bacteroidetes bacterial symbionts from single cell of protist host amplifed... | host: Streblomastix strix ... | reverse complement strand
CTCAAAACCGGTATATACCATGTCATAAGCCTCTTGCTGGTTGCTCGGTTCATACATGGGAATCAAGGAGAAATCACCGTAGAAACGGCTATCCTGTTCGTTTTGAGAAGAATGCATGCCCGGGTCGTCGGCAGCTATTACAAGTAATCCTCCTCTAACTCCCGTTATGGCAGCATTGACGAAACAATCGGCTGCCACGTTCATACCGACGTGCTTCATGCAGACCATGGCACGTTTTCCTGCGAAAGACATACCCAACGCTGCTTCCATTGCCGTCTTCTCGTTCACGCACCAACGGCTGTGAATCTTCTGTTCGTGGGTGTAGGGAGCCGATTGAATGTATTCCGTTATTTCCGTTGACGGAGTGCCCGGATACGCATAAACACCGGACAGACCGGCATCTAACGCTGCCTGCGCAATGGCTTCATCGCCAAGTAAAAGTTGTTTGCCCATATATTCTTTCATGTAAAATAATAATGTGAATCACTCTATCCCGTGAACTGCCGCCGAAGGTGCAATCTTTTTAATTAATCCTTGGAGAACATTCCCCGGTCCACACTCTGTAAAATCATCGGCACCGTCAGCCGCCATATTCTTCACCGTTTGCGTCCAACGGACGGAAGCAGTGAGTTGCCATGCCAGATTCTTTTTTATTTCTGCCGGATCCGTATGCGGAAGCGCATCCACGTTCTGATAAATGGGGCACTTCGGTGTGCGCATCTCCGTAACATGGATAGCCGCTTCCAATTCTACCTTGGCGGGTTCCATTAATGGAGAGTGGAAAGCGCCGCCCACTTTCAAGGGAAGGGCACGCTTGGCTCCCGCTGCTTTCATCAGTTCACACGCTTTACTGATGCCTGCCTCCGACCCTGAGATAACAACCTGTCCCGGACAGTTATAATTAGCAGGTACACACACCTCAGCGGTTATGGATGCACATATCTCTTCCACCTGCTCATCCGGTAAGCCAATAATGGCTGCCATCGTAGAAGGAGTGGCTTCACATGCTTTTTGCATCGCTGTGGCACGGGCGTAAACAAGCCTCAAACCATCTTCAAACGAAAGAGCGCCGGCGGCAACCAATGCCGAAAACTCTCCTAATGAATGCCCTGCCGTCATCTTAGGCTGAAAGCCCTCACCCAGAGAAAGGGCTGAAATAATTGAATGGAGGAATACAGCCGGTTGCGTTACCTTTGTCTGCCGCAAATCTTCGTCCGTTCCTTCAAACATAATATCCGTAATACGATATCCTAACACATCATTTGCCTGTTCAAACAATGCTTTTGCCAGAGCGGAGCTTTCATAGAGATCTTTACCCATGCCCGTAAACTGCGCTCCCTGACCTGGAAATACAAATGCTTTCATTCTATTTTTATTTAAAATAAATACGCCGCAAAGATACATTATTATTGAATTTAAACCCGTAGTGCATCTGCAAAAAGCAAAAAGACATTCCTGCGAAAGAGATCACTTTCCACTTTCAACTCTCCACGTTTCCACTTTAATTTGGGCGTGCCCCCGTGCCGGGGTCGGGCTATCCGCTACAATGCTTTTGTTCGTGCCTCACAAAAGCATTTCCGCTCCTGTCCCTCACGCGCCATGCGGACTGCGTTACTAACAGGGCGGAATCAAAGCCCGGCTTCAATGCCAATTAGTGAGCCTATTTCTCACGGAGTGCGAGCCTATTTCTCACCGAGCGTGAGCCTATTTCCCACGGAGCGTGAGCCTATTTCTCACGGATCGTGAGCCTATTTCTCACGGAGTGTGAGCCTATTTCTCACGGAGCGTGAGCCTATTTCTCACGGAGTGTGAGCCTATTTCTCACGGAGTGCGAGCCTATTTCTCACGGAGTGCGAGCCTATTTCTCACGGAGTGCGAGCCTATTTCTCATAGCCCGATTCCGGTAGAGGGAACGCTCTAAGGTAAATAGGGCTTTCAGCCTGCTGTTAGTAGCTTTCTCTTTTGCTTTCGGCGGGCTGAAAGCCCAATATACACTAGCCCCGACTAAACGGAGTGTCAGTCGGGGGAAAGGAGCAAACTACCCTCCGGCGGGCTGAAAGCCCGGCTTAAAAAACCCTATTAAATTCAGTTGCCCTTTCAGGGCGCAATTTGAACCTGCTTTCTTACCCCCAGCTGTCGCTTCGCTTGGCTGGGGCTGAATGATAGTAGGCTTTCAGCCTGTTAAGGTTTGTTTTTTTACACATGCACCGCGGAGGTATATAGCATCCTTTATTATCTTTACGCAAAAAACGTATGCTCAATAAACTGAAATTCAACCAACTTTACCTTAAAGATACTTCGTTTGCCAACCTAATGACGCGACGAATCTTTAACATCCTGCTTATTGCCAATCCTTACGATGCCTTTATGTTAGAAGACGACGGGCGCATTGACGAAACAATCTTCAACGAATACACTTCACTTTCCCTGCGCTACCCACCCCGTTTTTCGCAAGTAACCACTGAGGAAGAGGCTTTGTCTTCGTTAAGAAATATACAGTTCGACTTGGTTATTTGTATGCCCGGAACGGGAGATAACGATAGTTTCGACATCGGGAGGCGTATCAAAGCCACTTACGAGCACATTCCGATAATAATCCTCACTCCTTTTAGCTACGGAATAACGAAACGCATTGAGAACGAAGATTTGAGCGCATTCGATTATATCTTTTGCTGGCTGGGGAATACCGATTTGCTGGTTTCGATTATCAAGCTGATTGAGGATAAAATGAATTTGGAACACGATGTGCAGGAAGTGGGCGTGCAGCTCATTCTGTTGGTGGAAGACGGCATCCGCTTTTACTCCTCCGTACTGCCCAGCCTCTACAAATTCGTATTGATGCAAAGCCGGGAGTTCTCAACCGAAGCCCTGAATGAACACCAGCGGATGCTGCGTATGCGCGGACGCCCCAAAATAGTATTGGCGCGCACGTATGAAGAAGCCATGACGCTCTACGACAACTATGCAAACAACGTGTTGGGAGTAATCACCGATGTGAGTTTTCCTCGCGAAGGCTCAAAAGATACGATGGCAGGCATCAGGCTTTGCACCGAAATCAGAAAGAAAGACCCCTTTGTGCCGATTATTATTCAATCCTCCGAAACGGAAAACGAGGTGTATGCTTCCAAGTTCGGAGCCGGTTTCATCAATAAGAACAGCAAGAAACCGGACGTTGATTTGCGCCATGCCGTTTATGAAGACTTTGGGTTCGGCGATTTTTTCTTCTTGAATCCTAACACGCACAAAAAGATAGCCCGCGTACGAAATCTGAAGGAATTGCAGAACATCCTTTTTGCCGTTCCTGCCGAATCATTTCTGTACCACATCAGCCGCAATCATATCTCGCGCTGGCTCTATTCGCGTGCCGTATTTCCCGTGGCGGAATTCTTAAAACCCATTACGTGGGACAGCCTGCAGGATGTGGATGCACATCGCCACCTTATTTTTGACGCTATCGTGGAGTACCGGAAGATGAAGAATCAAGGGATAGTGGCTGTTTTCCAGCGCGATCGCTTTGATTTGTATTCCAATTTTGCCCGCATCGGTGAAGGCTCTTTGGGAGGGAAAGGGCGCGGATTGGCTTTTATTGATAACATGATAAAACGTTATCCCGAACTGGAAGAGTTTGAGAACGCACGGGTGGCTATTCCCAAAACGCTCGTGCTCTGTACCGATATATTCGACAATTTCATGGAGAGTAACGAACTCTATCAGATAGCCCTTTCAGAGAATCCGGATGATAAACAGATATTGCACTATTTCCTCAAAGCCAAACTTCCCGACGGATTGGTGAATGACTTCTTTGCATTTATGGGCGTGGTAAAATCGCCCATAGCCATTCGCTCGTCGAGCTTGCTGGAAGATTCGCACTACCAGCCTTTTGCCGGCATATACAACACGTACATGATTCCTTATCTGGATGATAAATACGAAATGCTGCGGATGCTTTCGGATGCCATAAAGGGAGTGTATGCTTCCGTCTATTTCCGTGATAGCAGAGCATACATGCAGGCTACGTCTAATGTGATAGACCAGGAAAAGATGGCGGTGGTGCTGCAAGAGGTTGTCGGCAATCAATACGGCGATCGGTATTATCCGTCCATGTCGGGCGTGGCGCGTTCGCTCAATTACTATCCCATTGGCGAGGAACAGGCGGAAGAAGGGGTAGTGAATCTCGCTTTGGGATTGGGCAAATACATTGTGGATGGAGGGTTGACACTGCGTTTTTCACCTTATCACCCCACCAAAGTATTGCAAACGAGCGAAATGGAAATCGCCTTGAAAGAAACACAGACCTTTTTTTATGCCCTCGACCTAAAGAACATCGGGCAGAATTTATCCGAAAAAGATGGCTTTAATCTGTTAAAACTCCACATAAAAGAAGCCGAAAAAGACGGTTCATTGCGTTATCTGGTTTCCACTTACGACCCGCACGACATGATTATTCGCGATGGGCTTTACCCCGGCGGACGCAAACTAATAACCTTTGCCAACGTTTTGCAACACGATGTTTTCCCTTTGGCGCGTATCCTGCAAATGGTGCTCAAATACGGTTGGCAGGAAATGCGCAGACCTGTGGAAATAGAATTTGCCGTTACGTTAGACCATAATGTAGAGAAAGCAGGAGTTTTCTACCTGCTTCAGGTTCGCCCCATTGTTGAAAGCAGGCAGGTATTGGAGGAAGATTTAACAAAGATACCCGATGAAGAACTTATCCTTCGCTCCAATAACTCGTTGGGGCAAGGTATTGTAGATAATATACGCGACATCATTTATGTAAAGACTGACGGCTATAGTGCGTCAAACAACCCTGCCATTGCCGATGAAATAGAGAAGCTGAATCGCCGGTTCTTGGATGAAAGCAAAAACTACATCCTGATAGGACCCGGACGCTGGGGAAGTAGTGACAGTTGGTTGGGCATCCCCGTAAAATGGTCGCACATATCTGCTGCCCGCGTCATTGTGGAAGCCGGATTGACGAATTACAGAGTAGACCCCAGTCAAGGAACGCATTTCTTCCAGAACCTGACCTCTTTCGGAGTAGGTTATTTCACTGTCAATGCCTATATGAATGATGGGGTATATAATCAAGCATTCCTCAATATGCAGCCGGCTATAGAGGAAACAAAATACCTACGGCATGTACATTTTGACAATCCCGTTATGATAAAAATGGATGGAAAGAAAAAGCAAGGGATAGTAACATTACCTCAAGGGCAGAATTAGGCAAAAACGGATTTGCCTCATACAAGACAAGGTTCTATAATAAGAGTATTTCTCCCTTAGTATAGAACCATGTCAAGTCGAAAAGATATTTCAAAAAACACGAACGCTATTTACTGTTCTTTCGTAAACCGAATATCGGAAAAATAAAAGATAATATCGTTCTCGGGAGCGAACGTAATATTTGGCTCGCCTCCGATATTGATAACAACGACTCGATTATGCCGATTCAAAGCCTGAGACATGTCGAGGGTAATATCCGTCCACTTTTGCAGGTCACCATCACTTATGGGTATGCGACTGAATTCCCAATACTCTTGACCAAAACTGCTATTCCCGCTAAATGACCACATATAGTTCATAATCCGCGGCCATAACCGCTGAAAGTCTCCGTATCCTGATCCGAACGAACTTTTCGCCGGTGCATAAACTCCTATTTTCAGGTATTTATATTCCTCTATGTTAAATTGATATTCTTTCGGGAGAGCCAAAGCAAACGATGCACTTCTGCCCTGAAGGGTTATTTTATATATATAGTGCCGGTTGGTTGCGTTAGGAGCATCCGTTGCCGGATAGTCCGCCCCTATTTTCCAGTTGTTATCCTGCACGAGACCGTCAACAAAGAACCCGACTTGCGGAATCAACGATTCGTCCGGAAGGGAAACAAGTTCAACCACACCACTCTCCACGTAAGGTTCCAACAAATCGTCTAAACCCATTGAATGAGGCACATAGCGGATCTTTTCGATGATTCCCGATTCAAGCAAATCTTTCAAGGTCTGCACGCCTTCCGTAAGGTTGCTCACCCTGCGCATAAACGGCTGCCATTCCACACCGCCAACTTCGCTATTGGTGCCATTTCCGCTGTATGCCAATTTAGGCGTGGAAAACAGGTTGTCCTCATCACTCAAATCCAGCTCTTTCAGATTAGGGAAATAAAATATATCCTGCAATGAAGAAGCATGTATCGGATAGGTCATTTTCGTAATCTTGGAAACCCCGTCAGCCGTAAACGTTGTAACCCCATTGGCTTGCAAAACTTCCCTTTCCGAAGGAGAGAAGGGGGTAGACCCTGTAGGTATATTGATGACAAGAGGTTTTTGAATAGAAATTGTATCCAGGATACCTGCACTATTCACTCGCGGAACAATCTTATAAGTAATATCAATTGAAACCGGTTGTCCGGATTCCAAATTTCCCACAAAGAAGCGGGAATCTGTGCCCCTTACGCCGGTCTTGGTATCATCATCTTTATCTATATAAGAATAAGACAAACCATAGTAATCCAAAAGCACGGAAGATATGCCGTTGGGCCAATCCACCACCGCTGAGGAAGGCGATGCCAACGTCCTTGGAGAAGGAACCGCCAATGTTTCTCGGTCGCTGGATGTATAAGGAATCAAAGCGATCTCTTGTGATACGGACTTATTCTCATAGTCGTCAATGGTGTAAACGTTGAAACGGTAAAGTTTTGAAGTCGTAAGCCCCGTAATATTCAACCAGGATGACAGTGTATCAATGACGATTACTTTATCGTCGTATTCGACGACTGTCTTTTTGGCTTTCCCCAGTCTGATTTGATCGGCAGGAATACGTCCGGCTTTCATAAGGTCAATTTCAACCCTTTCATAACCAATACGACCAACAATCGTGTCAAATTTAGCCGGATAAACAATTTCTCCGGAATATTGATCCAGCGTATCATACATACCACTGCATGAATACAGCAGAACCATTAAGGCGATGGAAAATACTATTAATATATTTTTCATAAATCATTCAAATTTATTTATGCAACAAAACTTACTTACTTGCTTTCCTGCCATAAAGCGTTATTTCAGACATGCAATTGGCGTCGTCAAGGGTATAATTGCCTGAAAATCCTTTGACAGCCTCATATCTGAACCAACGGGTTGGCTTCGTGTACTGCGGATCGTCGGGATACATATAAGACATATCTCCAGCTTCGCCTAATTTCACAAACTCAAGTGCACTCACTCCCTGAGGAACCGGAATCTTATGCTCACGGATAAGCTCCCATGTTTCCGAATCGTCATCCCATAGATACACCCGATAAATGCCGACATTTTCCGATTGGTAATATTGTTCCCGGTCCACATTTCCCAGCCCCCCGGAGTGTCGCTGCACGGTGATAATCCGGCTAATTTCGTAATAATCACCCAGATCAATCATAATATTCCAAGGCATATTTCCATCGGCACTATTCCCTGTACGACCTCTTGAACCGGTGTGCATGAAATTCAGGTTATCTCCTCTGTCAATCATATCATCATACAAATAACGCAAGCGACCTTCCAGTGCATTGCCAAAAGCTTGGGGAACACCTCCGATGGAGTCATTCGGATTTGGCATGTACCAATTTTCTTTGGGAATTTTAGTATCTTCATACAGAGATATTTTCCCTTTACTAATCGGTTCCGTTATATTACCGTATCTATTCTCCACCCGGACACTCACATCTATCAATTCCTGCGGCGTAAGATTCAAGTCGTTGATAAACCGCCTGTCGATAGGCAGATTGGAAGAAAATACCGAAGTAAATTCACGTTGTGTTCCTCCTTGGGTATAACTGAAATCGACATATACATTAATATTCTGTTCCAGTTCGTTTTCCCAATCCAGAAAGAAAGAGCTGAATCCCGGTTTAACGATCATGGATTGAGCTACACGTGTGTAGGCAGGTTCCAAAGGAGTTACTGTGACGCTGGTAGGTGCCGAACGGTTTCCGGCTCTGTCAACAGCATACAACTGAACGGTATAGGGCTTAACATCGCCAAATCCGTACACATCCAACGAATCTACAAAGTAAGATACGGAAAACATAAACGTCTGGTTATTCGCATTGACATATTCGGCATCGACCTTCAAAAGATCCTCATCCTGAGGAATATCAAAAAAGAATCTAGCCCCTCCATAGAGTGGTTTATAGGTAACATTCGTCACCCCTCTCGGCGCATCTTTATCGTCAGAGCCAGCATTATATCTTCCCTTATCCTGACATGAGACCAGGCCTAAGAGCATGATTGCTGATAAAAATAAATATTTTTTTGTTTTCATCGAACTACTATTTAATAATTAAACACATCACCATCCCGGATTCTGAATCAGTTCTCCATTGGTATTCATTTCATTCAGGGAGATCGGCCACAAGCAATCTGTAATGGTGAACTTTCGGGCTTGTTTCACTTCAAGGACGAAGAAAGTTTGAGCAGTCGTACCGGTATGAGTCCATCCCCAAATAGGTGCAGAGAACTCAGAAGCTGCCTTTTTATGCCGTAGCATATCCCAGAAATGACTTCCTTCGAAGGCTAATTCAATGCTTCTCTCTTGAAGGATAATGTCTCGCATACCTTCTTTTGTCCGGTGTTTGTTAACGCTGTTAACCAATGTGGCATCTGCCCACACACTCTCCACCCGGGGAATTCCCGCTCTTTCGCGTACGAGATTAATAGCATTATATACTTCCTGTGTGGGAGCATCGTTATATTCATTTAATGCTTCTGCTTTCATCAGGTAGAGGTCGGCTAACCGGATGATCGGATACGGATATTTGATGGTTCTCTGCCACGCACCGGATGTAGATTCGGGATGTACAAATTTTTGTATGCCTATCCCCGTGCAAAAGAAGTCGGTCGAATGTTGTGACGAATTGTATCCGCCGTATGCACCGCCAAACATCATGGTTGGAATCCGGAAAGAATGTGTACGCCAATATCCTCCGGTAATACCCAAATTGGCATAGAACCGGGGTTCTCTATCCATATAAAGTCTGATAGTTTGTTCTCTGGGCTGCATAATCCCACGAATATCAGCATATTCGGGGTCCATCATTCCAGGGGTTTCGATAATTTCATACATGGAGCTTACGTCAAACGTTCGGTCTTCCGTGATTGGAAGTCCGTTTTTTGTATAATACCGTTCTACCATCTGATAGGTCGCTCCCATCCATTGCCATGAGTATTCTGCGGTATTGGTCACTCCGCTGAATCCCGACGGTAAACGCATATTAGTGGAGTGCGCCAATTCACCTTGATTATAATAGTCAATACCGGAGTACCCCCAAACCAATTCACTATTCCACGGGTCGCAAATCACCATCCTCAGATCATACAGTGTTTGCATTTTCTCCGGGTTGGCGTCAAAATCCTCCCGGTCGTAAATGAACGGTTCTTTCTCGTATGTATAAAGTCTTATCCCGTTTACAGAACAAATATTGAGTGCATCATTGATGGCATCAATAGCTTGCTTCCATTTTTCTTTATCGTAAGTCAACGGAAAGAAAGGCTGCCCGTCGTGGTCAAGGAAATCACCGAAATACTCCCTGTTCCCGTTATAGAAAGGACTTGCCCGATAGAAAAGTACCTTTGCTTTAATAGCTTTAGCCACAATCTGGTCTATTTGACCGAGTTCGCTTAATGCGACTTTTTCGACTAAATCGGGGGTCGCCTCATCAAGTAAATCAATAATAAAATTAAAGCAATCTTCCACTTTGGAACGCGGCAGAAACAACTGGTCTGATGTGGCATCGGGAGTTACCATCTCCGTAGGAATCACAATCGGTCCGTACTTCTGTACCAGCAGAAACGCAAAATAGGCTTTCAAACATTTTGCTTGCGCTTTCCACTCCGCTTTTTCCTGTTCCGTCATGTCCGCAACTTTATCTATATTAGCTAAAAACACATCCGTTTGCCGTATAGCCCGGTACATGTGCTTTCCGCCTTGTGTACCCGACCAAAGCCCCAACTGGGGATCCGTTGCCGATTGCAATCCTCGCATAATCCGTATCGCCCGCAGGTCTCCCGTGTTATTATTTAAATCCAGACGTCCAACCCATTCGTCGCCTAACGTCCATGTGGTTAGATGTGTATTGTCATCCCGAGGAATTCCATTGTATAATTTTGCTAATGCGTTGTATGCATCTTCTTTTACCGTAAAAATATCTTCCAGTGTTAAGGTGTTGTCCGGAACTACATTCAAGTAATCCGAACACGAAGCAAAAAGCAGAATCATCCACCCCACACACCCTATTTTTTTCATTT
>SNRY01000731.1_pt1 | contig 10285 bp, 14 predicted proteins | sample 4693421 | NCBI WGS metagenome assembly SNRY01 (sample SAMN11003215, study PRJNA524138) | termite gut metagenome | isolation source: Bacteroidetes bacterial symbionts from single cell of protist host amplifed... | host: Streblomastix strix ... | reverse complement strand
GTAAGTTTGCTTTGCAACTTCTTTCAAATATGAATGATAAGCATAGTTTGAAAAAAAGACAATATAAAGCGGCTTTGGATATTGAATACATGAAAAAAATCATTAATTTTTGATGCGGTTGCCCTGATAAAAAACAAGATCGCATCATCTTGATAGTTTGAATTTGTAAAATAAAAAGTATAACTTTGCAAGAAAAAATAAACATAAGAAGGAATATGAAAATGGCAATTATTATCGTTTTAGTTATTTTGGGTCTTTTAACGGCTTTGTTTGGATATTTTGGAGGGTTTTCCAAAATAATTATTCGTACTCTAAAAGCAGGAGGAGAGGTTTTGGTGTATGAAAATGTTACAGGGGCTTATAATCAGGCCTCTAAAGTCTCAAATAAAATATATTATGACCTTTTGAATACTGAAAAAATACCAACGACTAAGGGTTTTGGTATCTATTATGATAATCCAAAAAATGTTGAGCAAAGTAAATTAAGATCAGAAGTTGGTTGTATTGTTGACGCCGTTGACAATAACCTGATGGATAAATTAAAGGAAAAATATCAGGTAAAAACAGTACCGGAAGAAAATTGTCTTGTTGTGGAATTTCCGTTCAAAGGCGGTTTCTCCATACTGGTAGGCATGATAAAAGTATATCCGGTGATAGAAAAATATGTCACTGAAAATAATTATCTGGATGGACCGGTTATGGAAATATATGACGTGCCAAATAAAAAAATAATTTATAGGAAGTTCTTGAATAAAAACTAAGGAGGTACGACATATCGTTACAACGCAGTAAAGTTAGTTAATTTAATGATAAATGAAAAGCACAAAGCCGGTGAGAAGCTTTGTGCTTTTTTTGTTTATGTACTCAATTCATTTATTTGAAGAATGAAAATATTCTCCGTTTTGCAACAGATTTAGCCGCTTGAGGCTGAACGTCGTACCAGTCATTCTCAAAATGCCATTGCAAACCACCTGGTTCCGTGTTTGTTACTTCTGTTGTAGAAGTTTTATTTATTTCCGATTCGACATGTTTAACATATACTTTGTTCCAACCTTTTTTCAAGGACAAATTATCTATTTCCGTCTCTATCCAATCCCCGTATTTTTCCGTATATGAACCGGTTATAGTGACGTCTCTATCAACATACATAAATTGCGATCTAATTTCAGTATTGGCGTTAATGCGCACCCATTGTTCAAACTCACCTACTCTTTCTGTGCCTTTATACGCCTCAATATCGCCCAAACTGGCACCTTTGGCATTGGAGTCACTTATATTTATGCCATCGGGTACATTTTCTCCCCAGAATTGAAGATATTGAGCAGGTACCGTTGCCGGCAAATTGAGCGTAAAACCGCCATTTTTATATACCCCACTTGCCACTTCAAAAGAAGATTCTGTATCTGTTGCTTCATCATATTGCCAAATGAAAGCTTTTACGGTATCAACCGCTACACCGCCGGTGCTCACAGTCGCTTGAATAACGAAAGGAGTACTGGTGTCCCCGCCTTTTGTACCGTCTTCTTCCAATTTGTCGCAGCCGCTTGCCATTACAGCCACTGCCATTGCCATCAAAAAAAATACCTGTTTAAAATTTTTCATTTGCTTTTTGTTTTTAACGTCTGCCCTTCAACAGACCATAAATTATTAAAATCATTTGTTCATTCATATTCAACTGCAAAATTACAATTATTTTTTTGATTTTCAGTTAAAAATTTGCCAAGGCCTTCCGGCCTTTACCAAACAGCAGATGATTCCTTGCATTTCCTTATAATCTTTAGCCATTCTTTTCAAATTGTGGATAAAAAGTTTCAAATACAGATTATATATTATACATTTGTGACGTGTTAAGGAATGGTGCAAAAATTAAATCAATAAAAACAGCAATCATATGAACTACCGGTTTTGTGGAAACAGCGGCTTACAGCTTCCTTTGCTATCCTTGGGGTTGTGGCATAATTTTGGGGATGTAGATGATTTTTCCGTTGCCAGCAACATGATTCTTCGTGCCTTTGAGCAGGGCATCACCCATTTTGATTTGGCTAATAATTACGGGCCTCCTCCGGGAAGTTCGGAAACGAATTTCGGGAAAATCTTCAAAGCACAGTTAGTCCATCATCGGGACGAATTGATTATTTCATCCAAAGCCGGACATCTGATGTGGGAGGGTCCGTATGGAGATGGCGGTTCACGTAAATATCTAATGGCAAGTATTAACCAAAGTCTGAAACGTACCGGATTGGACTATTTTGATATTTTTTACAGTCATCGCTACGATGCGCAAACGCCCTTGGAAGAAACTATCCAAACGCTGATTGATATTGTAAAACAGGGGAAAGCCCTGTATATTGGTTTGTCGAAATATCCCGCCGATAAAGCCCGCGAGGCTTACGAGATGATGCAGGCGCAACAGGTCCGTTGCTTGATTTATCAGGATAAATACAATTTACTGCACCGGAAACCGGAAGCGGAATTGATGCCGCTCAATGATACTTATGGCATGGGATTCATCGTGTTTTCTCCCCTGGCGCAAGGATTACTTACCAATAAGTATTTGCATGGGATTCCGGAAAATTCACGCGCGGCAAAAAGTCACGGATTCTTACAACGGGCAGACATTACGCCGGAGGTAATCCATAAAATTACCCGCTTAAACGAATTGGCTTTGCAACGGGGACAAACTTTGGCCGAAATGTCTTTAGCCTGGCTGTTGAATAAACAAGCGGTAACTTCGGTGATTATCGGAACGAGTTCGGTTAAACAGTTGCAGGATAATATTGCGGGAACTCAGTTTATTGATTTTACGCGGGATGAGTTGATTCGCATTGAGGATATTTTGAAATAAATGCTGTCTGCCTGATATGCTCAAAAACAATCACATTGACTTTTCCGCCATCATTTCCGTTATCCCCGAAAGTCCGGGCGTATATATGTATTTGGATGAGAAGGAAATAATTATTTATGTCGGCAAAGCCAAAAATCTGAAAAGGCGCGTATATTCCTATTTCACAAAAACGATTGACCATCCCAAAACACGGATAATGGTGCGGAAAATCCGCGATATCCGTTACTTGGTTGTTGATTCGGAAGAAGATGCTTTTTTATTGGAAAACAACCTGATTAAGCAACATCAGCCGCGCTACAATATTCTGCTCAAGGATGATAAAACCTATCCATGGATTGTGATTACCGACGAACCTTTTCCCCGCATTTTTTTAACACGGAAGAAATTGGCTGACCCATCGCGCTACTACGGTCCTTATGCTGCTGTGATGAATGTGAAATATTTGTTGCACATGATTACATCCATGTATCCGATACGGATTTGTAAACATCATTTATCACCGGAGAAGATAAAAGAAGGCAAATTCAAGTTGTGCTTGCAATATCATATTCATAAATGTGCGGGACCCTGTGTCGGCTATCAATCGGAAGATGCATACAACAAAAACGTTTCTGCGGTGGAAGAAATCCTGCAAGGTAAATTTAAGGAACTGAGCCATTCGCTGCAACAGGAAATGATGGCTTTGGCTGCGGAAATGAAATTTGAAGAAGCGGAAGTCGTCAAGCAACAATACAATCTGCTGGAAAATTATTCGGCTTCTTCCATTGTCGCCAGTCCTGCTTTAAATAATGTTGATGTTTTTTCTTACGATGAAGACGAACATTCGGCTTATATCAATTATTTGCATATTGCGGAAGGTGCTATTATTCAAGGTTATACTATTGAATATAAAAAACGCCTGGACGAATCGAAAGAAAGCATTCTGGCGATGGGAATTGTGGAACTGCGGTCGCGTTTTCAAAGTCAGGCGAACGAGATTATTGTGCCTTTTTTACCGGATATACAATTGAATCAAATAGAATTTGTGATCCCATATACGGGAGACAAGAAAAAAATACTCGGCTTATCGGCAAGAAATGTCAAGCAATACAAGGTAGATCAATTGAAACAGGCTGACAAGTTGAATCCAAGTCAACGGACTGTCCGTATTTTAACAACACTTCAAAAAGATTTGCATTTAACGGATTTACCCATGCACATCGAATGTTTCGATAACTCGAATACACAAGGGACTAATCCCGTTTCATCGTGTGTGGTATTCAAACAAGCCAAACCGTCAAAATCGGATTACCGGCATTTCAATATCAACACCGTTACCGGCCCTGATGATTTTGCTTCGATGTACGAAACCATTTCACGCCGCTATAAACGTTTATCGAATGAAAGCGAAAAATTTCCGCAACTCATTATCGTGGATGGCGGTAAAGGACAACTAAGTGCTGCCGTAGTCGCCCTCAAAGACTTGGATTTGTACGGAAAAATGGCCATCATAGGCATCGCCAAACGCTTGGAAGAAATCTATTTTCCCAATGACCCAATTCCTTTATATCTGGATAAAAATTCCGAAAGCTTAAAACTGATTCAACAAATGCGGGACGAGGCGCACCGTTTCGGTATCACATTCCACCGCAACAAACGCAGTAAGCAACAAGTTACGTCCGAATTGGATAACATCAAGGGTATAGGCCCTTCCGCGAAAGAGATTCTGTTAAAGAAATACAAGAGTTTGAAACGGATAAAGGATGCCCATGCGAATGAATTGATAGAATTAATCGGGCCGCATAAGGCGAAAATTTTGCTGAACGGATTAAAAAGAAAAGAAGAATTAGTAATTAAAAAAGAATGAATGAAAAAATCAACATGGCTTCTGTTGGCTTTAGCCGGATGGTCGGGTGTATTTGCACAGGAAAACAAGGCACAAAAAATGAAAACCGCCTTCCAAAGCGAAGCCTTTCAACTCACCGGCTACGGACAAGTGATTTACAAGGTAGATGAACAGACCAATTCGATTGATATCGCACGCGCCTTTCTTACCGCCAAAGGCAAATTAGGGGCGGAAAATCGGTTCGGATACTTGTTGTCCTACGATTTCGCCGGCTCCAAACTGCACGAATTGTATGGAGAATGGACGCCACTCAAGGGGTTGAATGCACGCTTCGGTCAATTTAAGATTCCGTTCACCTTGGAAAACCCAATATCGTCCTCACGCATGGAAACGATTAATGGCGCTCGTTCGGTTTCGGCCATGAGCGGAGGCACGGGTGATGTCAATGCGGATGAAAAAGGCTCGAAATCCGGTCGCGACGCAGGCTTTCAATTATCGGGTTTCCTGTTTCCCCGTCCGAATTTTCCCCTGCTGGAATATGCTGTCGGACTGTTCAACGGAGCGGGCATGAACACTCAGGATGTGGATAACCGCAAGGATTTTATCGCTTCACTCTATCTGCAACCTGTCAAAAGCCTCCGGTTGGGGACTTCGGTCTATGCCGGTCGGCTAAACAATGACATTCGCAACCGGATGGCTTTTAGCGCTGAATATCAGGGAAAAAGATGGTATAGCCGGGCAGAATACATCGCCGCCAAGGACGGCAACAGCCAACGAAACGGCCATTACGGCCTGTTGGTTTGGAAAATCACTCCCGACAAATGGGAAGCGCTGGGGAAATATGAATATTACACTCCCGAGAAATCCATAACCAACAATAATATAAACGATTATACATTGGGTGTGAATTATTATTTTGCGTATTTATGCCGCCTCCAACTCAATTATATCTATTCCGAGGATAGACTGCACGGCAACAATAAGGCTGTCATGGCACAAATGCAATTGTTTTTTTAATGAAAAATTGTTCGTACTTTTGTTTCTGAATCAAATTGAATAAAAATGTACAAAATCAGCAAACAATTTTCATTTTCCGCTTCACATGTTTTAAGTTTGTTGGGCAATGACCATCCCTGCGCACGGATGCACGGACATAACTATTTGATTACCGTCCATTTACAAGCGGAAAAATTAGACGAATACGGTTTTGTAAAAGACTACAAAGCCCTGAAAATTGTCAAACAATACATGGATGAAACCTTCGACCATCGCCATTTGAATGATGTTATCCCCGGACATCCCACCTCGGAAAACATCGCCCGATTTATCTACAACCGCTTCAAACCCGAAATTCCCGAATTGTACGCGGTGGAAGTGAGCGAAACACCCCAAACGTCCTGCATCTATGAACCTTAACGTAAAGGAAATTTTCTATTCCCTCCAAGGCGAAGGCGGACGGCAAGGTGAAGCATCTATTTTCATCCGGCTCGCCGGTTGCAATCTGAAATGCAACTTCTGCGATACCGATTTTGAGGGTGGAACCGAGATGAATCCCGACCAAATACTGACGGCCATTCGCCCTTTCCCCTGCCGGTGGATTATCTGGACGGGCGGCGAACCCACTCTGCAACTCACCGACAAGCATTTGTTGCTCTTTAAACAGGCAGGCTATCGGCAAGCCATCGAAAGCAACGGCCATCGGCCATTGTCCGGCTTGCTGGATTATACGGTCATCAGCCCCAAAGGCAATCCCCTGTACGCGAAACCAATCAATGCCACCGCCGATGAAATCCGTTTGCCGGTGCAGGTCGGCGATACGATTCCCGAAATAGACCTTCTGCCCGTCGCCAAACACTATTTTTTAAGTCCTATTTTTGATGCGGATAAGACCAAAGCCAACATCGATTTTTGCGTCAAAACCATCAAACAACACCCACAATGGCGATTGAGCCTGCAAATGCACAAACTGATTGGAATAGAATAATGGAACGCTTTGAAGTCAACATCTTGGGTTGCGGTTCGGCGCTTCCGACCACGCGGCATTTTTTGAGTTCGCAGGTCATCCGGCTGCACGAAAAGCTCTATATGATTGATTGTGGCGAAGGTACGCAGTTGCAGGTTCGCGCGATGAAGCTGAGATTTCAACGGCTGAATCATATTTTCATCTCTCATCTGCACGGCGACCATTGCTTCGGTCTGCCCGGTCTGATTTCCACCTTGAACTTATTGGGACGAACCGCCGATTTACATGTTTACGCCCAGCCGGATGCCAAAAACGTCTTTCAACCCCTCATGCAGTACTTTTGCAAGGGAATGACGTATTCCGTTATCTTCCACGATTTTAATCCTGCCGCCAACGAAATCATTTTCGAAGACCGCTCCTTAACGGTCTCCACGATTCCCTTAAAGCACCGCGTTCCGAGCGCCGGTTTCCTGTTGGAAGAAAAGCCGAAAAGTCCGCATATTATTCGGGAGATGATTGATTTTCATCGCATTCCCATCAGCCAAATTCCAGCCATTAAAAGCGGCGCCGATTTCAGTACTGCCGATGGCGTCCTTATCCCGAATCGCTTGTTGACCAAACCCGCTGTACCCCCTGCCAGATACGCCTACTGTTCGGATACGGCATATTCCGAAAAAATTATTTCCATCATTGAAGGCGTTGACGTGCTGTACCACGAAGCCACTTTCAGCAACGCAGACCTTGCGCGGGCGAAAGAAACCTGTCACTCGTCCGCCCAACAAGCCGCCACGATTGCGAAAGCCGCTCACGTCAACCAATTGGTCTTGGGGCATTTCTCGGCACGCTATCCCGATGAAACCGTTTTGCTGAATGAAGCGCGTGCTGTCTTTCCCAATACGGTTTTGGCAAATGAGGGGAAGGTGATTATTGCTTAAGAAGCATGTTCTTGACACTCTGCACGTCCTGAATTATATTTTTATTATTTTTCAAGTTGAATTGTTTGTACAAAAGTACATAAATATTTTTATGTTGAAAATTAATAATATAAAAGTTTATTTAATAGATATTCTTTGCGAGTAGTGAGGTTGAGCATTCGACGCTTTGTGTGGCACATCATCAATCTTTTAAATATTTTTGTTATTAGTTTTTCAAAAAAATCTTCAAAATTATTTGCAATTGTAAAAGAAACCAGTGTATATTTGTAAAATGGCTTTAGTAAAAATAAATCACACCTAATATTATTATGAACACGCAAATTAACAAACTTTATTTTCTGTTGTTATGCTTGACTGTAACAACCACCGCATTTTCACAAAATTATCTCAAATCGCCTCAAGCGCTTGAAAATGAATTGAAATCCGATTACGCAAATAAATTATTCATTGCTAAAATATCAATCTTATGAAAAATCTGAAATTTCTACAAATTGTTTTGGTGCTCGCGCTCTGCTCGTGCGGTTCCTGCGAAGATGAAGACAAACTCCCCGGTACGAAACCCGAAATGCTGATTGGGAAGTGGGAAAGCCTTCAAAATGGCGGATTATTTTTTGATGCACACACTTGGTTGGAAAGGTATGAATTTACAGAAACAGGAGGGTTTATGGTAAAGACGTATTACGATCCTATCGCAAAAGTTTTCTTAGATCCAGATACGCTCAACTACTTTGCTAATTGGTCTTTTTCAGTAGAAAATGAAACAATTTATTTTGAAAATTATAGAGGAAGTAGATGGACGTTATTTGCTAAAGGATTGACATCTGATTCTATTTTCTTGGGTTGCAATGACTGCATTTATTACAAAATTAAAGAATAATATAAATCTTAAAACTAACAAATTATGAACACACAAATTAACAAATTTAGCTTATTGTTGCTATTCTTGGTTATTACCAATGCAACATTTTCGCAGAATTATCTCAAATCGCCTCACGCGCTTGAAAATGAATTAAAATCCGATTACGCAAATAAATTATTCATTTCTAAAATATCAATCTTATGAAAAATCTGAAATTTCTACAAATTGTATTGTTACTCACGCTCTGCTCGTGTAGCGCCTGCGAAGAAGAAGATGACAAACTCCCCGGTACAAAACCGGAAATACTGATTGGAAAGTGGGAACGTTTGGGTAGTGGTGGATTATTTTTTGATTCACACACGTATTGGGAAAGGTATGAATTTACAGAAACCGGAGGAATGATAACAAGACAATATTATAATTCTGAGGAACAAAAATTTGACATTCCAAAGGCACTGGGATATTTTCAAGATTGGTCTTACTCCGAAGCAGAGGAAAAAATTCATTTTGTAAATCATCAAGGAAGTCGCTGGTATCAATATGTTTTACAAATAGCACCTGATTCTATCGTCCTTGGCATAGGTACATATCATAAAATAACAAATTAAAATTTTAAAAACATGAAGACTCTTACTAACAAATTTTATTCGTTGTTGTTATTGTTGATCGTAGCAACCACCGCATTTTCACAAAATTATCTCAAATCACCACAAGCGCTTGAAAATGAATTGAAATCCGATTTGAATGTTTTGTTTCAGGATTTGGACACATCCAGAATCACTTCGGGATTGCTGTCCAATTATGCCTTGGAATATGTTGAGATTGCTCCATTTAATGGTATTCCATCAGATACCAATTACGTGGATGGATTCACGGCAAATAGCCAATTAAGTCAATGTTCTTTTAATATTCTTTTTTATTAACAATTTTAATTCAAATGCTTATGAAACAGTTATTATTTATTTTTTTAGCGCTTAGTCCGCTTTTGACGTGTTCGTCCTGCCAGGATGATGAGGATAAACTTCCGGGAACAAAACCGGAAGTGCTTCTGGGGAAATGGGGAAACCTTACGAATGTGGGAGCTTTCCTTGATAATTACATTTACGAGACCTTTGAATTTACAAAAACGGGAGGTTCGATAAAGCAAATGAAATATTTTCCGGAAGAGGACAGATATGAAGATTATCATGCAAGTTATTTTACAGATTGGTCTTATGATGGGAATTATATCCACTTTCTATACAAAAAAGGTGGATTTATCAATACATGGAGTCAGCCTGTTTATAAGCTAACTCTGGAATTTCTTTCACTGGGAACCGGTCAAAATAATTGTACTGTCTATTACAAAATACAAGAATAATAAATATTTTTTAATACTTAAAATCATGAAAATAAATTATAAAATTCAATTACCTTGGTTCGGCGTAGGCTCCAGCCCAATGTCGTCAACTTAAGGAAATGATGTCAATATTTTTACTCCAAAATTTATATTAAAAACCTCTGGAATCATTCTTAGCTATTGTGTATACTCAAAGAAAATAATACGCAAATCCTTAAATTGACGACATTGGGCTCCAGCCTACGTCGTGCTAAAAGCGGGGCTCCAGCCTCGCAAACCAACAAGTACAAGATAAATTTGATAAAAAGTTTGAGATGAAAATTGAAAAGAATAGCTTTGTATTTGGATTAAAGGCAAGTCAAAGACCTGCTTTTAGCAGCGACGTAGCGTGGACGCCATAGCCGTCAGTTTAAGCCGCTAAAATCCACTATTTCAGCAGGTAAGCGTTGTCTCTAAAATGCAAAAAGCACCGCTTGCCTTGTTTCCAAAACAAGATGACCGCTCCATGTCACCTCTCCG
>SNRY01000730.1_pt1 | contig 10285 bp, 14 predicted proteins | sample 4693421 | NCBI WGS metagenome assembly SNRY01 (sample SAMN11003215, study PRJNA524138) | termite gut metagenome | isolation source: Bacteroidetes bacterial symbionts from single cell of protist host amplifed... | host: Streblomastix strix ... | reverse complement strand
GAACTCTTTACGTAAAAATTCTTTGGGAATGTCCATAATAATGCTTTTTTCAAAATTATACATAAATAAAAAACTACAAGATTCTTAACCTGTAGTTTCCATTTACACAATATTATGGACACTGTCGCGGACTACATAATTCTTTGAGCATTGCCATCAATGGTTTATCTTTTTCCCAATCCGGTAAATCTGTTTCGATACTGATATTTGCCTTTTCCAAAGCAATTCGTTTCATTTCAGTATCTGCCCGTGCGTAAATTTCGGTAGTAGTTACATGGGCATGCCCAAGAAAATCACGGATATATATCAGATTAATACCGGCTTGTAACATGTGCATCGCCCTTGAATGACGAAAAACATGAGGGGATACAAAATTTGGTATCAAAGGGTTATCTTTTTTAGCAGCATCGCAATATTTTTTGAGTATATTAGGCTATTCCAGCACGTGTCATTTTATGCCTTTGATGATTGAAAAACAAGGGATAGTCTAGTTTCTCGTTCACAGACAGATGATTCTCTTTTATATATGACTTCAGTATTTCCGCCATATTTGTTGAGATTGGAACTGTTCGAGCTTTATTACCCTTACCCGTAAGCGTTACTGTATATGGCTTGACTAACCGAACATCCCTTACCCGTAAGTCGGTTAGTTCTTGAACACGGGCAGCCGAATCATACAGCAGACTCAATAAAACGGCATCCCGTCTACCGAATCTGGTTGTCATACTTATTTCAGCAATTACTGATTTAACAGTTTCGGCTGTAAGATATGCCAGTTCCGGTTGTGGTTGTCTCAACGATGATATTTCGAGTATTCTCTGATTCTGGAATAAATATTCCGGTTTACGTGTCTTGATATAATGTATAAAAGCATGAATAGCAGCAAGTCGTTGATTTTGAGTCGAAACACTGTTATCTCGGTTTGTATTCAGCCACATCAGAAAATTTTCAATAAAGTCACTGTTGAATTTTTCCAAGGTGAGCCGTTCGGCAGATATATGATATTGTTCTTCGGAGAAAACAAGAATCAGTTTGAAAGTGTCTCTGTATGATTTTACCGTGTTTTCACTCATATTCCGACTGGATAAATATATCTTCAGAAAAGCCGTAAGACATTCTGCAAAATCTGTTGTTTTCATTCTATACCTCCTTTTTTAGGAATGATAAATCCATATTTTTGGTCTAATATGGCGGTTATCTCCGGATATAGTTCTGAAGTCAGTCTCAAGTATCGCTCCGTTGCGGTCAAGTCGTTATGTCCAAGATATGCGGACAGTCTGGGTAATGCCGCCGTAAGCTCTTTTCCTTCCCGTACCATCTTTTCAAGACTGTGTACTGCAAACGTATGACGAAAATCATGTACTCTCGGTCCTTTGCCACGACCACCATGGGATATGCCGGCTTTCCATAAGATTTCCCTAAAAACACAGTAAATAGCTTTATCCCCGTATTTGTTACCATCGGGAGCTGTGAAAAATAATTATTATCACCAGTTGTTTTATTTTCTGCATAATTTTTACAAAGAGACGTTAATTCTTCGGACATCGGAATATATCTTGTCTTTCCAAATTTGGATTCACGAACGATTAAGACACCATCAGGTAGAGATACATCTTTCACTTGAAGATTTGTAGCTTCTGAAACTCGTAATCCACAACAGTACAACATACGAAACAATACAGGCATAATAATATGTCTTTGAGGTGCAGCAGAATACCGGTTCAATTTTAATGTATCAATACTGGCAAAGAATAAATGGATTTCCTCGTGGGTAAAAATGTAAGGAGTATAACTCCATTGGAGTCTTCCAAGTTCATTTTTGGTCGGAATATATGCCTCATATCCATTTCGTTGCATGTATTCGGCAAACAATTTCACCAGTGCAAATCTTGCATAACGATTCCTATCCGAATCCATTACTCTTTTGGTATACCAAGCCTGTGCGACTTCCGCAGGGAGTGTGTTTTCGGAGAATGTAAACTCACACGTAAATCTCGAAAATTCTCTTAAATGTTTAGCTTCTGTATTATAAATACATCCGATAGCCCGTTTTTCGGCTATGAAACTTTCACAAAGGTTCGCCAAAAGACCCTCATATTCATATTTCATGATTGACGATGTATTTTTCATAACTTTATACCTCCCAATGATAAAGCGCAATCGCGCAACCCGTCAATATCAACTCTCAGATAAGGTGAAGAAGATACAATACTCGTATGCCCCATAATTTCGGATAGTACCTGTAATGGAACATTCTGTTCCAGTAAATTTCTCGCAAGTGCATGACGTAATGAATGCATCCCGCTGACTGTTCCCTCTTTTTTCCGAATACCACACCTGTTCATTTGACGGTGTAGAATACATCCGAAAGCACTACTTTGAAGATTGGTATATGGAGCATTACAACTTAAAAATAAATAAGGACTAGTCGATTTTGGTCTGCCATACCGTAAATAATCTATTATTGCCCAGCCAATTTCATTAAGTATTGGATAAATTGCCTTTTTATCAGTTTTATACTGTTGAAATTCAATCTGCTTACGTTCCCATTTCAGATTATCAAGTTTAAGATTCGCAATATCGGATGCACGGATTCCGAGTTGTACAACCAATGATAATACAGCATAATCCCTTTTCCCTGAAGGACTTCCTTTGTCTATACTACTAAGTAATTTAACTATTTCATCCTTACTCCATAATGCCGGAACATTTTTATGATTAGGTGTTTTAATGCGCGGAATAAGGGTGGTTAGGTTTTTATCACAATAACTGCTTTCAAATACAAACCTTAAATAGAATTTGAGTGTTCTTAACCGATGCATGGTATAGACAGGAGAACCACCCTGCATGGATAATATATAGCCAGATATTACTTCGGGTGTCACATCATTGACACTTTCAATATGCCGGAATCCCATGAAATCATAAAATAATTTGATGTGGTGAATCCGTATTTTTTTTGTGGCTGCGCTTGTATCGGATGATTGAATAGATTTTATATATGCTTTAATTACATGATTGTCTTTTACTGACCAATCATAATCTGGATTAATATCACGTATTCTCACAAATGCACCATACATCCGATATTCACCAAGTAATCGGATACATCGAATCCCCGAATGAATCTTAGCAGGCAATCGACCTAATCGTATTTTGGGAGGATAGTCATATTTTTCTTTTAGAAATTCTGCTCCCAATTCTTCAGAAAACGTATTTTCAAACCCTTTTCCTTTTACAAACTGAGCGAACTGTTTGCTTGTACGCTTAAATAAAGCAATGTAGGCTGCTACATATTGTAAGCGTTTCATTTCTCCGACTACACCGTCTTCTAACTCTGATAATAATTTTTTTCTTTCCATACATTTGATTTTTTATTAAATTAAACAATTCACAATCAAATGTAAAATATTATGGAAAGTAATTTAACTTATTCCCTTTTGTGATACCAATCTTGTTCTTATTCTTTCCATAATTGATTTCTTTTCATAATCCTTGCCCCCTGAGAAAGCGACGTGGAAGCCTTCGTCGCTCATGCTTAGAGCAAGCTGATAAGCTTTACGGATAAATTTAACAGCCTCCCGTTCTTTCTGTAGTAATCCTATTCTCATTATCAAATATTCCTATTTCGACTTTTCATCCTCATTGATAATGCCCGATTCTATCAATAAAGGTTTCGTTGCAGCAGGATTGTCCGCCTTTGCCATGATTCCGAGCACTTGTGCTTTCACTTTATAGGCATCTACCGCAACCTTACCAAGATCAGCTACTGCTTTTGCCGTTTCCACATCCATTTTTTCATTTTCAGAAGCATTTTTATCCTTACTGTTTTTCAGCATCCATATAGCATCATCCATATGCTCTATGATTCTATTTAAGTCCGCACTACTTTTTTTCATGTTCCTTTATTAATTTATTTAATTTACTTACTTTCCTTAATTGCTTTTTTCACATCGTCTGGATAACGCTGCATCGTATTCTCTCTTATATTTTCCGCCTTACTCACCATGTAAAGATTCTCAATGCGTATGTTCAATTTATTTCCGTCTTTGAATTTGATATTCTGTCCGGGAGGAATCTTCCCATTATGCTGTCGCCAAAGCAGTTTATGTTTATACTCGAATACATTCGGTTCCGCTACTTTAATTTCTATATATCCATCCCTGTTCGTTCGTTCATATCCTACCGGTTTGTGATTGTGAGGAATGTGTCCTTTTCCAAAGCGGGTTGGCTTGGTTTTCTCTATTGATTCTTCAGACATGTATTCGGTTTGCTTTTTCCCTTTATTTGCAGGAACGTGTCCTTTCGGGAAGAAACCCTTTGAGGAATGCTCCCGTTTAAATTCTTCAGTTTTGCGCAGTCCCTGTTTGAAGGCTGCTGCAGACGCCGCTCCTTCCGAAACGCCCAGAATTTCCGCTATCTGTGCATTTGTCTTTTTGTTATAAAGCTGTTTCAATATCTTTACCCTGTCTGGATTCCATACGAGCAATTCTTTTGACCGCTTTAATCCGCACCTCGTTGCCCTGGTTTTGACTGCACTAATTGTCCTGCCAAGTTGCACGGCTAATTCTGAAACATCTCCACTTTGATAATAAATGTGAAGCAGGTGCAATTCCTCTTTTGTCCACAAATTTTTCATTTTCTTAAGTTTTTAGAACGGTTCATATTCACTCTTCGGTTCAATCGCATTTTCCAGCTCATAAAACAATGTCCTGCAGGCATCAAAACCACAGAAAAACTTTCCGGTTCCGATATTGCGTCCTTTTGCTATATCAATTAGTGCAATTCCTTTAGTTTTAACAGTGTCATAGGGTTTGGGAAAATTCCTGCCATAGCATTCCGGTCTGTAAATCAATAGGACAATATCTGCGGCTTCCGCTATCTGCCCGCTGTCGCGCAACCGGTTAAGAGAAGGAACAGGATTATCCTTATCCCTGCTAAGTTGAGACAAAGCAATAATCCAGATTTTTATTTCTTTCGCTAAATTTTTTAAACGCCGCGACACCTCAGCCATTTGCTGTTCTTTGTTTGCGCCTTTCATGTTGACATTTAGGATTTGCAGGTAATCAATCACCGCGCCGTTAATGTCATGGCGAATCTTCATCGCACGTATGGAAGAGAGTATGATATCTATGTTGGAACTATCCCTGTCATCGAACACCAAGTTGTATTTGATTATCTTTCCCATTCCGGAATCTACCTGCTGCAATTCATGCGACAATAGAGGGGCATAGAGAATCCGGCTTGACGAAACCCCCGATTTAGCAGCAAGCATACGCGCCGTTAGCTGTTCTTTCGTCATTTCCATCGAGTAGAACGCTATTTTTGCGCCACTTTCCATCGCATTCATACAAAGAGAAATGGCAAACGAAGTCTTGCCTTGGGAATATTCAGCGGCTATCACTACAAAATCTGTGGCTTGCAAGCCTCCGCTTCGCTTGTCAAACTCCTTAAATCCCGTGCGTGTCCTCGTCACCTGATTTACGTTGCTTATATTCAGGTTGATAAGTTCATGAATGTTTTGGACAGCATCCAGCATTGTAGCCGTCTTATTTGAAGAAAGGTTATACATTCCTTCAAGACTTTTTCTCACCTCTTCAATGATGTCGGCATTATCTTCTATTTCCGAGCATGAATCCACTATTAACTTTTGTCCAATCTCCCATAATTTTCTTTTTACGGATAAATCGTAAAGTCTTGCTGCATGTTGATAAAGACCTATGATGAGAGATGCGGATGTCAGTTCCGTAATGGCAAAAGGAGTGGTATTCGGATCTGTTTTTTTCGCTTCTGCAAGTACTGTAATAATATCCGGACTGTCTCCGTGTGAATCGACCTGAAGAATAGCCCTATAAATTTTTTTGTGAAAATCGTTGTAAAAACACTCTTCATTAAGAATTTCTCTTACCTCGTCAAGTGCATACTCTTTTGAGAGCAATGTCCCCAACACTGCTTTTTCTGATAGCTCATCATGAATTATCATATTATTTCCCATATTCTTTTTTTGCCCAGTTTAATACAGTCCGATACAGGTTTGTATAGCGTTTACGCAGGTCTTTCCGGTTTTCTATCTGTTCTATAATAGATGCTATTTCGGTTGATGTATAAGTTTCTTTTAGTTTTATAAGTTCTTCCTCCGTTATCTGATGAGGAAAATTCTTTGTATCTGCGCAGTAAGGCGCTTTTTGTGCCATCCATTCTTTGAATTTTTTATACGATTCTGATTCTAAAATGGGGGGTACGGGCGTGGAGACGTTAGTCTCTCCTTTCTTATCTGCGTTAGCAGATTCTTTATTCTTAGTCTTTATCTTATTATTATATGTTATGCTTTCACCTAAAGATTCATCTAAAGATTCACCTCGGTTTCTACTTAAATATTTTAAGTTGCTTTTGTTTTCATCTAAAGGTTTATCTAAAGATTCATCTCGGTTTCTACTTAAATATTTTAAGTTACTTTTATCGCTTATTAATTCATAAACAGGACTTTGCGTGTTTCTTTTACCATTTTGAAATTCTATTAAACCTACTTTTTGTAACCGTTTACGCGCATCAACTAAACTGGGCTCCGTTATACCAAGATTAGCACAAATCAATCTGTTTGAAATCTCAAATGGATTTTCCCAACCGCGCTCGTTACACTCTTTAAGGAGAAAGAAGTATATATCGGCTTGTAAACTGCTTATCCGGTACCTTCTCCGTACTGTCCAGAATTGATTTAAAAATTGGATATAGGTCATGTATGTTAATCTGTTCTACTTATTGTAAAGACAAAACACCCCCTCCGCATGAAAAAACGCAATTTTCACACAAACGATAAAAACAGCCCTAACAACTGTGTCAGGACTGTTTTAAGAATCAATCGGAAGGTTACTACGGAGACAAACCTGCAAAGGCAATATCAAAATACTTCATTCTTTCACTTTAATTTTACGTTATATGTTAAGCCATTTCAAATACGGGGTAAATATTCATGTCTTTAACAATAACGGTTTTATGTATCTGTAAGAATCCACCAAGACTCCAATCACAACCCTTTCCTTTTACATACCGTCCTATACAATTATAATAGATCTTATTATTAAAATCTGTAATTCCATTTTCAATAAAATCTTTCCCGGATTGAACATTACCACACGATGGGCATTTAAATTTCCAATCTTCCGGATTGTTCCCGTACCTTTCTTTTAATTGCTTTAGCCAATCCTCAATAAGTAAAATTTTTACGTTGCTATCCGCTTTAATCTCAGGTTGATTACAGCCCTGATAGAAGTTCATATACCAATACGTCCGCTTTTCTTCCCATTTAGCGATAACTTCTTCTTTCGTTTTTCCTGTAAATTTTCCATACTGTTCTGCTCGCTCAATAATCCATTTATATTTATCGCAGTAAGCATGCCCGCAGCATTTTCGACCTGATTCTTTATTACAACCGGCAGGATTAAAGCAACCCTGTCCATGCTCATTACAGTCTTTTATTACTGCGTTTTTCAATGATTCTATTCCTTTTTCCATAATTATTTTAAATTTATATGAAGTCTTTTAATTCTTTTTGAAGCCTCAGCTTACCTAAGAATATGTTGTTTTTACCGTCCCTAACTCACATACGTCATTTGAATATTCCCAGCTCGTTTCTTATTCGTTTTTCGCATATTGCCACATAATCAGGATTCAACTCAAACCCTACATAATTGCATCCAAGTTTCCGCACTACTATCGCCGTCGTGCCGGATCCCATGAAAGGGTCTAAAACAATCCCGCCTTGAGGGCAACCGGCGAGAACACAATCTTTAATCAATGATTCAGGAAAAGATGCAAAATGATTTTCGCGAAGAGGTTTTGTGCAAACAGTCCAAACAGAACGTTTATTTCGCATATATTTACCATCGTTCATTATCCACCGTTCATGGCTTCTCGCCGCAAATGCCTGTGGGTTTAAACCTGTGATGCCTTGTTGCGAATATTTATGGCTGCCCTTTGTTCGGGTATCTTTACGCCCATCGTAAGAAGCAATTTCCATAATTGCCTCATTATTGAAATAATATTTATCACTCTTGGAGAGAAGGAATAAATATTCATGTGATTTCGTACACCGGTCTTTTACCGATTCAGGCATCGGATTGGGTTTGTGCCAAATAATGTCTTGTCGTAAATACCATCCGGCATTTCTCAAAGCAAACGCAAGCATCCAAGGAATACCAATCAGGTCTTTGCGCTTTATATATTCATGTTTTTTGTCTGTAGATCTTATTGTACCTTTACCACCAAAATTGGAACATTCGCGGTTTATACTCTCGTTCCTTTTTCGACGTTCGTATTGGTATATTCCGGCAGAACTCCCGCTATATCCTTTACCGCCCCAATAAGAATCGCCTATATTTATCCAGAGAGTACCTGTCGGCTTCAATATCCGGTACACTTCGGTAAAAACTTCTACTAACTGTTCTATATAAGCTTCGGGAGTGTCTTCTAACCCTATTTGGTTATCTATCCTAATGGCACCGCATTTAAGGCAAACTCCTTTTGGTAAATTTTTTGCGTTTCCCCGGTTTGTTGATTGTTTCCATTTTTCAAATCCTGCTTCTTCCCTTATTGAATGTTGACAATTCGGATCGCCACCTTCCCATTTTGCAGTTCCATAATCCCGAAACCCGTAATAAGACGGAGAAGTTATACAGCAATCTACACACTCGCTGGGTAATTCCTTTAACCCGGAGCGACAATCGGTATTATAGATATTATTTAAAATAGTTGTTTGATCCATGTTAAGGCTTATATGAAATCTTTCAATTCTTTTCGAAGCCTCAACCTCGTTGAAAATATGTTGCTTTTTACCGTTCCTAACGGAAGCCTCAATTTTTCTGCTATTTCAGAATATTTATATCCCGAAACACGCATCATAATTTCAGTACTTAAAGGGGATGGCAGAGATTTGAGCGCGTGTCGTATTTCTTTCGCGCTGTAAGAGCCTTCTGTGTCTCCGTCACCGGTATCTTGCAAGGAATTTAAAAGAAACGATGACTCTGTTCGGTCAACAAAAGTTTTTTTGCATGCCTCTTTCCGGTAATTGTTAATAAAAATATTACGTATAATAGTGTACATCCACACCTTGAAATTGGTATCGGGCGTATATTTACCTTCATAGTCCAACGCCTTTAGCGAGGTCTCCTGTAGAAGATCATTTGCATCTTCCCTGTCTGCGGTTAATTTATAGGCAAAACGAAGTAGTTCATTCTGCACTTCCAATAAGTTTTTGTGAAAAACAGTAGTGTTCATGATGTTATGCTTTTACTTATGGAGCATAACAGAGAAAAGTAATGTGAATCGGCGTAAAACAAAAAAAGCCGAACTACTAACTCTTACGAATTAATAGTTCAGCTCACAACCATGGCGCAAATATAAAAAGAGTTTTTATATCCGCAATATTTTTTCTGTTATTTTTCGGAACGTAATTCTTTAAGTTCCAATTCGAGTTCTTCTATCCGTTTTTTCTTTAGGCGGTTTTCATGCATAGAACGGTATTCTACGACATATTTTTCTACGACTTCTTTTAACTCATCGCTAAATTCACCGAGTGTAATGAAATTTCCACATGGAAAGTCAAAGTATTGTGCTCTGTCCTCTACGTTATTTGCAGCCCATATTGAGAACTCATATTTTTCGTCTATTACAAGAACTAAAATATGTTTGCTACTTTTTTCCACGCTCACTTCAAATTCTTCGTTCAAAATTTTGCTTATAAAGTACTCTTGTACTTCTTTGATTTTTTCTTCCATGATTTTTGTTATTAATTACATTAGTAGATAGTTCTGTTATTTTTTAAGCGACAATTACGTCCATATTAAATTTTGCAGGATCGTTAGTATAGTCAATAACCTTTCGTATTGCCATATCCGCCTGTTTTTGATTCGTATGTACATAGCTATAAATAGGACGGTTTTCTTTCATTGACTGCCCTATACAATATTCAATTATTTCTATTCTAACGCCTAAATCGAACGCAAACTGAGAAAATGTTTTACGTGCTGAGTAATAGCTCATTTTGCTTTTTATATTGAGCCGTTGGGCCATCTTTTTTATACAACTATCTAAGTAGCTTCTAAAATTTTCATAAGTAAACTTATATCCAAAATCAAGTTTACCATTTTTCTTTATGTATTTTTTTACTAAGTACATGACAAAAATTTGAAAATATCTATTCTGTGTGTATTTTGCGGGTTCATCAAGATATTAGCAATAATCCCCCAACCATATTTGAATAGACTTTTCGCCTTTCGTCCATGTTTTT
>SNRY01000729.1_pt1 | contig 10297 bp, 8 predicted proteins | sample 4693421 | NCBI WGS metagenome assembly SNRY01 (sample SAMN11003215, study PRJNA524138) | termite gut metagenome | isolation source: Bacteroidetes bacterial symbionts from single cell of protist host amplifed... | host: Streblomastix strix ... | reverse complement strand
TTGACGGATTTAAAAACAGAATTCTCTCTAAAATAATGGCGCTCACTATCATACAACTCATTAACAAATTCAACAACAAGAATATTAACAACTTAAAAACTTGGATTGCCTAAATGCACTACGGGTTGTAAATAACAAATTTGTATAATGGGATGCAAATAATGTGTAAGTTTACACCGCTTTTTCACCTCAAAACTCATGAACTTACAACCTCAACAACTCTTTTCCTTGATTTCTGAAACGGCGGATACTCTTAATGTAGAATGCCATGTAGTAGGCGGATATGTGCGTGATATGCTTTTGAATCGTCCGTCGAAAGACATAGATATTGTAGTGGTTGGAAGCGGCATTGAGATGGCACGTGCCTTTGCCGACAGGTTGGGGAAGGGTGCGCGCGTGTCTGTTTTCAAAAACTTCGGCACGGCACAAGTAAAGTATAAAGACACAGAAGTGGAGTTTGCAGGTGCACGTAGAGAGTCTTATCAACGAGATTCCCGCATACCTATCGTGGAAAACGGAACATTGCAAGACGACCAAAACCGTCGCGATTTCACCATTAATGCAATGGCTATATGCCTCAACCAGTCAAGGTTTGGAGAACTGACAGACCCGTTCAACGGAACAAACGACTTAAAAGAAAAGACAATCCGCACTCCACTTAATCCGGACATTACTTTCAGCGACGACCCTCTGCGCATGATGCGTTGCATTCGTTTTGCTTCCCAACTTAACTTTTATGTCGATAACGACACCTTTAATTCTCTTTGCCGAAACAAAGAACGAATAGAAATCATATCTAAAGAACGCATTGCTGAAGAGTTGAACAAAATTATTCTCTCTCCTGTTCCCTCCATCGGTTTTGTCGATTTGGAAAGATCTGGTTTGCTTTCTCTTATTTTCCCTGAACTAGCAGCTTTGCAGGGTATTGAAACTCGAAACGGACATTCACACAAAGACAATTTTTATCATACGCTGAAAGTGTTGGATAACGTCAGCAAACAAACGGACAATCTTTGGTTGCGCTGGGCTGCTATATTGCACGATATAGGCAAGCCCGCCGTCAAACGATGGGAGCCTCATGCGGGATGGACATTCCGCAATCATAACTTTATAGGTGAGAAGATGATTCCCTATATCTTCAATAAGATGAAACTCCCAATGAATGAAAAAATGAGATATGTGCAAAAGTTGGTAGGACTGCACATGCGCCCCATTGCAATAGCCGACGATATCGTAACCGACTCTGCGGTGCGCCGTCTTCTTTTTGAAGCGGGAGATGACATTGACGATTTGATGGCGCTTTGCGAAGCCGACATAACTTCAAAAAACGCCGAACGGAAAGTGCGTTTTATGAATAATTTTCAATTGGTACGCCAAAAACTGAAAGATTTGGAAGAGAAAGACCGCATCCGTAACTTCCAACCTCCGGTGAACGGGGAAGAAATCATGAAAACATTTGGGCTTTCTCCCTGCCGCGAAGTGGGAACATTAAAAAGCCTGATAAAAGAAGCTATATTGGACGGAATTATTCGAAATGACTATGAGGAAGCCTACGCTTTTATGATTCGCGAAGCCGGAAAAATGGGATTAGTAGAGATAAAATGAACAATGAATATTTTATATGTTTTCTGACTGGAGCCACATACTCTCCCATATTGCGTCGGCAGCCTTTGAGTTAATACTCATTGGCATAATTGCCGGAGCAATTATTATTATTGTTCTCGACAACCGCAATCCCGTAAAAACTATTGCGTGGGTATTGGTGCTTATTTTTTTACCTTTCGTGGGGTTGGCTGTTTACTTCTTCTTCGGCAGAAGCACCCGCCATCAACGCATTATAGGGAAAAAGAGCTATAACCGCTTGCTGAAAAAGCCCATGGCAGAATATTTGGCTCAGGATGCATGCCACATACCGGAAGAATACAGCCGTGTGATTCAACTTTTCCGAAATACCGGACAAGCTTTTCCTTTCGAAGGTAACAGGGTGGAGACATATACGGATGGTTCTGCCAAGATAGAATCTTTGATATGCGAACTACAAAAGGCTGTACATCACGTCCATCTGGAATATTACCTCATCGAAGATGACGATGTGGGCAGACGGATACGCGACGTCTTGGTGAAAAAGGCGCGTCAAGGAGTGAAAGTTCGCTTTATTTATGACGATGTGGGCTGCTGGACATTAAAGAAACGTTTTTTCAAAGAAATGCACGATGCCGGCATCGAAACAAGAGCCTTTCTAGAAGTTCGTTTCCCTCTATTTACGGGCAAAGTAAACTACCGCAACCACAGGAAGATAGCTGTCATAGACGGGCGGGTAGGTTTTATCGGGGGAATGAATCTGGCTGAACGATACGTGAAAGGGCTTTCGTGGGGGGCGTGGCGCGACACGCACATTCTACTCGAAGGAAAGGCTGTGCACGGTTTGCAGACGGTTTTTCTGTTGGATTGGTATTTTGTTTCTCACACGCTGATTATCTCTTCCGAATATTTTCCGCGTATTGAGCCTTGTGGTGGCACTTTAGTCCAGATTGTAACTGCCGACCCCGTAGGTCCGTGGAAAGAGATTATGCAGGGTTTGATTCTTATCATCACCGGAGCAAAGAGATATCTTTATATACAAACCCCTTATTTCTTACCTACGGAACCCGTGGCTACCGCCATACAAGCGGTAGCTCTGTCCGGGGTTGATGTAAGACTCATGATACCGAAGCGCGCCGACAACCGAATTACCAATTTAGGCTCACGTTCTTATTTAGCCGATTTACTTAGGGCAGGAGTAAAGGTTTACTTTTACAAGAAAGGGTTTCTACACTCCAAACTGATTGTGTCCGACGACAAACTCTCTACTATTGGCTCCACAAACATAGATTTCCGTAGTTTTGAACAAAATTTTGAAGTGAACGCCTTTCTTTATGATACGAATACGGCACGGCAGATGAAAGAAATATTTATGGAAGACCAACGCCGATCTACCCAAGTTTATTTAAAGCATTGGCAAAAGCGCCCCCTCCGTGAGAAAGTAATGGAATCCGTTATTCGCTTGTTTGCACCTTTACTTTAAAGATGTTTGCTACCGACACTGCTTCACCCACTCGCGTAATTCCAGTTGAGAAATACCCAACGTTCCGGCTTTTTCAAAATCCTTTTTTGCCAAATTTTTCTTATTCCGTACAAGGTTCACTTGTCCACGCAATAAGAAAGCATCTGCCGACAACGGGTTCATCTGAATAACCCTGTCTAAATCAATTAAAGCCAAATCCGGTAAATTCATCTCTAATTCCACTTCCGCACGAGCCATATAAAGTTCGGCTTCCGCAGGATATTCGGCAATTAACTTTTCCAATATATCCGTAGCCTCCCGAAACTTTTCTTCTTTTCGGTTCAAAACAGCCAATCCCAAACGTGCGCTGTAATGTTGGGGATTCATCTCCAACAAATAGTCGTAATCTATACGAGCAGCTTTGTAATCCCGTTGCTTTATATAGATATAAGCACGCATCAATAAGGCTTCGATATTTTTTCTATCAATGTCTAACACTTGGCAATAGTCCACATAAGCACGATTCGGCAATCCTTGCTCCATATATACAGCAGCACGGTTTAACAAAACAGGAATCGAATACGGAGACATATTCAAGGCATACGTATAAGATTCCACGGCTTCGTCAAAGCGTTGCATCCGCCACTGTAATGTTCCTATATTGGAAAAAATCAGTGCATTGTGCGGATTGGTGGGTTCTAATTTTAACGCTTGCCGGAATAACTCCTCTGCCTGTGCCAAGCTGTCCGCTTCCACATATTGGAATGCCCTATCCGATAATTCCCCATAAGTTTGCGCCGCAATAGGCAACGAAAGGAAAGTAACGAATATAAAGAGGACATTATTTACACGCTCTTTTAATTCTAATCCGACCATGTTCATCGCAATTTTCCGCATTGCCGCAAAGATAATTATTCCCATTATACCTCTGCTCCAATATGAAGAATTGTATCAGTTGTGTTGTATTTAAATCAAAAACATTACTTTTGCCATTAAACTTAAATAACTTTCTTTTGGAAAATCTCATGAAAAAGAAAAACACCACGAAAATAGTTCTTATCGTTCTGTTGTTAGCTGTTATAACGGCTACTTACTTGCTATTTTCCGAAAAACAGATCAACAAAGAATTGATTCAAGAATTTGACTTGGAAAAAGAAGAACTTGAAAACGAATATGCCCGATTTGCTACTCAATACGACGAGCTACAACTTACCGTAACAAACGACTCCCTCAATGTATTGTTGGAGAGAGAAAGGCTAAAAGTGCAACGCTTGCTCGAAGAATTGCACACCGTGAAAAGTAATAATACTGCCGAAATCAGGCGATTGAAAAAGGAACTCACCACATTGCGCAAAATTATGATGAGTTATATAGGCCAAATAGACTCCTTAAACCGCGTCAACGAACGTCAGAAACAAGTAATAAAAGACGTAACGGCAAAGTACAACGATATTTCACGCAAAGCGAACGAACTGATTCAAGAAAAAACAAAACTAAATCAAAAAGTATCGCTTGCTGCGCAACTGGACGCTACAAACATTTGGATTGACCCCCGCAACAAACGTAACAAGACTGTAAAACGGGTGAAGGACGTCGTAAAGCTCTGCATCGGATTTACCGTTACGAAAAACATCACTGCTACAACAGGAGAACGCATATTATATGTGCGCATTATGAAACCAGACAACAGTGTGCTGGCAAAGAATGAGTCGGATACGTTTGCTTATGAAAGCACAATGTTGCAATATTCCATTAAAAAATATACCGAATATACCGGTGAGGAACAACAAGTAATTGTTTATTGGGACGTGGAAGAATTTTTGTACGCAGGCACTTATCAAACGGACATTTTCGCGGAAGGAACCCGAATAGGCTCACAACGATTTACGCTGGAATAAACGATATATTTGGCAAACCTAATGAGAGTGGAGCGTATCGGACTCGAACCGATCACCTTAACACTGCCAGTGTTACGCTCTAGCCAGATGAGCTAACGCCCCGATGATTTGAGTGTACAAATGTAATGCAATATTCTAAAATCATTGCCACGATTACAAAAATATTCGTCGGCAGCGCATAAATGCTTATTAAAGAAAATATCATTATGGGCATCGACCCCGGTACTACCATCATGGGGTATGGAGTACTGGAAATAACGGGCAATCAACCGAAGATGATGGCAATGGGGGTTATTGACTTGCGGGCATATAAGAATCATTATTTGAAACTTCGGCAAATATTTGAATGTGTAACAAACGTCATCGAAAGTTACCTGCCTGATGAATTGGCTATCGAAGCTCCTTTTTTCGGAAAGAATATACAATCCATGCTAAAACTGGGACGGGCACAGGGTGTAGCTATGGCTGCCGCTTTAAATCGCGACATTCCTATTGTAGAATACGCGCCGTTGAAAATAAAAATGGCTATCACTGGCAACGGGCAAGCTTCAAAAGAACAAGTGGCGGACATGTTGCAACGTTTGTTGAATATTTCAAAAACGGATATGCCTGCCTTTACAGATGCTACAGACGGATTAGCTGCTGCCTATTGCCATTTTATGCAAAGGGGGAAACCGGTAAGTGAAAGAAGTTATGGGGATTGGAAAGATTTTATAACCAAAAATCCTAAAAGAATAAAGTAACCTCTATATTTACCCCCATCGTCCTCCCACCGCCTTCCTGTGAGTAATGAAAAAGATGTTTCCGTACAACACCGACTTTATAGCATCGCAAATTTAAGATAGACAACGTCCTATTTCTTTCGTGAACAACTTTTTGTGACTTTCATTAAATTCACTACAGGTTATTTTTATTGTTAATTTGCATAGAATGTTATTAATAATTCATACCTTTGATTTATCAAGTTAAAAACCTATAAATGATTTTCAAAACATTACAAAATATTCTTGCAAAAGGACAAAGATTCTTTAAACATAGATATTCCTTTCTTCTCATAGGTACTATATTTGGTATAACCTTTGCGGCAAGCCTATACAAGGCATCGGCTCATCTCTCGACTGACAAATCGTGCTTGATGTGCCACGTACACCCTCACGTTGAAGATAGCTGGAAACTATCGAAACACGTAAACAATAAGAGCGGAATTAAAGTACATTGTGTGGATTGCCATCTACCGCCGAGCAGCAATACGTGGGCACACTACACGGCAAAAGCCCGGCTGGGTATAAAAGATACATGGGCTTATTTGACAAAAGACAGTGCCGACTATGATTGGGACAGCATGTCAGAACTCGACCATGCGGTAACGTATATCCCGAATATATCGTGTAAAGAGTGCCATCAAAATCTTTTCCCTGAAGGGATGACGGACGATGCCGTTATTGCTCATTTATATTATGATGAAAATGAAAAGAATTTGAATCTTCAATGTATTAGTTGTCATCTTGATGCAGGGCATTACAATCCGAACTATAAACATTCGAAATTGGCAATTGTTCCCTCATCGAACAGAGGCGGAAAAAAAGATAGCTCTTCGTATTTCAAAACTGCCACTGTTGTAACGGAATTTAAAGATTATAATGAGCAAATTCCCGGTACTCCGTTGTCGTTTAAAATGGTTGCCCTTCCCGGCGGGTCATTCAAAATGGGTAGCAGCGAAAAAGAGACATTCCATAAAGAAGATGAATCCCCTGTGCGCAATGTAACCTTGACTCCGTTTTTTATAGGAGAAACAGAAGTTACGTGGGATATGTACTGGGAATTTTACATGCACACAATGAGTGAAGGGCGTACCCCTCCCGAAAAAGTATATGCCAATAACAGTAATCCGAATGTTGACGCAATTTCAGGACCTACTCCCCCGTTTGGATTTCCCGACCAAGGTTGGGGAAGCGGCGATCGCCCAGCGATTACCATGACGCACTATGCAGCAGAGACCTTTTGCCAATGGTTATCGCAAAAAACAGGAAAACAATATCGTTTGCCTACAGAAGCCGAATGGGAATATGCAGCACGTGGCGGCACGGAAACTCCATACTTCTTTGCAGGAAACCCGAAAAAGTATTCTGATAACAGCTTTTGGCGTAAATTCTTTGCGGCTGATACGGATGTTATTTCTTCTTACGTAATATATAAGAAAAACAGTAAAAACAGAACGCAAGAACCCTATACGGTTGAAGCGAATCCGTTCGGCTTGAAAAATATGGCAGGTAATGTGATGGAATATTGTGCAGACAAATACGATGCCCAAGCTTACGCTAAAAGCGACAAGAATGTGACGAACCCTCTAAACAGTGAGGGAACCGAATGGGTGGTACGCGGCGGCAATTATGCTTCCGATGCGGCAGACTTACGCAGTGCCGCCCGCGATTATACAAAGCACGACACATGGCTGAAGACTGACCCGCAACAACCCAAAAGTATTTGGTGGTATTCTGATATTCGCGGTATCGGCTTTCGGATTGTGTGTGAAATGAAAAGTAATTAACTATTCTAAAATATAAACCCATAAAATTATTTATTATGAAAAAAGAAGATAGTATAAGCAGAAGATCTTTCCTGAAAAACTCTGCATTGGCAGGTGTGCTGGGAACAATAGGAACAGGCGGTGTGGCATCAGCATTAACATCCTGTAGCGAAAGTGCTGATTCAAAACAAAAACCGCTGAAAGCACCCGGAACATATTATATACCTGATTTGGTTGATAAGGCAGCGGACGGTAAAGCATTGAAAGCGGGTATCATCGGTTGTGGCGGACGAGGTTCCGGTGCGGCTCTTAATTTCTTGGATGCAGGTGATGGGCTTACGATCACCGCATTAGGAGATGTTTTTCAAGAACGTGTAGATGCTCTTGCCGATACTTTGAAAGCTAAGAAAAATATTGATATACCGCAAAACGCTCGTTTCACAGGACTTGACGCTTATAAGAAGGTGATTGATAGCGGCGTGGATATCGTTATTGTTGCTACTCCTCCATTGTTCCGCCCTGTTCATTTTCAGTATGCAACGGAAAAGGGCAAACATTCTTTCCTTGAAAAACCTATATGTGTGGATCCTATTGGTTATCGTACAATAATGGCTACTGCCAAACAAGCTGCCGCCAAAAATTTGTGTGTGATTACAGGTACGCAAAGGCATCATCAACGTATGTATGTGGAATCATACAAGAAAATCATGGAAGGTGCAATCGGTGAAATTACCGGTGGAGTTGTTTATTGGAATCAATCTATGCTTTGGTACAAAAGCCGTGAAGCCGGTTGGAGTGATTGCGAATGGATGATTAAAGATTGGGTGAACTGGAAATGGCTTTCAGGCGACCATATTGTGGAACAACATGTACATAACCTTGATGTGTTTACATGGTTCAGCGGCTTGAAACCTATATTTGCTACGGGCTTCGGTTCGCGTCAACGTCGTGTTACCGGAGATCAATACGATAATTTCAGTATTGATTTTACCATGGAAAATGGTATTCACTTGCATAGTATGTGTCGTCAAATTGACGGTTGTAAAGACAATGTAAGCGAGTTTATCCAAGGAACGAAAGGTTCATGGTCAACAACGAATGGTGTAACAATCAACGATTTGGCAGGCAATGTGATATGGAAATACGATTATGCAGCTGAAGAAAAAGCTTTCAAACAGACTGACGCGTATGTGTTGGAACATGTTAATTGGGTAAATCACATTCGCAGTAACCGACCTATAGACCAAGCATCGGAAACCGCCGTTGCCAATATGGCGGCAATTATGGGACGAGAATCAGCTTATACAGGCGCACAAACCACATGGGAAGAAATGACAGCTTCCACATTAGACTATACTCCCAAAGATTTGAGCTTAGGCAAGATTAACATGAGTTCATTTGTTGTCCCCGTTCCGGGCAAAGGGAAATAACATTTATAACGGTTTCCGTAAAGTAATACGATAATGATAGTAAACAGAAGGAAATTTTTAAAAGTATCTTTATCCGGAGCAGCACTTACCGCATTAAGCGGAACTTCTTTCGTTGCCTGCAATCCTGCGGCAGCATCAAAGGATAAGACAGCGAATGACGCGGTATTAAAACTGTCGTTTCAGGAAGGTATAGCTCCGGGTAAAAGCCTGAATGAGAAGTTGGATTATATGGAACAATTAGGCGTTGTTGGTTTTGAGCCGGGAGGTGGCGAACTTGCCAAGCGGGTAGATGAAATCCAAAAAGCGCTTAAGAACCGTAATATTAAAGTCAGTGCAATTTGTGCCGGCTTTAAAGGATTTATTCTTTCCACCAATGAGGCAATTCGCAAAGAATGCATGGATTCGATGAAAGAAATTATTGCTGCTGCCGGTGAAATAGGCTCAACGGGGGTTATTATTGTTCCCGCTTTCAACGGTCAGGTTCCGGCATTGCCACATACATCGGAAACACGCGCTTTTCTCTGCGAACAGTTCATCGAAATGGGTAATTACGCTGCTCAACATGGAACGACGGTTATTTTTGAACCGCTGAATCGAAATGAAGCGTTCTATATGCGTCAAGTAGCAGATGCAGCATCTATTTGTCGCGATCTTAATAATCCGGGAGTGCGTTGTATGGGTGACTTTTGGCACATGACTTGGGAGGAAACTTCCGATATGGGGGCTTTTCTTTCTGCGGGAAATTATCTGCAACATGTCCATATAGCCAGTCGTAAGACCCGTAATGTGCCCGGTGAAGATAATGAAGCTGATAACTACGTCAACGGGTTCAAAGGATTGAAGATGTTGGGGTACAATAATTACGTAAGTTTTGAATGCGGATGCCTTGGAAATCGTGAAACAGCTCTTCCTAATGCGGTAAAGTTGTTGCGCGAACAATGGGATGAAGCATAAAACCATTTTTGAGGACATAAACGAATAAACAGAACGACGGGAATATACGGAAGTACAACAATATCCGTATCTTTCCGTACGTTGCAATTTGCAAAAGGAGGGGATAGAATTTACTATCCCCTCTTTGTGTTATATTGAATTAAACCCGTAGTGCACTTGAATTATTGCGGTTGCATACCGGAGTATGCCAGTTCCATACGCGCGTATGCAAGTTCCATACCGAAGCTAAGACGGTTGCATAATTCCCGGTTGGTATATACCAAAGACCCCCTTAGGTATATACCAAACGATTCGTTTGCTATATACCTAAGGGGAATTTGCCGGTGGAATGTAAGATGAAAGTTATAGGGGGGGAGTGGAATTTAATCGTTCACTGCCGCAATGATCCCCTCCACTTGTGCCAATGCAAACATACGCCCCAAGAAAGAATAACCCGGATTGTATG
>SNRY01000728.1_pt1 | contig 10312 bp, 9 predicted proteins | sample 4693421 | NCBI WGS metagenome assembly SNRY01 (sample SAMN11003215, study PRJNA524138) | termite gut metagenome | isolation source: Bacteroidetes bacterial symbionts from single cell of protist host amplifed... | host: Streblomastix strix ... | reverse complement strand
TTGTTCCTCTGAGATATAACCCGTTTTTACGATACTAAAATTCACTTGTGGAAAGTGAAGAGGGAGAACTGTGTCTGATCAGGAATTGCCTATAAACCTGAGTTTTCGTCGAACTCAGGTTATTATTTGTTTCTTTGCACGGAAGACTATTCCACAAAATATGTTATTTTAAATTATTTAATTTATGAAAAGAAACCTTTTTAATTATGTACTCTCCGGAGTATTAGCAGCAGTATTGAGTATTGGCTTCGCGGGCTGTGGCGAAGACTATGACGACAGCAAGCTCGCAGCGGACATCGGTGCGGTGAGAGCTGACCTCACCCAGGCCAAGGCCGACCTGGAAAGTGCAAAGACCGCCCTGAACGCGCAGATTACCGGCGTAAAGGATGCGGCAGCAGAGCAAGCCATTGAGGAATCGATAGCAAAAATTGAGGAATTGCTCATTTGAAGACTTGGCTCCCATCCTGGGGCAACTCATTACCCTGAGCGAACAATTGAGTGAAGTGTCCGACGCTCTGAGTGGTTTGGACGAAGCCGGTGAAGACCTCACCCGCGCCAAGGACAGGCTTCTGACCAAAGCCGACCCTGCCAAGCTGACCTGGGCACAGGTGTTGGTGAACTACCACGCACGGATTTCCGCCCTGGAACTCCAAGCTAAAGTGCTGGGACTTTCCAAGGATGAAGACGGCAATACGGTTGTTATTAACGGGATACTTGGAACCATCCAAGCCCAAATCCTGGCGTTGCAAACCGGCATCCCAGGTGGTGAAGGCGGCGAACCCGACTACTCTGCCATAGCTAACGCTCTGGCCGATGTGCTGGTTACGAACGAAGATTTCTTGACAGCTATCATTGACGCCATCGGTGAAATCAATCCTGACTTGGTAACGTTGAGAGCTGAGATCAATTCATTGGTAACGGGCATTGCGTATCTTAAGGACAATAATCCAAACTTGACCTTCAACCGGGTTCCCGCATTGGTGGAATACACTTTTGGAGAAGGTTTGACCGGAGCCATCAGTTTTGCCACCAGCAAGACGGGTGACGGTGTAGCCACAGCATCCGTATTGGTACGGGTAACTCCTACCAACGCCAAGCTGACCGAGGAAAACATCGTGTTGATAAACAACAAGGAACAAACCGGCGTGAACGACTACGTGAAGGTGTACGGCGTAGATGCGTATACGGGCTTGGTAACCAAAGCGGACGGAGGTATTTATAAAGTAACCTTCACCCTGGGGGAAAACTACGATGCAAGCAAGCTCAATGCCCTTATCAATAGCGGCGGCAAGAAGGTGGCTTTCGCTATCGCCGTGAAAAGTAGTACGGAAACAGGCACGCGGTACGTAGCAACCGACTATGACACGAGCATAGGCGTGAACAGCACGAGCACATCCGTGTATAATAGCGAACTATCTTATACAGTAAACGGCACGCCTCTTAAAGATCTTACCAACCGGTATGATGGTAGTAGCGACAAGGTGAAAGAAAAAGCATGGACTTCGACCATGAATCCAAAGAACAATGTAGACCCGTCCACCAAAATTAAAGACGATTCGGAAGACGTAAGAAAGAAAGCTACGCTAGCCCCATTGGCTGCCGCCATTGGCGAAGGAGTGGAAGTGGAGTTGGATGAGGACTTTGCCGATAATATACTGGCTTACTACATTGACTTTGATACCAACGGCGCTACCGATGCCGATAAGACCCTTTGGGCAGCCGGAAACATCAGCGGTTTGGATCAAGTGTACGGCACCAAGGACCCGGCCATCATTACCGCCAACGCCTCTGCCCTGGAAGGCAAGGAAGTAGGCTACCGCGTATATGCCGTGAACTATGACGGTACGCTGGTGGATCCGGACGGAAAAGCATTCTATGTATCCTACGGAGCCAAAGCCCTGACGGGAGAACCGATTAACTTTGTGTACAATATTATTGCAGCGGAGACAGCTGTAGCTAAAGAAACTCCCAACAGAATAGCCTTTGTGTTTCCCGAAGGTGCGGATGTAAACAAAGTAGCTGATTACACCTTTGAGATAAATGCTGAAAACGGTACCGGCGACGGCGAAAAATTCAGTACCGGCGATTTGGAACGCTATCCGTCAGAATCAGCACCTAAGGGAACAGGTGTCGTTCATAACTGGAGAGATACCAAGTTCCTTGCTCTTGGTAATATCGACCTTACCAAGCTGAACGATGAAGGCAGACCCTATAGCGGCTCACTGAAGTTGCTGGATGCAAGCGGACATGCCCTTGTTACCTACCCCGTAACGCTGACCAAGAACATGCCGACCAAGTTCCCCGTAGATGGATTGAAACTTGCTCAAGCAATTCTGGAAAAAGATGGAAGAGTTGATTTAGCTGCAAATGCAGCAGCGCATACATTCGCAGACGCTTTGGATAAAGACGTTCCCGGTTGGAGTGGTATAAGTGCTAATTTGGCAGTGTCACTTAGCTATACGGATATTGCAGGTGTTTCGCATACCAATCTTATAAAATCGGCGAATACGTTTACTCCTAGCGATGATTGGAAGAATCAAGACATCACCGTAACGATAGGATATAACTTCAATGCTATCGCTTATGGGAATGCGAATGCAGCAAACAACGTCTTCCTCTCCAACTTGAAGTACATCCTGCGCTATGGTTCCACGACGCTGAGCAATATCTCCTATAGCTGGGATACAAACAAAGCTTGGAATAGCAGGATAGTTTATAGCAAAACCGCCAATGAAATAAAGAAGAAAGACGGCGGCATCATTGACATTACTATCGCCGATATTAAAGCGAAGAAAGGCACTGGTAATGCTGTTAGTCTAAAATTTGCTGCGAACGCTATCTACAATAGCTCTACTATCACCACTGGTATACTCCGCTTGATAGATAATGCCGGCAATTCTACAAATGTGAATGCTGCTATATCTGGTGATGCCACAGCTATCACTTTCGGTGCTGTAACTTTACCTGCCGGCGTATCAGACTTTACCCCAACCAAAGCTATCTTCTACTTGAATAGTCTTACAATTCCAGCTGCGAGTGGTGTGACATGGAACAAAGTAGAAGTTATCGGCTTCGACATTACAACTATTACCGAAACGGTGGTTAGTAGCACAACGGTGGCTGCGTTAAATGTGCTGAACGCAGTCGCACTGGATGCAATTAGCTCAGGAACGACCTTTGCACAACTAGTGCAAGGGATAGTAGGGAGAGGCATCGACATCTCTGCCGGTTACGAGGCGGAGTATCTGGCAACAACCGGAGAACTATCGTTCAGAGTGACCAGTCTTGATGGATTGACACTGCCTATCTATGTCCCTACATCCAATAACGTCGAGAGCTTGGCTAAGATTGCAAAAGGAGAGTCCGCTATCTACAGCCTGACGGCAAAAGTTTACGGAAACCCAGTAGGCGCCGCTTCCATTGGCACCATGACGTTGAATGGGGGGAAGGCATACCTGAAGTTCAACGCGGACAAGATACCTACGAAGGTGACTAATACCTGTATTATCACAGACTTTAAGTTGCTGAACAAGCAGACGGGGGCGGAAGTGACGGTAGCCGGAATTGGCGAGTTGAAAACAGGCACTATTACATTTACCTTTAAGGATTAACACATTCTTTCCTCCGGCTTCGCCGGATTGAACTAACATAACTGATAACGGTGCCCCTCACGGGGCGCCGTTTTTTGTGTGGGTGTGCCCTACGTTTTTCCATTTTGAATCAAAGCCTGCTGGTTTTGATTCAAAACCACCCTGTTTTAACTAAAAAACGGGGTTTTTTGAGCCAAAATCACCTTGGGTTTGGGTCAAAACCGGGTTGGGTTTGAATCAAAACCGGGTGTGTTTTGATTCAAAACGAAGGTGGATTTGATTCAAAACTGAGATGGATTTGAATCAAAACGGAACAGGTTTTGGGCTAAAACCGGTGGAGTGAAGCCGTCAAAAACAAAAAAATAAATAGTTAACTACCTTATACACAGGAATCAGCATCTGAAAAAGACCTCGCAAAAACTTGGAAGGGAAAGGGATTCATATATCTTTAGCAAATCTTCCCCTGTTTTGCTAAATTTGCACCTTAATGTAAACCAAAAGAGGCAACTTATTTATGATAAAGAGACAAAGACTTGGCTATATGATATCCTAACCGCCATACAGGAAATAGAACTCTTCTTCGCCGACCGCCCCAAACGCTACACCGATTATAAGACTGACTAAGGAATAGACAAGCATTGCCGCCTCACCCCCAACCCCTCTCCAAAGGAGAAGGGCCGGGGTGAGGCAAGAGAGACAGAGGGTGGGCATCTCTGTGTTTGAATTTACGAGATTTCGTAAACAATATCCTTTTTCCGGTGTTTATATGTATCTTTGTTGCAAAACTATGCGATGAATAGTGAAAGGTTACAGTCCGTTTATTTTATCGGCATCGGGGGTATTGGCATGAGCGCCCTTGTGCGCTACTTCCTTTCGAAAGGGAAATTTGTGGGGGGGTACGACCGCGTTCCTTGCGAGCTAACAGAGCATCTGATAAATGAAGGGGTGGAGGTGCATTATGAGGAAGATGTTTCCCTGATTCCTTCCGCGTGCTTGGATAAAGAGAATACGCTGGTGGTATGGACTCCTGCCGTTCCGGAGGATCATGCCGAATTGGCGTACTTCCGCACCAACGGTTTTGAGATACAGAAACGCTCGCAAGTGCTGGGCGTTATCACCGGCTTGAGCAAAGGGCTTTGCGTGGCGGGCACTCACGGAAAGACTACCACCTCCGCCATGCTTGCCCATCTGCTGTACCAGTCGCATATCGGTTGCACGGCTTTTTTAGGGGGGATTTCCAAGAATTATAACACCAACCTGCTGCTTTCCAAGGAGAATCCTTATACGGTGATTGAAGCCGATGAATTTGACCGTTCTTTCCACCGGCTGACTCCTTATATGTCCGTCATTACCGCCACCGACCCCGATCATTTGGACATTTACGGAACGGAAGAGGCGTACCTCGAAGGATTTGAGATATATACGGGGCTTATTGAGAACTGCTTGCTTATCCGCAAGGGCATCAAGCTGCAACCCAAAGTGAAGCATGGGGTACGCATCTATACGTATTCCAAGGACGAAGGCGATTTCCATGCGGAGAATATCCGTACCGGAAACGGGGAAATATTTTTCGATTTCGTGGCTCCCGACATTCGTATTGCCGATGTGCAACTGGGGGCGCCCATAAGCATCAACATCGAAAACGGGGTGGCGGCTATCGCGCTGGCTTACCTGAACGGGGTCGATGCAGAGGAGATAAAGCGCGGAATGGCGAGTTTTCAGGGTGTCGATCGCCGCTTTGACTTTAAAATAAAGAATGACAAGATAGTCTTCATGAGCGATTACGCCCACCATCCGGCAGAAGTCCGGCAATGCCTGCTGTCCGTTCGTGAGTTGTATGCGGGGAAAAAGATAACAGTCGTGTTCCAACCTCACTTATATACCCGTACCCGCGACTTTTACAAAGGGTTTGCCGATGCCCTATCCCTGTGCGATGAAGTGATTCTGCTCGACATCTATCCGGCAAGAGAACTTCCGATTCCGGGGGTAAGCGCCGAACTGATTTATGACCGGCTTCGCCCGGACATCGAAAAAAGCGTGAGTTCCAAAGAAAACATAGTGGAGGTATTACAGTCCAAAGACATTGAAATACTTATTACGCTTGGCGCGGGCGACATAGAGGATTGTGTTCCCGCCATCACGCAACTGTTAGAAAACCGGTAGACCGATGGAAGAAGAAAGGAAAAAGAATATAAAAAAACGAATGGTGCAGGTAGCCGTAGTGCTTTTTACGGCTTACATCATTACAGCCCTTGTATCTTTCACTCACAGAATAGAGAATACGGTATGCCGCGACGTTATTTTTATTATAAAAGATCCGGTAAACGCGGGGTTCGTTACCAAGCATGATATTATGGATATGCTTCAGCGGGAAAAGCTCAATCCCAAGGACAAACCGATGGACAAAATAAATGCCCATACCATTGAAGAGGCTCTTTCCAAACACATCCTCATCGACAGAGTGGAATGTTACAAGACGCTTAGCGGCAAAATACGCATAGAAATCAACCAGCGCATACCGGTACTCCGCGTAATGAGCCGCAACGGCGAGAATTACTACATCGACAACAAAGGGAAAATTATGCCGGTAAATGTAAAGACCATTGCCCACTTGCCCGTAGTAACAGGCTATGTGGACAAGGCTTTTGCCGTGAATAACCTGTATGCACTCGGTATGCTTTTATACACGGATACGTTTTGGAGTGCACAGATAGAACAAATCAACGTGCTCCCCAGAGGGGAGATAGAACTGGTTCCGCGCGTGGGTGAGCACATCATCTTTTTGGGAACCACCGACCGGCTGGAACAGAAGTTCCGCCGCTTGAAGGAGTTCTATCTCAAAGCCCTTAATACAGTGGGGTGGAATAAGTATTCGCGTATCAACCTGGAGTTCAAGAACCAGATTGTATGTACGAAGCGGGAGCAGGCGCCGGGCAGTAAAGAGTAGACGATACCCTCATTTGTTCCAGATTTCCCATGCCGCAAAAGCCTGCAAAAGCAGCATTTCAAGTCCGTTTTTGGTAGTGGCTCCTCTGGCTTCCCCCTTCTTCATAAAAAGAGTATTGTTGGGGTTGTACAGCAAATCGTACAACAAATGCCTGGGAGTGAGCTTATCGTAGGGTATATCGGGACATTCGTCCACATTGGGATACATGCCCACCGGGGTACAATTCACGATAAGCGTGTACTCCTTTATCACCTTCGTGCGAATATCGGTATACGTCAATAAATCTTTGCCGGGGGTACGGGACACAAAGCGGATTTCCTTTATCCTGTCGCTGAACTTCTTCAATCCGTGATACACCGCCTTTGCCGCACCGCCCATACCCAATATCAAGGCATGTGTATGGTAGGGTTCCAATAGCGGCTCTATGGATTGCCGGAACCCGATAATATCCGAATTATACCCCACCAGCTTTACTTTTCCCTTTTGCCGGATGATCTTAATCACGTTTACTGCTCCGATGTTTTTGGCATCATCGTCCAAATCATCAAGATACGGTATGATTTGTTCCTTGTACGGAATCGTTACATTCAGCCCGCACAGATTCGGATTCCCTTCAATGATACTTCTGACGTCTTCTATCCGGGGAATTTCAAAGTTGACGTATTCGGCATCTATATCCTCTGTTTTGAACTTATCATTGAAAAAGTTACAGGAGAACGAATGCTTCAACTGCTTGCCTATTAAGCCATACTTCTGCATAATGAATTGTTATTTGATTGCTGTGTAAAGGGTGCAAATGCCGAACGTCAGCCTCCGGAAAGAAACCCTGCCAAACCCTGCCCGCGCTATCACGCCTTTCATTACTTCGCCTTGCGGAAAAGCCTTGACGGATTGAGGCAGATACAGGTAGGCACCGGCATCCTTTGAGAATAACCTGCCGAGAATGGGAATGATTGTTTTGGAATACACGGCATAGAGTTGCTTTATCGGAAAACGGTCGGGGGTGCTCAATTCAAGGATAACCAACTGTCCGCCTTTCTTCAATACCCGCCGCATTTCCGACAACCCTTTGTCCAAGTCGTCAAAGTTCCGAATCCCAAAAGCCGTCGTAACGGCATCAAAATAACCGTCGGCAAACGACAGAGAGGTGCAGTCTTCCTTCATAAAACGGATAGCGGAGAGTCCTGCTTTTTTCGCTTTCTCTTTCCCCACATTCATCATGCCTTCGGATATATCCGTCCCTATAAGGAGTTCGGGGCGGAGTTCGCGACAGGTCAAGAGGGCGAAGTCGCCCGTACCGGTTGCTGCATCCATAATGCGTTGCGGACGAAACGGCTTAAGCCCGTTGACGGCTTTCCGCCGCCAACGCCGGTCGATACCCCATGAAAGGATATGATTTAGCCGGTCGTAAACGGGAGCGATGTTATTGAACATCCGTCCTATCTGCTCGCTCTTCTTGCCGCTGTCGCCGTAAGGCGTGATGGGTTCCTGCGGGTAATTCATTTCTTTAGAAATTCCGTAATGTTTCTTTCAATGCGGGTAGCCACATCTTCGGCAGTCGCTTTCACAAACTTTTCACCTACAATATGCTCGTAGAGTTCAATGTAGCGTTCGGACACGGCATCAACGTAGTCGCCGGTCATCTCAGGCATTTGTTGCCCTTCTTTGCCCATAAAGCCGTTATCCATCAGCCATTGGCGCACAAATTCTTTGGAGAGTTGCTTTTGAGGCTCGCCTTTGGCAAATTTGTCTTCGTAGCCTTCGGCATAGAAATAACGGGAAGAATCCGGCGTATGAATCTCATCAATCAAATATATCTTCCCTTCCTTTTTGCCGAATTCATATTTGGTATCCACCAGAATAAGTCCTCTTTCAGCGGCGATTTCCGTTCCGCGCCGGAAGAGGGCGCAGGTGTATTTCTCTATCAGTTCATAATCTTCCTTGCCGGCAAGCCCCTGCTCGATTATCTCTTCTTTGGAAATGTTCTCGTCGTGTCCCTCAGCGGCTTTTGTAGTCGGGGTGATGATGGGGGATGCAAACTTCTGATTCTCCCTCATTCCGTCCGGCAACGTTACCCCGCAGAGTGAACGGCATCCGGTTTGGTATTCGCGCCACGCGCTGCCGGTAAGATATCCGCGGATAATCATCTCCACGCGGAACCCTTCGCATCTGATGCCGGCGGTTACCATCGGGTCCGGGGTCGCTATCTTCCAATTAGGAACAATGTCTGCCGTAGCATCCAGGAACTTGGCGGCTATCTGGTTTAGTACCTGACCTTTGAAAGGAATCCCCTTGGGAAGAATGACATCGAATGCCGATATGCGGTCGCTGGCTACCATCACGAGAATCTCATCGTTGATGTTATATACATCGCGCACCTTCCCATGATACACGCTTCTCTGTCCGGGAAAGTTAAATTCTGTTTTGACTAACGCTTTACTCATCTTGCTTTATTTTGATAGGATCCTGTTGTACATTGCCTTGCAGCGAAGCAAATAGCCTTGTCGCTTTCTATTAAAACAATATAAATTAAGGTTTGTTGTTAATTGGGCAGCTATTTTACCGGCAATTCTTCGCCTCTTTTTGCCGTCAATTCCCTTTCATACGCATCCACTATCCGTTCCACCAGCTTATGGCGTACAATATCCTTTTTATTCAGTTCCACAAAGCCGATGCCCTTTACATCTTTCAATATCGTCATGGCATGTATCAGCCCGGACTTCTGGGAAGGCGGGAGGTCTATTTGCGTAATATCGCCTGTTACAATCATTTTGGTATTCATCCCCATACGGGTAAGGAACATTTTGATTTGCTGCGCCGTTGTATTTTGCGCTTCGTCGAGAATCACCACCGCATCGTTCAACGTTCTGCCGCGCATAAACGCCAAGGGAGCTATTTGAATTACATTTTGTTCCGTATAGTCCTTCAATTTGGCAGATGGGATCATATCTTGCAACGCATCGTACAATGGTTGCAGGTACGGGTCTATCTTTTCCCTCATGTCTCCGGGGAGGAAGCCCAACTTCTCGCCTGCTTCTACTGCCGGACGGCTAAGAATGATTCTTCTTATCTCTTTGTTCTTTAAAGCGCGCACAGCCAAGGCTATTGCCACGTATGTTTTCCCCGATCCTGCCGGACCAACGGCAAATATCAAATCGTTCTTATCAAACTCTTCCACTAACTTCAACTGATTTTCACTCCGAGGGATAACCGGTTTACCCGTAATACCGAATACAATTACGTTCCCCGGCTTCTCAACCTGTGGGGTGCTTCCTTTTACAATGTCAATAATTGCATTTTCATTTAGCGAATTGTATTCGGTACAATGCTTTTCCAATCTGGTAATACTGTCCTCGAATGCACACATCTCCACCTCATCGCCCCTTACATTGATTACGTTTCCCCGTGCAACAATCCGCAACTTAGGATACAACGTCTTTATCAGTTGCACATTGACGTTGTTTACTCCGTAGAACACGGCTAAGTCGGTATCTTCAAGTACAATCAGTTTTTCTATCATCAATCCTGTAAGTTTGTAAGTTTATATCTTATAATTATTGCAAAAATTAGTTGCAAATTTAATTAAACGTTTGAATAATCATCACGAAGTACACTATATTATAACACAGGGACGTGGAGATACAGAGGTCTTGGAATAACTCTTAACTTCAACTCTCCACTCTCCACATTGATTTCAGAATATTTTATTACTTTTGCCTGCGCAGATGCCTGCAAAAGATTGAATAAAGGATAGTGCTTTACATGAATGGAAACA
>SNRY01000727.1_pt1 | contig 10324 bp, 7 predicted proteins | sample 4693421 | NCBI WGS metagenome assembly SNRY01 (sample SAMN11003215, study PRJNA524138) | termite gut metagenome | isolation source: Bacteroidetes bacterial symbionts from single cell of protist host amplifed... | host: Streblomastix strix ... | reverse complement strand
GTCTTTTCAGCCATACTTAAAAAATGGTTTTGGTTAATATTAATACATACATCTTTGTCCAAACGGGAGCTCCACCAATCGAACAGGTATAAAGGTACGGAATAAACGGGAGTTGCTCAAATAAAACGGGAGGCATTTTCACAGCAATTTAGTTAAAACCGTCAACCCCAGTAAACGACCGTCCTCCGGGCATAGTGGCTCAAACCCAGTAAATAACCGTTCTCGAAGGGCTATAACCGTCCTAACTTCGATTTTTGCCGTGCTCGAAGCCTGTTTTGCCGTTCGAGGACGGTTACCTATCGTCCTGAGGACGGTCGCTGTCGTCCTGAGGACGGCAAAACACCCTTCGAGGACGGTTAATTACCGACATAAGGACGAGCGCTGCCGTCTAAAGGACGGTAAAGAGTCTTGCAAGAAGGGTCGAATATCACATAATTGATGACTGGAAGTATGGGGCAATAGTATGCCAGCAGGGAAAACAGAGAAATTTATTTGGATTTGTGGAGGAAGTTTGAGAAAAATAGTATATATTTGTGAAATATTAGAAAATTAAATATTATTATGAAATTGTCAGAATCGCTAGAATACTCTTCTTTAGAAGAAAAAGAAGAAGCATTTAAGTCAACGACCATTAACACTATTGATGAACTTGACGAAGAAATTCAAAAAATCCAAAATAAGAATCTTCAGTACTCTAATGGCACTTTAAGACCGTTTATTTTTAGAGGGGTTAACGAAGCAAAATTTAAACTATTTACTTCTGCCCAAAGACAATGGATTAAAGAAGAAATGGAACCTGCTAACATGAATTATTTTAATTATATTAAAAGTCTGATTAATAAAAGTCTGATTAATGATGCTCGACTAGCTAATATCTATGAGCAGTCGTCCAATATTGACTGGAATAATTTGTTTGTTATGAGTTTTTTGCAGCACTATGGATATCCAACTCCGATATTAGATTTTACTTATGATATTTACAAAGGATTATTTTTTGGGCTGTATGATAAAAAACCAAGTGATCTATTAGAAGATAACACTAATATTAATAATTATTTTTCTTTGTATATTGTTCCTCCCCAAAATGGCGAATTGTGTTCAATAGTAGAAGTATACAATATTGATCGTTGTAAAGTTGATGCAATAATAACATCTTTTAATGAATATTATTCCAATATGAACCTAGAAACGAATCTTGTTGAAGAAAAGATGAAAAAATTTTCTCTTGAGGATTTATTTGAATATAAATTATTATATATACCAGGGGATCAGATTTATAGCTTTAAAATATTTCAAATACCTGCTTTTCAAGCTATACTAGATGTCTTTAATCCAAGACAAGAAAGACAAGAAGGAGCATTCATATTCTTAGGTGATGGAAAAAATCCTTTAGAGTGTTATTTTACAAGTGGATGCTCTAATGAAAATCCAACATTTCATATAGCTCCTATTGAATGTCTTAATATTAACAAATCATTACGAAACAGTATTGAAAAGAAATATCTCATACCTAGAGAGATTAATGAGAACACAATGTTGCTTAGTTAAAAATAAATCTTTTGTTTTATCTAAGAACTCGTTTAAATTGGACTAAAAAAGAATCCGAAAAATTCATATATGGATAATAGGGATAACAAGTGAAAGCAATATTCGACTCCTAGGGAGTCAAACAAAACAGCATATTCGGACATTTCTATACATATATAACCCCTTTGGAGTTCTCCTAAAAACATTCTTCAATCAAATTTAAACAGGCTTTCAGCCTACTGTGTTAGTAGCGAAGTCCGCATGGGCGTGAGGGATACTAGCGAAAATGCTTTTTGTGAGGGTGCGAACAAAAAGCATTGTAGCGGATAGCCCGACCCATCGGGGCACGCCCTAATAGTTTTTTTACCAATGCACTACGGATTAGATTATCGAAACTATATGAGTTTGAGTTGAACCAAAACTCTTGCATTTCGTTATATACATTGGTGGATGAAAAAGAAAGGTATCCATAAGAATATTTATAGCCACTACATTGAAATTTCGGCATAAAAAGCGTATATTCGCATGTATATAATCGGTAATTGATTTGATTCCGGCTTATTGATACGGGGATAAGTAACATTAAAAGAGACTATGATTCAGGAATACCAACTTCGTCTCCTGCCCCAACAAGCTACTGACGAACAAACACTCAAGCAATACCTCGCCCGTGAAAAAGGAATAGCTTCTAAAGACATCACTGCCGTACATATTCTAAAACGGAGTATTGATGCCCGCCAGCGAATTGTGTGGGTTAACGTGCAAGTTCGCGTATATATCAATGAAAAGCCGGCATACGACCAATACCAATCCACTACATATCGTAATGTGGAGGGTAAGCCGGAGGTAATTGTCGTAGGGGCGGGTCCCGGCGGACTTTTTGCAGCTTTACGGTTGATAGAGTTGGGGTTATGCCCTGTGGTGGTAGAACGAGGCAAGGACGTGCGCGAGCGAAAAAAAGACATCGCACGCATCTCTCGCGAACAAACCATCAATCCAGAATCTAATTACTGTTTCGGCGAAGGCGGTGCGGGAGCTTATTCCGATGGGAAACTCTACACTCGCAGCAAGAAGCGCGGCAGTACGGATAAGATACTGAACGTCTTTTGCCAGCACGGAGCCTCCACTGCCATTTTAGCCGATGCCCATCCTCATATTGGGACGGATAAACTACCGGGAGTTATCGAAAATATGCGGCGCACCATCATTGAATGTGGCGGCAGGGTTCATTTTGAAACCCGTATGGATGCTTTGATTATTAAAGAGGACGAAGTAATGGGTATCGAAACAAATACGGGGGAGACTTTTCAGGGTTCTGTGATACTTGCCACGGGACATTCCGCTCGCGACGTATATCGTTGGCTCTTCGCTCACGGCGTAACTCTCGAAGCAAAAGGAACGGCAGTAGGCGTGCGTTTGGAACATCCTGCCGAACTGATAGACCAAATACAATATCATACTCCCGCCGGACGGGGCGATTACCTCCCTGTGGCAGAATATAATTTCGTTACCCAAGTGGGCGGACGGGGAGTATATAGTTTCTGTATGTGTCCGGGTGGTTTTGTGGTTCCTGTTGCTACGGAAATGGAGCGGGTTGCCGTCAACGGCATGTCTCCCGCCAATCGTGGTTCTCGTTGGAGCAATGCAGGCATGGTGGTGGAGATACATCCCGAAGATATTCCCGAATACGCCGAGTTTGGCGAACTGTCCTTACTTCAGTTCCAAGAAGATTTGGAGAGACAGTGCTGGTTGCAAGGCGGTATGAAGCAAACGGCTCCTGCACAACGTATGGTTGATTTTACGAAAAGAAAATTGGATAGCGCTTTGCCCGAATCCTCTTATGCGTCCGGACTTGTGTCCTCTCCTTTACATTTCTGGTTGCCTGAATTTGTTTCGTCCCGTTTGTCCGAAGGCTTCCTGCGTTTTGGAAACTCATGTCGCGGATTCTTAACCAACGAAGCAACCGTAATCGGAGTGGAAACGCGCACTTCCTCCCCCGTACGCATTGTGCGGAACAAGGAAACTCTGCAACATAGCAAGATTCGCGGACTCTTTCCTTGCGGTGAAGGGGCGGGCTATGCCGGTGGTATCGTTTCGGCAGGGATTGACGGGGAGCGTTGTGCCGAAGCCGTTGCCGCCTATCTCAAAATTTCATAAACTCAGACAATGGAAATAGCTATAATCACTCCAGATACCCTATCCGCTATCGGATTGCGCGGGTTGCTCGTCAACATCAATCCGGAGGCGGTTGTCCGTACTTTCCCTTCCTTTGGTGCGCTTGCCGATGACACTCCCGATATGTACACCTGGTATTTTGTTTCTTCACAAATTTACGTTCTTTACAATACATTCTTTCTGCCTCGCAAAGCAAAAATAGTGTTGTTAATGCACGGAGTAGGCGGAACTGCTATCCCGCCGGGCAATCACATCCTTGACATCTTCTTGCCGGAACAGAAAATGAAAACGGAACTTGCTAAATTTCTCTCCGTGGGCAAACCTTTATCTCTCCCCGAAGGAGAAGGCAAAGATCTCTCCGCACGCGAAATCGAAGTCCTTATCCTTATCGGCAAAGGGTTTCTAAATAAAGAAATAGCCGGTAAATTAAATATCAGCCTGACTACGGTTATTACCCATCGAAAGAACATCATTGAAAAATTGGGTATTAAATCCGTTTCGGGACTAACCATGTATGCCGTGATGAACGGCTACGTAGAAATATAAATCATGAAGAAATACGGTTTTATCTTTGCATTGATTTTCCCTGTTATTCAAAATATGGCTCAGGGATTACCCGCAGACACCCTACGAAAGGACACAGTGGTAAGAACAATAAGCGTGGAAGAAGTTGTTGTTGTCGGGAATCTGAAAGAAAGCGGGAATCTGCGTGAACAACCTCTCTCTGTTACTCTCCTGTCGCCAGAAGATATGAGACGTGAGAGAATCATTTCCATGAAAAACCTCACTGCCATTGTTCCTAATATTTTTATCCCTGATTACGGTTCCAAACTCACTTCCGCCATCTACATCCGAGGGGTCGGTTCGCGTATGAATACCCCTGCAGTAGGACTGTACGTGGACAATATACCTTATATAGACAAATCTGCTTACGATTTCAGTTATGCCGATATTGAACGTATTGACGTATTGCGCGGTCCGCAAGGAACGCTTTACGGACGTAACACCATGGGCGGGCTTATCAAAATTTATACCAAGTCTCCTCTCAACTATCAGGGAACGGATGTAAACTTGAGTGCAGCAACGTATGACAATTACAATGCTTCACTAACCCACTATCAGCACGCTTCCGATAAATTCGCGTTTTCTACGGGAGGCTTTTACGAACACGCGGGAGGTTTCTTCGACAATACCTTTCTGAATAAAAAGATAGACCATGTTGATGCCGGCGGCGGACGGATACGTGCCATTTATTTTCCTTCCGCAGACTTGAAATTCGACTTAAACCTCAACTACGAGTACAGCGACCAAGGAGGGTATGCCTACGGATTTTCCAACAAAGAATTCGACACTTCCACTGCTCCGGCTTACAATGATGAAAGTGGTTATCGCCGCGGTTTGATGAATGCCGGATTGAACATGGAATATTCAGGAGCGAATTTCATCTTTAATTCAATTACGGGTATTCAGCATCTTAACGACCGCATGGCTATGGACGAAGATTTCTCTCTCGAAAATGCTTACTTTGCCATTCAACGTCAAAAGCAGAATACGCTTACGGAAGAGATTATATTTAAAAATCGCGATAATAACCGCCGTTGGGAATGGATAACCGGAGCTTTCGGCTTTTATCAACAATTAGAAACCACCTCCTCCATATCCTTTAAAGAAGATGGAATAAAGACGATGCAAAAGATGGTAGACTATACTTACGAAGGCACCTCTTTGAGTAGAAAGATAATGGACAATACCATGCTCCTTTCCGGTTTGTATGACACTCCGGTTTGGGGAGTCGCACTCTATCATCAATCTACATTCAACGACATATTGTTTAAAAACTTAAGCCTCGTTCTCGGATTGCGTTTAGACTACGAGCAAACAAAACTCACATACGATAATCAGGCTCCCCTTAGCACGCAATCTTTTTTAGACGGAATACCAATAAACGAAATACAAACAAAAGATTTCGGTATAGACGGTGGAGCAAACAACTCTTACCCGCTGTTGCTCCCCAAGTTCGCCTTAAATTACTCCTTTAATAAAAGAAACAACATGTATGTTTCCGCCGGACGCGGATACCGGAGTGGAGGATATAACACTCAAATGTTCCCCGACCTTATTCAAGACGTGATCATACAAAGACCAGACCCCGCTATACCCAATGAGATAATTCCTCAAATCCATTATAAACCGGAATATAGTTGGAATTACGAATCGGGCACTCACCTCACCCTGTGGCAGAACAGGTTTTCGGCAGATATTGCCATGTTCTATACTCATATAGAGAATCAGCAGATAGTACGGTTTGCCAAAAGCGGACTGGGACGTGCTATGGTAAATGCCGGTCAAAGTCGCAATTATGGCGTGGAAGCCGCCTTCCGCGTCAACCTCACCGATGCCCTCTCTTTGAATGCCAACTACGGATACACACAAGCTACTCTAACGAATTATGTAACCAATACGTTAGATGACGACTCTGAACTGTCTATAGACTACAGTGGCAACCGTGTCCCCTTTGTACCCGAACAGACTTTTGCGCTCAGCGGACAGTATGTGGTAATGTTCAATGCGGATTCTTTCCTTAACGCACTCCACTTCCATGCCAATTATACCGGAACAGGAAAGACCTATTGGACGGAGCGCAACGATGCCATGCAGAAATTCTACGGCACGTTAAACGGAAGAATCTCTGCTTTGAAAGGCAACACACAGATTGATTTGTGGGTGCGTAATGCCTTAAACGAAAAGTATGCTACTTTCTATTTTGAATCGTTTGGGAAAGGGTTTGCACAAGCGGGGAAGCCAATGCAACTTGGAGTAGATGTGAGATTAAGTTTTTAGAGAGGTTATTTCTTTAATCCCTTATACACCCAAAAAGCAACTACTGCCACGCCAATACAGATAAACACAATCCCCAACTCATAGCTATATTCATTCACTTTAGCCAAAAGTTGTTCTTCGTTCTCAATGCCGGGAACGCCGGAAAGATAGTATCCGATAGCCGCAAGTATGGAATTCCAAATAAATGCTCCCAAGGTGGTATAGATAAAAAACGCAGATACTTTCATACGCGCCAATCCGGCGGGAATAGATATTAATTGACGGACAGCGGGAATCAGCCTCCCGATGAATGTGGATAAAGCCCCGTGTCTGTCAAAATAGATTTCGGCATGTTTCACTTTGCTTTCGTCGATTAAGCAAAGATGCCCTAAACGGCTATTGGCAAACTTATATATAAGGGGTCTTCCCAACCACTTTGCCAGGTAATAATTAATGAAAGCTCCTATATTGGCTCCTATCGTGGCAAATAGGATAACCAGAAAGACATTCATATCATCATTGACCGCAGCCTTATAAGCTGCCGGAGGTATCACTATCTCCGAAGGAAAGGGGATAAATGAACTCTCAATGGTCATTAATAAAGTAATAGTCCAATAATTGAGGTGCTCCAAACACCATTGGATAAAGATTCTCATATATGAAAAAACGTAGCTAAAGTATCTATGACTAATCCGAAGTCTGCTTGTTTCTCTTCTTTACCTTTTCTTCAAACTTCCCGATGGCTTCCAACAGTTCCGCACTCAACGATTCATCCCCTTCATAATACTCCCTAATAAAGGCTTTGAGTTTATTGCCGGCAGGTATATTCAGGTACCGGTGAATTTTAAGGAGATTCTTCCAATCTTTGAGGCGTACATAGGTGAGGATTAAGAACATATTGGTTATCATATTGTCTGGGTTCAGAGAGATAGCCTGCTCCAATGCTTTTTTTGCCCGTATCAGATCATTCGTATCCAGGCAATATTCTCCTACCTGCGTCAGCACATATATGTCGTTTGTGTTCTTACTTAATATCTTATCCCAACATTCTCCGGCTTTTCCTGCTTCGTCTTCTTCACTATATATCCGTCCATCTAACAAATATGAATCAAGAAAGTCGGGGAAAAGAACTTCCATCGTTTGACAAATGTCGTGGGCTTCGTCAAAACGTCCCATTCTGTAATAGCACGTTGAGAGGTTGCTATACACATCCATTTTCTTCGCATCGTCCAATTCATCTGCCCCCTGAAGCGCTTTTTTGTAATAAGCGCACGCTTGTTCCCAATCTTGCATCTCGTTGTAACAAGCGCCAATGTACGAATAAATATATTCGGCAAAGAAATTGCCCATTACCGATACGTCTTTGTATTCCTTAATGCTTTCTTCGTAGTTCTCTAATTGATACAGGCAATGGGCTTTGAACAGATGCGCATCACCCGAATTGGCATCACCGATTAATGCAAAATCACAAGCTTCGATTGCCTTGTCGTACTGTTCTTGGGCGAAACAGACTTTAGCCAACCCTACCCAATAATCGGCTGAGTAAGGCTGTTTGTCTATCAGCCTATTAAAGTAATAGGCGGCTTCCTCATTCTTCCCCATGTTATGACAGCATTCGGCTATCGTCTCTATCATCTCTTCATCGTCCGGATCAATCGCAGCGGCTTTTTGAAGCCAAGACAATCCGTGCGAAAAATGGTCTGCCTGAATATAAAGTCCGGCGATATTCAGACACAGATTCGCATCCGCCTCTTCTGCCAAAGTATCCAGTATGCTTTCGGCTTCCGGTAGTTTATCCTCCGTAAGTAATAATTCCACCCGCAACAGTTTGGTATCCACAGCAAATTCATCATCAATTAACCCTGCTATTCTTTTTGCTTCTTCCAATGCCCCTTGGTCAAGATGTAAATAAGCAAATGCAGTTAATATCCCCGAATGGTCGGGGTGCCAACTAATTCCGTCCATGAGAACTGCATAAGCATCACTGAACCTGTCGTGCAATTCATACCATTCGGCAATTTCCAGAACCTGTTCTGCATCCAGATAGAAGTTCTGTTCATTCGATTTTGACGATTCGTATTGAGCGATAAGCAGGGCTAATTCTTGGTTTTCTTCTTCGGGCAAAATATTTTCATGATTCATTTCTGAGTATTGTTTATTTTCCCCCATGTATCTTTAAGACCAACGGTGCGATTAAACACCAGATGACCGGGAGTTGAATCTTTATCGACATTGAAGTATCCAATACGCTGGAACTGCAAATAAGACAACGGCTTTAGTTCCGTTGCATATCTTTCGATATAGCATCCTGTGAGGATTTTTAAAGAGTCGGGGTTTAATAAGTCGCGGAAATCAACGGTTTGTTCCGCTCCCGGATTTTCTACGTTGAATAGGCGGTCGTACAAACGGACTTCTGCCGGTAAACTGTGCATACAACTCACCCAATGCAACGTACCTTTTACTTTCCGGTTACTTTCCGGCATACCGCTTTTGGTATCGGGGGCGTATTCACAATATATTTCTTCTATTTCTCCGGCTTCATTCTTTTTACATCCGGTACACATCACAATATAGGCATGCTTTAAACGAACGTCTTGTCCGGGTGTCATACGGAAGTATTTCTTCGGGGCGTCTTCCATAAAATCATCGCGTTCTATCCACAATTCGCGGCTAAATTCTATGGTGTGAGAACCGGCTGTTTCATCTTCGGGATTGTTGATTGCATTCAACGCCTCCATTTCTCCTTCGGGATAATTGGTAATGATAAGCTTTACGGGATTCAATACGGCTGATACGCGCACGGCACGAGTATTGAGGTCTTCGCGCACAGCAGCCTCCAATAGGGAAACATCGTTCAGAGCTTCATATTTGGTATAACCAATCATATCAACAAACTTACGAATGGCTTCGGGCGAATAGCCACGCCGACGATAACCGCACAGAGTAGGCATCCGAGGATCGTCCCAACCAGTAACCAACCCCTCTTTAACCAAAGTCAGCAACTTGCGCTTACTCATAACGGTATAAGTGAGGTTCAAGCGATTGAATTCCATTTGTCGGGGGCGGTAATCCCCTCTTCCGAAAGCGGGGCTTTGCTGCAATTCATCTACAAAATAATCGTACAACGGGCGGTGAACTTCAAATTCCAACGTACACAGCGAGTGGGTAACGCCTTCAAAGAAATCGCTTTGCCCATGTGCAAAGTCGTACATGGGATATACTTTCCACGTATCTCCTGTGCGGTGATGCGGATATTTGATAATCCGGTAAATAATCGGGTCCCGGAAGTGCATATTCGAATTTGCCATGTCTATTTTGGCACGAAGCACCATTGCCCCTTCTTCCATCCCACCGGAATTCATTTTTGCAAAAAGTTCCAGATTCTCTTCTATTGAACGGTTACGATAAGGGCTTTCCGTTCCCGGACGAGTAGGAGTACCTTTTTGTTCGGCGATTTGTTCGGAAGTCTGTTCGTCCACATACGCTTTGCCTTGTTTGATCAACTCTATGGCGAAATCCCACAATTGTCCGAAATAGTCCGACGCATAATATACGTTTTCCCACTGAAAACCCAGCCATTGGATATCTTCTTGGATGGAATCCACATATTCAACGTCTTCCCTTACAGGATTAGTATCGTCAAAACGCAAATTGCATACTCCATGATATTTTTGAGCGATGCCGAAATCAAGGCAAATGGCTTTAGCATGTCCAATGTGGAGGTAGCCGTTGGGTTCGGGAGGGAAACGGGTTTGTATCTTACCGTCGTTTTTATTCTCTCTTAAATAAGCCTCAACAGCCG
>SNRY01000726.1_pt1 | contig 10345 bp, 6 predicted proteins | sample 4693421 | NCBI WGS metagenome assembly SNRY01 (sample SAMN11003215, study PRJNA524138) | termite gut metagenome | isolation source: Bacteroidetes bacterial symbionts from single cell of protist host amplifed... | host: Streblomastix strix ... | reverse complement strand
TCGCAGATGCTTGTATCTATCAGCATCTTACTAAATAAGATGTAAGTATGTTTTAGGCAGAAAAATCGGGAATAAGGAATAATAGGTAGCGGAGCGAGTAAAAACGGCTTACGATTATGGGATATAAATCATTGATACTAATACGCATCGGTATGTAATTAAAATAAACAAACGGAGGAGGTAGGTGTATAAATTTATTTCGTGAATGTTAAGAGATGATAAATGGCTAAAGATTTATTAACGATTAAGGAGTGGAAAAGGTGATGCGGATTAGTAGCTCGATCCCAAATAAAGTTGAAAATGGAGAGTTGAAAGTTGAAAGTGGGATTAAACACAGAGGCACGGAGGCACAGAGATACACTTTCCACTAACATACTCTGTGCCTCTGTGTTATAATGTACAGAGTATAGGGGTGAAAATATTGTTCTGTCATTAGGGTGTTGTACCCCTTATTTTTATACTTTTGTAATGTGTATTGCTAAAGGTTTTAGTTTTTGATGCAACAATAAATAACTTCGGTATGCAGGATTTTGTTCATTTACACGTTCACACTCAATACTCCTTATTGGATGGTCAAGCGGGGGTTGCCGCTTTGGTGGACAAGGCTCTGAAAGACGGAATGCGGGGAATCGCCATTACCGACCACGGCAATATGTTTGGCGTGAAGGAGTTTTATAATTATATCGCTAAAAAGAATAAAGAGCTTGCCCAAAATGGGAGCGCACTTTTTAAGCCGATTATCGGGTGCGAGATGTACGTGGCACGGCGCACGATGGATAAGAAGGAAGGAAAGCCCGATCAAAGTGGCTACCACTTGGTGGTGTTGGCAAAGAATAAGACGGGATACCACAATCTGATTAAACTTGTATCAAGGGCATGGACGGAGGGGTATTATTCTCGTCCGCGTACCGACCGCAACGAGTTGGAAAAGTATCACGAAGGGCTTATCGTTTGCTCTGCTTGTTTGGGGGGAGAGGTACCCAGAAGAATCAATCAAGGGCAGCTTGCCGAAGCTGAAGAAGCCGTGCAATGGTATAAAAACCTATTCGGCGAGGATTATTATTTGGAACTCCAACGGCATAAAGCAACGGTGAACAATGCCAATCATGAGGCTTATCCGATACAAGTCAATGTTAACAAACAACTGGTGGAGTATGCCCGGAAATATAATATTAAGCTGATTGGTACGAACGATGTGCATTTCATCAACGAGGAACATGCCGAAGCGCACGACCGGCTCATCTGCCTAAGTACGGGGAAAGACCTTGACGATCCTACCCGAATGATCTATACCAAGCAAGAATGGATGAAGACTCGTGAGGAGATGAACGCACTCTTTGCCGATATTCCGGAAGCGCTTGGCAACACGCTTGAAGTGTGCGATAAGGTAGAGTTATATTCCATTGACCATGCTCCCGTGATGCCTGCTTTTATGATACCGGCAGCGTTCGGAACGGAAGAAGATTACCGTCAAAAATACAGTGAGCAAGACCTTTTTGATGAATTTACTTGCGACGAGAATCGCAATGTCGTGCTGGAAGAAGCGGAAGCAAAGGACAAAATAAATCAACTTGGCGGATACGATAAGCTGTACCGCATGAAGTTGGAAGCCGATTATTTGCAAAAATTGGCTTATGAAGGCTCCGAGAAGCGTTATGGCAATCCTTTAAGTCGGGAAATCAAAGAACGCATAGATTTTGAATTGCACGTTATGAAGACAATGGGTTTTCCAGGTTACTTCCTTATTGTGCAGGACCTTATCGCAGCAGCCCGGAGAATGGGGGTATCCGTAGGACCGGGGCGTGGCTCTGTGGCAGGGTCGGCAGTGGCCTATTGTTTGGGAATCACACAGATAGACCCCGTGAGGTTTGATTTGCTGTTTGAACGTTTCCTGAACCCCGACCGTATTTCCCTCCCGGATATTGATATTGACTTTGACGATGACGGGCGCGGCGAAGTGCTTTGTTGGGTAACGGAAAAATACGGACGGGAAAAGGTGGCGCACATCGTCACTTACGGCACAATGGCTGCCAAGATGTCTATCAAAGATGTAGCTCGTGTTCAAAAGCTGCCGCTTTCGGAATCGGACAGATTAACGAAGCTGGTGCCGGATAGAATCCCCGATAGAAAACCAACGTTGGATAACGCCATAGAGTACGTGCCCGAACTGAAAGCTGCCGAAGCATCTCCCGATCCGGTGATACGCGATACGATTAAGTATGCCAAAATGCTTGAAGGCAATGTACGCAATACGGGGGTACATGCCTGCGGCACGATTATATGCAAGGACGACATTACCGATTGGGTTCCCGTCAGCACTGCCGATGACAAGGAGAGCGGCGAGAAGATTTTGGTTACTCAATACGAAGGCTCCGTGATAGAAGAAACCGGATTGATAAAGATGGATTTCTTGGGCTTGAGAACACTGTCCATCATTAAAGAAGCTTTGGAGAACATCCGCCTCTACCGAAATAAAGAGATAGATATTGATACTATCCCCATGGACGACCCTGCCACATACCGGCTTTACAGCGAAGGGCGCACAATAGGTACTTTCCAGTTTGAATCGGCAGGGATGCAGAAATATCTATGCGATTTGCAGCCTTCGACTTTTGAAGACCTCATTGCCATGAACGCACTCTATCGCCCGGGTCCTATGGAATACATTCCCGACTTCATTGACCGCAAACAAGGGCGCAAACCCATTGAATACGATATTCCCATTATGGAAAAGTATTTGAAAGATACGTATGGGATTACGGTCTATCAAGAACAGGTGATGCTTCTCTCTCGCCTGTTGGCGAACTTTAGTCGTGGCGAATCCGACGCATTGCGTAAAGCTATGGGTAAGAAACTTCGTGATAAACTGGATCAGATGAAACCGAAGTTCATCGAAGGAGGAAACCGGAATGGCTACGACCCAAAGGTGCTGGAAAAGATATGGACGGATTGGGAAAAATTTGCCTCTTATGCCTTCAATAAATCACACGCCACTTGCTATTCCTTGGTAGCTTACCAAACGGCATACCTCAAAGCCAATTATCCGGCGGAATACATGGCTGCCGTAATGAGCCGCAACATTTCGAACATCACCGAAATTACCAAACTGATGGACGAATGTAAAGCCATGAATATCATGGTGCTTGGACCGGATGTGAACGAAAGTAATTTGAAGTTTACCGTTAATGCCGCCGGTAATATTCGTTTCGGGCTTGGGGCTATCAAAGGAGTAGGAGAGAATGCCGTACAAAGCATCATAGAGGAGCGCACTGCAAACGGTCTTTTCAAAGGTATCTTTGATTTTGTGCAGCGCGTCAACCTGAATGCTTGCAACAAAAAGAACATGGAATGTTTGGCATTGGCAGGCGGCTTTGATGAGTTCCCCGAATTGAAACGCGAACAATACTTTGCTGTGAATACAAAGAACGAAGTTTTCTTAGAAACCTTAATACGCTACGGCAATCGCTACCAGGTAGATAAAGCGGCGACAATCAACTCCCTTTTTGGCGGTGATAACATTGTTGACGTTGCCACTCCCGACATCCCTTCTGCCGGACGGTGGAACGATTTGGCGCGATTGAACAAAGAAAAGGAACTCATCGGCATATACCTTTCCGCCCATCCTTTAGATGAATATACCGTTATATTAAATCATGTCTGCAATACTCGTATGACGGAGCTTAGCGATATATCCGCATTAGCCGGACGGGAAATTACGATGGGCGGAATAGTTGTCGGTGTACGCAAGGGTACCACCAAAAACGGAAGTCCTTTCTCTGTCGCGCGGATTGAAGACTATTCCGGTTCGGCGGAACTTGCTTTCTTCGGCAATGATTACGTTACCTTTCAAGGCTACCTGGAAGAAGGTTTGTTCCTTTATATAAATGCCCGTTGCCAGCCTAAGCAATGGCGACCCAATGAATTGGAAATTAAAGTAACCTCTATTGATTTATTATCCAACGTAAAAGAAACATTGATTGAGAAAATAACCATTCTTATTCCCCTAATGGCACTCAACGCCCAGCTTGTCACCGAGCTATCCACATTGGCAAGGAAGAGTCAAGGGAAAACCGAACTTTACTTTAGAGTAACGGATACGGACGAGAAGATGCAAGTAGAGTTTGTTTCGCGTCCGGTGAAAGTAACGGTAGGAAAAGAATTGATAGAGTATATGGAAAGCTATGAGGGGGTGGAGTTTCGGATAAATTGATAAAAAGAGGAGCCTAAAGAAAAAAAGCAGAGAAAGAAAGCCGACAATGATCTCTTTGCCGATTAAACAGATATTTTTCCGTAGTGCATTTGCAAAATTATGCGTATGTGGCAATAAGAAATAAATAATAATTGTTATATTTGCATTGGTTACAGAATTTTTAACCAAATAAAAAAAATAGTTATGAAACGTTGCATTAGTTTTTACGCATTATTGCTTGTTTGTTTTTGTTTTATCGGTTGCCAACAAAAGCAAATTCCCGAAGTCTTAAAGAACCATAAAGATGTGGCTTCTTTCACAAAGTTGGCGAATGAGGTGAAAGTGATTCCACTTTTCAATGGGGATAATATAACGAATTGGTACACTTACATTGATTCATTGGGAGTCGATACTCCGGAATCAAAATCTGTCTTTGCAGTTGAAAATAAGGTTCTGCATTTCGATGGACCATTCATGGGATACCTCTGCACGAATGATTCTTACAGAAACTATTACCTCCAAGTAGTGTTCCGTTGGGGTGAAAAGAAATATCCGCCTCGCGAAAATTCAAAGCGTGACAGTGGTGTTTTATATCATTTTCCGATAGGAGCTCTTGATAGACTCTGGCCTAACTCTATTGAATGCCAAATTCAGGAAGAAGACTGTGGAGATTATTATTGTGTGAACGGCTCATACGCAGATTCACCCAATGGAGGCACGGTAGAATGGGGACAGAAACACATCGTTCGTACTGCGAATTATGAAAATCCGAACCAAGAATGGAATGTGATAGAAATAATCTGTGTAGATGATAAATCGGAGCATTACGTTAATGGTCATTTGGTAAATGAAGCCTATAATTTAAGTAACATAGAGGGAAAGATTTTATTGCAGCTTGAGGGAGCGGAAATATATTATAAAACAGTAGATTTGATTCCCTTAAAATAAGTGGTAGTATTTTTATGAATACGGTCATACCGATTTCAAAGAACTTGGGGCTGTTTCTCTTGGCGATGTGTTGTACTATCAACGTCTATGCACAGACTCGGGTTATAGCACATCGGGGGTACTGGGACAAATTAGGCTCTGCCCAAAATTCGATATCCTCTCTGAAGAATGCGATTGATATAGGGGTGTATGGCTCGGAATTGGACGTATGGATGACCCAAGACGGCGCATTGGTACTTAACCATGACGAAAACTATCAGGGCGTAATCATTCAAAAAGCTACGTATGCGGATTTATCAGCTCTCCGGTTAGTAAACGGCGAACCTCTTCCCACGTTACAACAATATATTGACGTAGTGAAAAAGCAGCATCAGACAAAGTTGATTGTCGAAATAAAGCCGCATGATACTTCTGAGAGCGATATACGTGCCGCAAATGCGGTAGTGAGAGTGATTGATGAAAGCGGTATTGCCGACATCGTGGATTATATTTCATTCAGCGAACACATCTGTAAAGAATTGATTATACTCAATCCGAAACATCGTGTAGCCTATCTTTCGGGTGATAAATCGCCCGAAGAGCTAAAGGCTGCCGGTTATTGGGGGCTTGATTACGCCGGAGAATACTTGAAGAAAAATCCAACTTGGATAAAGGAAGCCAAAGAGTTAGGACTTACCACCAACGTATGGACTGTAAACAATGTGGAAGACATGCAATATTTCATATCACATGGGATTGATTTTATTACTACCAATAACCCTCAACTCTTAAAGGGGGTATTAGAATCAAAATGAGGAGTGAAGTAATTATGAAAACAACTGAAAATATATATTTTAATTAGGGCGTTCCCCTACGGGTCGGGCTATTCGCTACAATGCTTTTGGGCTGAAATACAGCCTGCCAAGCATTTCCATTTCTATCCCTAACGCACCCATGCGGACTTCGCTACTAATAGAAACAGGGAGGTTTTGATTTTCAATTAGTCAAAACCTCCCTGCCTCTGTTTTGTTAGAGGCTTATATTATTTTACAATACAACAAACGGTTCTCCTTGAATAGCTACGGTCTGTTCTACCACAGGCAATGAGGCAGCGATACTTGCGGCGGGAGAGGATCCACCCACATATATTTTTGTTTTTTCCGGATACACGGTTAGTGCACCGTTTTCGTCCACAATACCAAGTTCTTTAGGAGTGAGGGTGAAAGATATTGTTTTCGTTTCGCCTGCTTGCAGGTTTACCCGTTTAAAAGATTTCAGTGCATAAATCGCAGATAATAATTTTGTATCCGGATGTGAAACATATAATTGGACCACTTCATCACCGGCAACCGTACTGCTATTTGTTATTTCTACTTCTACGGAAATACTTTCATTCGTCTTTCCACTCTTTTGTACTTGCAAAGGAGAGTATTTGAAATTGGAATAGCTTAGACCGTAACCAAACGGATAAAGGGCTTTCCCTTTGAAATAACGATACGTGCGACCTTCCATGGCATAAGATTCAAAAGGTGGCAAGTCCTTATCATCAGCATAGAAAGTTACCGGAAGTTTTCCCGAAGGATTGTAGTCGCCAAACAATACATCGGCAATGGCGCTGCCCGCATCTTGACCGCCATACCAGGCATTGAGAATGGCGGGAAGATTGGCTGCTTCCCAAGGAGTAGCAATAGCGCTTCCTGTCATCATCACGAATACGGTAGGAATATTAGCTTTTGTCAATGCCTGCATCAAATGCGTTTGAACGTGTGGCAAAGCAATAGAAGTTCTGTCTCCTCCGCTGAAACCTTCCACTTTAACGGGCATTTCTTCGCCTTCCAATTCGGGGCTGATTCCGCCAACCATCACAATCACATCAACACCTTTCAGGCGATTGACTAATGTTGCCACTTCCGCTTCATTCGGTTCGGCAACGTAATCCACTGCTTTTTCATATATCACTTCCGTAGAAGAAGATACCCGGCTTTTTATTGCTTCCAAAGGGGTTACAATTTCCGCAGGAAACCCGTTGTAGTTACCCAGTACGGCTTTTTCATTATCGGCATTCGGCCCGATAACTGCAATCTTTTTCAAATCTTTGGCTAAGGGAAGGAAATTGTTTTTGTTTTTAAGCAACACGATAGACTCTTGAGCTATCGTGCGTGATAATGCCTTGTGATTATCGTTTTCCAGTACGGACAAGGGTATTTGAGAGAATTTAACCTCACCGGCAGGGTCGAACAATCCAAGACGGAAACGAATAGTAAACAATCGGGCTAAAGAAACATTGATTTGCTCTTCAGGAATAAGACCGCCTTTTACACCTTCTACCAATGCCAAATAGGCGCTTCTTCCACAATCAACGTCCGTTCCGTGAAATACGGCATCGGCAGCAGCATGAGCAGCATCGGGATGAGTTTTATGAGTTTTGAAGAAATTGTCAATAGCTCCGCAATCGGAAGTTACATATCCGCCGAATCTCCATTTCTCTCTCAATATGGATTGCATCAGCAAATCGCTGGCGCAACAGGGCTGAGAGGCATAAGCATTGTAAGCACACATCACACCTGCCACATTGGCGTCAACCACCAAATCGCGGAAAGCCGGCAAGTAGGTATCCCATAAATCATACGTGCTTACTTCTATATCAAATGTATGGCGCGAACTTTCAGGACCGCTATGTACGGCATAATGTTTGGCGCAGGCAGCTGCTTTCAGATACTTTTCATCATCTCCTTGCAAACCACGGACAAAAGCTTTTCCCAGAGTTCCCGTCAAATAGGGGTCTTCCCCATAGGTTTCTTGCCCGCGTCCCCATCTGGGGTCACGGAAAATATTAATATTAGGTGTCCAATAAGTAAGTGCATGATAGATGGAATAATTCTTTTTTGATTGCGAGTCATTATATATCGCTCTCCCTTCCTCGGCAATGGCAGCAGCTACTTGATGCAAACCGACATCGTCCCACGCGGCAGCCATGCCAATGGCTTGCGGGAAGACGGTAACTTTGTATTCTTCTGTACGCCCCACTCCATGCAAACATTCGTTCCACCAATCATACGGCGGAATGCCCAAACGTTCGATAGCCGGAGTGCTATTCAGCATTTGGCTTACTTTTTCTTCAAGAGTCAGTCGAGAGATTAAATCTTGTACCCGTTGATCAATAGGCAGTTTCGTATCTCTGAAAGGATAATCTTGGGTAGAACATGAAGTCGTACAGACGACTAAAGTCAATAATAATACGTACTTTATAAATTTCATACTACACTAAATGTTTTGAATTAATATTACTTAAAATTATTTGCAAAGATAAAAAAGCATCACACATACCCCATCAAGTTAGGAAATAAAACAGACCGGTCATAAAATAATGATAAAATAAATCCAAAAATAGATATTAAGTCCTATTTTTGTCCTAATAATTTGTATTATTGAATCGTATAAAGAAACAATCATTAAAGCAAAAGGTAACATGACAGGTAAAATTGTTCTTATTACAGGTGCAAGTAGTGGAATTGGTGAAGGGTGTGCACGAAAGTTTGCATCGCAAGGAGCGAACGTAATTCTTAACGCCCGCAATGTATCCAAGCTCGAAACATTGAAACAAGAATTGGAAACCACTTATGGTGCCCACGTCTATCTGCTTCCTGTTGATGTGCGAGATAGAAATGCTATGGCAAAGGCTTTGGATTCTTTACCGAAAGACTGGAGAAACATTGATATTCTAATAAATAATGCAGGGCTTGTAATTGGCATAGATAAAGAGTACGAAGGTAACCTGGATGAATGGGACATCGTGATAGATACCAATATAAAAGGATTATTAGCGATGACGCGAATAGTAGTTCCGGGTATGATAGAACGCCAAAGCGGACATATTATTAATATCGGTTCCATAGCGGGGGATGCCGCTTACTCCGGAGGAAGCGTGTATTGTGCTACCAAAGCGGCTGTCAAAGCTCTGTCCGACGGACTACGAATAGATTTGGTTGATACTCCGCTTCGGGTAACAACTATTAAACCGGGCATGGTAGAAACAAACTTTAGCGTGGTGCGTTATCGTGGCGACCAACAAACTGCCGATAACTTTTACAAAGGCATACGTCCGCTGACGGGAGACGATATTGCCGAAACGGTTTATTATGCTGCTTCCGTACCTGCACATATCCAACTAGCAGAAGTTCTGTTGATGCCAACCAACCAAGCTACGGCAACTATTGTACATAAAAAATAGATTGGCATGAATAAAGATAATTGATATTATAAATTAAAACAATCTAAAAATATGAAGGACGTAAACATACTCAAATTAAGTATCTGTTTAGGATTAATCTTGGCGTTAGCATCATGCAGGTCAAGCGAAAGTGCTTATAAAAAGGCATACGAAACGGCAAAGAAACAAGAAGTAACCGAAGTATCTGTAACGGAAACAGCAATGCCCCAGCCTGTGTCAAGAGAAACAGGCGTGCGTAAAGAGAGGGTAACGGTTGTTTCGGGTAATAATAATACATTAAAGACTTACGGTATAGTTTGCGGAAGTTTCGGCTTGAAAACCAATGCCGAAGCCTTAAAGAGCTATCTTCAGTTAGAAGGATACAGCAGAACTACCATCGCTTTCAATGAGGAAATCGTGATGTATCGTGTTATCGTGGAATCTTATGACGACAAAGCATCTGCTGTTAATGCGCGCAATGCTTTCAAAGCGAAATACCCCCATAGAAATGATTTTCAAGGCTCTTGGATTTTGGAAAGATTATAACTCTTCAGAAAGAAGCGTAAGGTAATATACTATGATATTCCTTACGCTTCTTCTGAGAAATCAGTTCGTCGGTTTCTTCTTTCGCTTCTTAACGTACAAATCATATCCTGCAATGGGTAGGCTTGCTCCACTGAGGGCTGCCAGACAGGTAATTTTTTATAATTTCCGTATGCTACCTTCCTCATTACGGAGAGTTGCTTTGCCGAGTTAGTAGCGCAGTCCGCATGGCGCGTTAGATACTATAGTATTATCCAACTTATTTTGGAAATTTATTTTACCTGTTGTGCATTTAGCAAATATTAATTTTAATCCTATTTATCTTTCTGTTCAAGACGAACAGATTCAGGTATTGAATCATCGTTAGTGCGGTAATTTTCGAGAGTATTCTCGTAGCTAAACCTGCAAAAGTTTTAGCAAAATTGATATTCATGGAGAATTGTCCTTTGAACTGGGAAAAAAGCGTTTCTATACGT
>SNRY01000725.1_pt1 | contig 10349 bp, 8 predicted proteins | sample 4693421 | NCBI WGS metagenome assembly SNRY01 (sample SAMN11003215, study PRJNA524138) | termite gut metagenome | isolation source: Bacteroidetes bacterial symbionts from single cell of protist host amplifed... | host: Streblomastix strix ... | reverse complement strand
TTAGTAACCGAATTTCTTCTTCGGATAAATTCATTTGAATAAGCATACTGCATAACTGTGATGGGTTGTGCAAATATGCTTTTTCTTTTTCTATGCTAATGCACAAACTATACCGAGCAAAGTATAAATCCGAAATAGTGCGTTTTTGTTTCCGCACAATAACCAAATTCAGGGCTGATTTTGTCGGTAGCGCAAATGGAAGAACGCTTGGCACGACTCATTTTGAAAATCTCAACGGGAGTTGAATCGATAAGGAAGAGCTTGCTTAAATGAGAAAACTTGCTGCTAAGTCGTTAGCGAATTTTTTCCGTGCAGTCAAAAAGTTTTCTTCTACGCCTGTTGTAAACGCTACGTTCAATTTTGGTCTCAAGATAAGTACCTTTTATGGCTCTAAATAATTGAAATTCAGAATTATATGACATATATTCGGCGGTCAGGTTTAGTGAAACCAAATCCAAATCAGATAATTTGGGTTGTCTGATTTGCTTGATACTTGTGACAGGGGAGCAAATCTTTGTCAATTCCGTCAGAATTAATTCGTAATTTTGTATCAGATTGTTCATTATATTTAATCACTTGTTAGACAATTAAATATACAACTTTTTAGTCAATTGAACAATCTCTTTTCTTTTTTTCTAAAGGCACAACAGGTTTGATCTTAGCATGTCAATTCACATTGGTTTCTCACGCACCTTTGCTGAACATATTGAACCATACCTTCTAATTTTTGCCAAGCGTAGCCTCGTGTTATACTATGGAAGTCTTCTGAAACAACGACAAAACAAATTTTACCACGATTTATCAAGGTGGTGGTAGTTACGGCAGAAAACGGTGCAGGTCTTGGAGTAAATGCCTTAGCCTCGGTTTTGGTTGCGATTACAGACAATTCGTTGAAATCTCCCTTAGAATCGAAGACTTAACGCTTTCTTGTGGCAAACTGACCGCAGTTAACGAAGTTGTGTGCAAATTGTGTATCCCTATAAAAGAAAAAGGGCTCACATTTTACCGTAAGTCCTTGATTTTCAAGTGGGCGTTGACGGATTCGAACCGCCGACCCTCTGCTTGTAAGGCAGATTTCCATCATTTTCTTATATCTTCTTTCATTCTCATTTTTATGTAAAATACTAATCATTAGGGGTATATATAAATTTTAATTATATCCACTGTTGTTTTATTTTCATATAATCGCTATATTTGCATGCAAATTGCATGTACACTTTTTTGTACATGCAGAATATAAATTGTTATGTTTAAGTATTCAAAAGATGGAATATCTGTATTGACGGTGCAAGATATACGCAGAAAAAAGCAGTCGGGACTGTTTCCAATAAAAATTCAAGTGGTGTATAATCGTTTACAGCGTTATTACAACACCGGGAAAGAACTGAGTCAAGAGAATTGGGCGGCATTGTCTGAAACCAAGAGTAAAAGGCTTATTGAAATTCGAGCAGACATTAAAAATTCCTTTGAAAAAGTGGAAGCTACTGTCCGCATATTGGTCGAAGAAGGTAATTTTTCTTTCGATATGCTCAATACTCGTTTAGGAAAATGTACTAATGATACACTTAATACCGCTTTTCAAGCCAAGATAGATAGTTTGGTAGAAACAGGCGCAATCGGGAACTCTATAACTTATTCTTGCGCCCTTCGGCATTTGGAGAAATATGCAGGGACAAAGATTTCTTTTGATTCAATCACAGTCGATTGGCTCAAAAGATATGAGAAAGCAATGCTAAACGAGGGTAAGAGTTACACGACCATTTCCATGTACATTCGCAGTATGCGGGCATTATTCAACGAAGCGAAAAATGCAGGAATAATAAAAGAGGCTCAATACCCATTCGGCAAAGGCAAGTATGAAATTCCAACCGGCAAAGGACGGAAAATGGCATTGACATTACAGCAGATAAAACAAATTCTTAATTATACAGATGAAGCAGAAGCTACCGAGCATTACCGGGACTTGTGGTTTTTCTCCTATTTGTGCAACGGCATCAACATCAACGATATGTTAAAATTGAGATATGCCAATATAGACGGCGATGAAATTCATTTCTATCGTTCCAAAACTTTACATACATCCAAAGAAAAGAAGGAGATTGAGGCATTGCTCACACCGGAGATGAAACAAATTATCGAACGGTGGGGCAATCCTGATAGAAACCCCAACAGTTATGTATTCCCTTTTCTTACTGGGGACGAAATGCCGATTGAGCAAAAGAAAAGGATTCAGGATATTACCCGCCGGATAAACAAACATATAAAGAAGATTGGCGATACTTTGGGTATTTCCGGGATAAGTACCTATACCGCAAGGCATTCATTTGCCACCGTTCTGAAAAGAAGCGGTGCGAACATAGCCTATATTTCCGACAGTTTAGGGCACAGCGATTTAAAGACAACGGAAAACTATTTGGCTTCTTTTGAAAAAGAAGAACGGATTAAAAATGCTGCGTTCCTGACGAATTTTGGCGATGATTGAATATTTTTCTTTGGAATTTTATATTGAAACAAAAAAATAATCGTATCTTTTCACTGTGATTTCTAATCAATATGAAAATCGCTGTAAATTAGAGTTTAAACAGATTAATTAACATACTTTATGTCCGATTTTTATTCTTTTTTTCGGACACTTCTTAGAAAAAAGATTATAGTATGGAAGATAGTATATCCGGCAAAATTCGGCGACGAATAACGAAAGGCAGACTTGGTAAAATCTATTTTGCAAAAGATTTTACCGATTTTGGGAATGATGAACTGATAAACAAAGCTCTATTCCGATTGGAACAGAACAAAGTTTTGGTTCGCCTTTCTCATGGTATCTATTTATATCCGGTTATTGATAAACAACTTGGGCTTCTATATCCGGCACCGGATAAGATTGCCAAAGCGATTGCCAAACGAGACAATGCGCGAATAATTCCAACCGGCAGTCATGCAATGAATTTATTGGGACTTTCGACACAAGTACCTATGAATGTGGTATATTTAACAGATGGCTCTCCCAGAAAAGTGAATATAGGAAAACGAAAAATTCTGTTTAAAAAAACATCTCCACGTAATTTTGAATATAAAGGGAAAGTGATTCCTTTGGTTGTTTCCGCATTGAAGGAAATTGGAAAAGAAAATGTAAGCCCTGACCAAATGAAGCAATTAGAACAAATATTATCTCAATCCGAAGAAAAAAAAATCCTGTTAAACGATGCCAATCATGCACCGGCATGGATTAAGAAGACTATATTACCTTTAATTAATAAGTTATGAATAATTGGCAGGCATTAACATCTGGCAGGCAGCAACTTATAATAGAAAACATCGCCAACCAAACAGGACTTTCTACCCACGCAATCGAAAAAGATTGGTGGGTTACGATGGTGTTAAAAGCGCTTTTTGAAACATCATGCGCGGAATATTTGGTTTTCAAGGGCGGAACTTCATTGAGTAAAGGATGGAACCTGATAGAGCGATTTTCAGAAGATATTGATGTCGCTATCAGCCGTGAATTTTTCGGAGTTACAAACATTTCGAGTAAAAATCAAAGGGATAAATTACGAAAATTATCCTCAAAATATATTCAAGAAGAATTGATTACGGAATTAACCCAAAAGTTGCAGAAGGCTAATATTTCTGATTTCACAATAGAATTGGAACAGACAGAAGCTTCGGACAAAGACCCGCGAGTTCTGTATGTCAAATACTTGTCGTTATTTTCTGAAAGTAAATATCTTAAGAATTGGGTTAAAATAGAGATAAGTTGTCGTTCGCTTCGAGAGCCGTTTGTTCCGATTAAAATACGCTCTATCATAGCAGATAACTATCCTAACGAAGATTTTGCTGATAATTATTTTGTTGTCAATATCGTTTCGCCTAAACGCACTTTTCTCGAAAAGGCATTTTTGTTGCACGAAGCCCTGCAAAAAGGGCGGATTCATTCCGAGCGAATGACAAGGCATCTGTATGACCTTCATAAACTTATGGATACAGAATTTGCAAAAGATGCGCTTGCAGATATGGAATTGTACAAAACCATTGTTGAGCATCGTTCCGTAATGACACGCGAGAAAGGGGTTGATTATTCAACCTTGCGCCCCTCTCAAATTAATTTTGTTCCTGAAGATGAAGTTGTTGGTTTATGGGAAGAAGATTATAAAAATATGATGGAAATTTTCATCTATGAAGAGGATGCAATCAGTTTTGATGCTTTATTGGAACGGATGAAGGAATTGCGTAACCTATTTCATACCATTGAAATGGATGAAACATTTTTTGATGATTTGTAAACTCAGATAGCAATGCCCCGTCGGAAACTCACAACAATTAATCTGAAAGAATTGGAAACCTATCCCGCTCTGATAGAAGAACTACAGAATAATCCTTATTCCGATAAAGATTTTTCAACCCTGAAATTAACCGTATTGGACAGTTACGAAGCGACTATAAAAAAAGTAGATAAAGCTATAAAACACTTGCAACACTATGTTGCAGCAAAGGAAAATACCATTGAAATCTTTAAAGATGAACAACTGATAAACCGAGTCCGATTAGCTAAAATGCTTGGTATCTCCCGCCAAACCTTAATCACATGGATAAATAAAGGTTTCATTACTCCTCAAAAATCCAAATACTTACCAAATATTGACACTTTCAGTACGGATATTGTGTTACAGGAACTTAACAACTACAAAGTTAAACATTCCGAAGACAACCCTACGCCACTCCATACTATTTGACAGACAATCCCTTGTTTTTGTCTATACTTCGGTATAATATGTCATCATTTGTCCCACCTGTGTTATGCTACTACTCATTTGATTAACAGTATCTTTCATTCATATCTTTGTGCCGTTTTTAATATTATCGGCTATAACAATAGCCTATTGTTGAATTTTTAAAAACAAAAAAATATGAAAATATTATTGTTGCCGAAGAAGATATACTTCGAGCGATTGTACATGACGAAGTGTCGAAACTGTTTCAGACAAAGCAAGAATCTAAGGCGGAAATAGATACAATGACATTATCTGGTGCACTTGGCTTGTTAGCCGAATATGGCTATATCCTGTCGAAAGCGAAACAGTATAAATTGACGGCATCAGGAAATATTCCCTGTCGTAAATTTGGGCAAAAATTGGTATTTTCACGGGAAGGCATTTTACAATGGGCTGAAAACCAAACGCGACCGAAAAGCAATTACGCAGAAATATCATTAACTCTTGCCCGAAGCGCAAGACGCAAAAGTAATTGCCATGAAAAAAGAAAAATACATCCGCATCGGCACACGGCTCGAAAAGGATAAAGTTTCCTACTGTCCTGCTGATTTTTTGGATGTAATCCGAAATGTAGGATTAAAGTAACATGACACTCGACCAAATAAAACAAATAAGCATTCGGAATATCTTGGACTAATGAATATCCATTCTGTAAAAGATTACGAATATTACGGCATGTACCATTGCCCACATAGAGAAGACCGAAACGCAAGTTTCAAAGTAGATTACAATAAAAATATATGGCACGACTTTGGAATAAGCGAAGGCGGCTCAATCATTGACCTTGTTATGAAAATGGGAAATTGCTCTTTCTTTGAAGCAGTAACCAAATTTGAAAATATAGAGATAATCAGCCAACCGTACCAACAGCCATACATTCCAATGTACAGCCATGCAAATATAACAACCATTCGGAATAATCGTAACGCCTGTTTAGTTTTTGAGGGCTTCTGGGATTTTCTTTCCTACCTCACGATTCAGAAAATCGAAAAGACAAAGCATGATGTCGCCGTTCTCAATTCGGTTGCCAATGTTCAAAAAGCAATGGATTTTCTAAAAGTGCACAAAGAAATTTATACCTAGACAACGATGATGCAGGACAAAAGGCAACCGAATTGATTCGGTCGGCAAACGCTACTGTGTATAATCGCTCGACAAAGTATGCAGACTTTAAAGACTTGAATGATTATTTGCACCAAAAACTAATGGCAAAAACGGAGGTAAAAAAGAAAAAATAGGTTTGAAACGATGAATAACAACAAACGGATGATGCAGAGAGCTGCACCTGATTTTTCAGCGGAGCAAGTTTGTGTTTTGGGCGTCCCAAAACCTTGCTCTGCGAGGCTAAACATCCCGTTGGTCTATATGAAACAATAAAAATTGAGAATATGAACATGATAAAAAAACAGAACAGGAACGGCAGACCAATCAAGGAAGCCGCCGAAAAAAGAAGCACAAATATACATGAAACTTTTCAATTTACACACAGACGTATAAATTTGAAAAATATAGAGGAAATATTACCTTAATTTGTCAAAATACGAACCAAGACGTAGCTTGTCGTAGTTTATACTTATTTTTGCAGTCGAAAAATATCAAAAACAGAAAACGATATCGAAAGTATTTAAAGTAACGCCCAAGCGTATAAAAAGAACAAACGGAACGGTATTGACGCCTGAAATGTTTGTAACCGTAACAACATTGCAGCATACAAGCGACCCATTCTACAATGGGGCAAAGGAAATTAAGGAAACATATATGCGGATATATTCCTTCGATTATCAAAAAGCGTGTTGCAGTAAGAATGATTTTGATGTTCGGAAATTGGATTAAATAAATATAAAAATATGGCAAAGAATAAAATTGAACTAAAATCCATTAGTGGATTATTAGGAATGCGCTTTTTCATTCCTTCATATCAGCGTGGGTATCGGTGGGAAGAAAGGCAAATTATTGATTTATTGAATGATATTCTCGAATTTCAAAAGAAAAGTAGAAAGTCAGAGGGTGAATTTTATTGCTTGCAACCCTTGATTGTAACAAACAGAGATAATGATGTATGGGAAGTTGTAGATGGACAGCAACGACTTACTACTATTTATATTCTTTTGTCGTATCTAAAAGATGCATTGGAAGTTTTAGGTCTGCCCAATAACCTTTTTTCTATTGAATACGAAACAAGAGAAAAAGAAAATTGTAGTAGCAAGTTATTTTTACAAAACATTGCTAAAACAACTGTGATAGACAAGACTAACATTGATTTTTATCGAATGAGCAATGCTTTCTTGATTATTAAGAAGTGGTTTGAAGACATCAAACCTAACAAAGGTGATTTTTGTAATGCGCTCTTGAAAACCGATTATGATGATACTCAAAAAACAGACAAAGCAAACAATATTCGTTTTATTTGGTATCCAATCAACGCAAATAACGATACTGACGAACAGCCGAATGTTACTTTTGCAAAATATAATCAGGGAAAAATTGATTTGACAAATGCCGAACTCATTAAGGCGATTTTTTACTTGACTGACAGCGATAAAGATAAAAAGAAACACCAAATTAAAATCGGCTACGAATGGGATGATATGGAAAATACCTTACGAAAATCCGACTTTTGGCGTTTTATCAATCCTTCAAAACCATACCTCAATTATATCGAATTTATTTTTGATTTGGTTGCTGAAAAATATAAGAATAAAACAGCATTAGTTCTGCTAAAAGATAAAAATGGGAATTACATTGATAAGTATTGGTCTTTCTACATTTTTAACGAATTAATTTCTAAAAAGATAATCTATGAGGAAAGCAAGTTTAAAGATATGAGGATGAGGGATTTTCTTTGGGACGAAATAAAAACTTATTACCGAACTTTTCTTGAATGGTATAGTGATAATCGGTATTTCCATATCATTGGATTTCTTTTGCAAATAGGGCAGAATGTTGAAACAATAAAAGAATTAGCCGAGAATAATTCAAAACAACAATTTGTTGAGAAACTGAAAGAAAAAATAAGAACTTACTTTGGAAATATTGATTTTAGCGCAATCGGATATGACGATGATACAAAAAAAACAAAAGAGCTTTTATTGTTATTTAATGCGATTACGACGATGAATAGTGGACATAATCGTTTTGCGTTTGACAGATTTGCGAGTGAAAAATGGAGTTTGGAGCATATACACGCCCAGCAATCAGAGGAAATCACTAACGAGAAACAGAAGAGGCAACTTTTAGAAGAGCAAAAAAATGACTCTTTTATTTGTAAACAAGAGGGATTATCTGATGAAATTAATGCGTTATTAGCAATGTCTGTTATAGACCAAACACGATTTGAAAATTTACAACAGAAGATTTTTGATTTTTCATCTGATGCAGGAGAAACAATACACTCTATAAAGAATCTTGCGTTGCTTACACCTCCAGACAACTCAAGTTTAAACAATTCTCCATTTCACAGAAAGAGGGATAAAATAAAATATCTTGACGAAAAAGGTTCTTTTATCCCAATTTGCACAAAAAATGTTTTTCTGAAATACTACTCAAAAAATGTTGAACAAAACACAAAATGGGATAAAAAAGATATGGATGCGTATCTTGCAGAAATGAAAAGTGTATTAACCGATTATATAATAGTTAAGGCGTTACAAGATGGAAAATAAAGAATTTAGTTTTTGGAATTTAATTTCTGAATATACAATAGAAATCCCCGCAATGCAGCGGGATTATGTTCAAGACAGATTGTATTCTGACTTACAAAAAGAAGAATGTGATATAGTTCAAGCCAGATTGTATTCTGACTTACAAAAAGAAGAATGTGATATAGTTCAAGACAGATTGTATTCTGACTTACAAAAAGAAGAATGTGATATAGTTCAAGACAGATTGTATCCTGACTTACAAAAAGAAGAATGTGATATAGTTGGTGACATACACAAAACACTGACAAACCAAACAAAAATCAATCTGCATTTTGTTTATGGCAAAGTAGATAATCAAGAATTAGTTCCACTAGACGGACAACAACGGCTTACAACATTGTTTTTGCTGCATTGGTTTTTATCATTAGGCAAAATTACAGATGAAGAAAAAAAAACATTGTCAAGATTTACTTACGAAACTCGTCCAAGCTCAGAAGATTTTTGTTTGAAACTCGTAAAAGAAAGCATTGAATATCAGTATGATAAAAAAATAAGCCAACAAATTTTAGATTCCAAATGGTTTTTCTTGTCGTGGAAAAACGACCCGACAATAAAAGCAATGCTGAAGATGCTTGATATTATTCAGTCGAAATTCAAAGAACCAAATAAAAATTTGTTTAATCTGTTGTGCAGTGAAGATTGTCCTGTAACTTTTCATTTTCTTCCATTAGAACAATTTAAGTTAGACGATGAAATTTATGTAAAAATGAACTCTCGCGGCAAACCACTTACCGACTTTGAAAATTTCAAAGCTAATTTTTCAGTTTTATTTGACCGCAACAGCAAATCAAAATTGGATAATGAATGGTTGGATATTTTCTGGAAGTCTGAAAAGAACAATTTAATCATAAATTTGAAAGAAGTAGATAGGAAATATCTAAAATTTATTGAAAATATATCGCGGTGTTTTTGGGTTGAGTATAAAGACATAAATAAAAAGCAAAAGGACAGATTTAGTGTTTTCAATCAATATAAAGATATTTATTCGCCTGATTTTGATTACTTAAATCATATTTCAAAGATATTTGATGCCCTGACAACTTACCAAGATACAAAAAAATATTTTGAAGATTTTTTAAAACCCAATCCTGATTATTGGGAATATCTTCGTTTTTATGCAGTGGCGCAATTTTTTGTTCATTGTGGCAATATTACTAATTCAAATATTGAAACATACCACAAATGGATTCGTGTTTGTCGAAATCTGATAAATAATTCTCGTATCGAAGACACTGAATTATTTTACAAAGCAATCAGGTCTATAAAAGAATTGGCGACGCACATTCAGGATATTTATGAGCATTTGTCTTTACCTGTAACTAAAATTGTCGGATTCTTGCAAGACCAATGCGAAGAAGAAAAACATAAGGCAAAACTAATTATTGGCGATAAATCAAATAGATGGCGTGATGCAATTGAGAAAATAGAGAATCATGCTTATTTCGATGGACAAATCGGTTTTATCTTGAATTTTGCAAAAACCGATAACGGGAATGATATTAATATGTTTTCTAATTATTCCGAAAAATTAAACAAATTGTTTAGCTCTGAATTTCAAGATAAACACGATTGTCTGTTTCAAAAATCTTCTGAGCTTGGACGAGTTTCGTAAGTAAATCTTGACAATGTTTTTTTTTCTTCATCTGTAATATTGCCACAATGAACAAAAAATTGCGCCACTGCATAAAAACGAAGATATTCCCAATAATCAGGATTGGGTTTTAAAAAATCTTCAAAATATTTTTTTGTATGTTGGTAAGTTGTCAGGGCATCAAATATCTTTGAAATATGATTTAAGTAATCAAAATCAGGCGAATAAATATCTTTATATTGATTGAAAACACTAAATCTGTCCTTTTGCTTTTTATTTATGTCTTTA
>SNRY01000724.1_pt1 | contig 10353 bp, 12 predicted proteins | sample 4693421 | NCBI WGS metagenome assembly SNRY01 (sample SAMN11003215, study PRJNA524138) | termite gut metagenome | isolation source: Bacteroidetes bacterial symbionts from single cell of protist host amplifed... | host: Streblomastix strix ... | reverse complement strand
TGTGTATGTTTAAATCTTCCATTCTAATTTATTACTATTAAGAACGGAACCAAATCTTTAGCACAATCCAAACAAGGAGAACTTATTAATGCGATACTTCCACTTGGTACAGGTTTCAGTATGCCTCTTTCGGTTTCCGATAAAATGCTATTAATAGGCGGAGGTGTAGGAGTAGCTCCACTGCTGTTTCTCGGTGAACAGTTAAGAAAGATGGGAAGCAACCCGACTTTTCTGTTAGGGGCAAAAAGTAAAAAAGACTTGCTTCAATTGGACAATTTTGGGACATACGGCAATGTATATATCACAACCGAAGATGGCAGTTGCGGTGAAAAGGGATATGTTACTCAACACCCCATATTAAATAAAATCCGTTTTGACCGCATATATGCCTGCGGACCAAGACCCATGATGATCGCAATAGCCAAATACGCAAAAGCCAACGATATTTTCTGTGAAGTATCTCTGGAAAACACGATGGCTTGCGGTATCGGAGTTTGTCTGTGTTGCGTTGAAGATACGATAGATGGACATTTATGTATATGTAAAGAAGGTCCCGTTCTTAATAGTAATAAATTAGTATGGCAGATTTAAACATACACATAGGCGACTTGTCATTGAAAAATCCTGTAATGACTGCATCCGGTACTTTCGGATACGGAGAAGAATTTGCAGATTTCATCGATGTATCACAAGTCGGTGGTATCATAGTAAAAGGAACGACTCTCAATCCTCGTGAAGGAAATCCCTATCCGCGTATGGCGGAAACTCCTTCAGGAATGCTTAATGCCGTAGGACTTCAAAATAAAGGAATAGATTATTTTGTTAATCGGATATACCCTCGCATCAAATCCATCCATACGAATATAATTGTTAACGTTTCAGGTTCTACTATCGAAGATTATGTAAAAACGGCAGAGATTGTAAACGAATTGGATAAAATTCCGGCTATCGAATTAAATATTTCTTGCCCTAACGTCAAGCAAGGCGGTATGGCATTTGGCATAACCGCCAAAGGAGCGGCAGAAGTGACCAAAGCCGTACGTTCCGTTTACCGGAAAACACTTATCGTCAAATTGTCTCCTAACGTAACAGATATTACCGAAATAGCCAAAGCCGCTGAAAGAAGCGGGGCAGATAGTGTTTCTCTTATCAATACCCTGCTTGGGATGGCTATTGATGCCGAACGTCGCCGTCCTGTTCTATCCACCATAACAGGCGGATTGTCGGGAGCAGCGATAAAACCAATAGCCTTACGAATGGTTTGGCAAGTAGCGAAAACCGTAAATATCCCTGTCATAGGATTGGGGGGAATAATGAATTGGAAAGATGCTATTGAATTTCTATTGGCAGGAGCATCAGCCATTCAGATAGGTACAGCTAACTTCATCGATCCGGCTATTACAGTCAAAGTCGTAGCCGGAATAAATGATTATCTGAATAGACATGGATATCAATCCGTAAAAGAAATCGTAAAAGCTCTTGAAATATAGTAATATTTTGGTATCTTTAACCATTAAAATCCCCCCCCCTTAAATTGCAAACAATACATATTATGTTAAATAGCCGTTTCAATAAAAAAGACCATCGGCAATCGTCGATGGTCTTTTTTATTTCACATTTACACCTACTTACATCAATTTTTCTATTTCTTTCATTGGAGTTTCGGTTGATTGTGGAGAAGCAGATTCTTTACGGGATTCCGGTTTATGCGGTTCATTAGTTTTATTACCGGAAGGAAGATTCGTTGCAAATAAAGAAAGTTCTTTTTCTTTTTCTTTTTTTGGCATCGCCGTTGATGGTACATTAGTATTCATATCTCCGGTTCCATATAATAACCATTCAATATTAATGTAGTTATATTTTTGGTGTATTTTCATAACAACATCTAAACTAGGATTATTACGTCCGTTTAGAATATGAGACAATGTTGATTGCTGTACGCCTATAGTTTCAGCAAATGCACCGGATAATATATTCTCTTTATCCATGATTATTTTAATCCTGTCTTTTATATCCATACTAATTAGATTTTACACAAATGAATATCACAAAAGTAAGATATATTTTAATACTATTTACAAATCACAAAAATAATTTAAGGAATTTAAATATCACAAATCGAAAGACCGCATAATAATCACGTTTGTAAAACATGAGAAATTACAGAAGTAATATCAATGGATGAAAAGCGCCAATCCACTTAAAGTAGGGCTTTAATTTTTGTTTATAATTAATTGATAATCAAATATATCTATTATTTTTATTTGTTGTAATGCCCTGTTAAAGCAACGCTGTTTCCTTTTTATCTATAAAATATAAATATTTACCTCATAAAAATAACATATAAATTTGATTTATACTATTTTACCGATGTATTATTGCGGTGTTAATCACAAATGTACGTATGGATTTTTGAAACATATGGCTTTGCTTACGATTGGATTATTCTTTACAAAAGGAATCTAATTGAGATACTTATAAACACAGAGGCACAGAGACACGGAGAATCTACAAACTCTGTGCCTCTGAGTCTCTGTGTTAAAACAAATTTAGACTATACTATCTTGACGGCAATTTGGTATGAATACGGAAAAGGGTACGAAGAAGCAAAGACTGCAAAGACTGTTAAAACCTAATCCGAAAGGGGATTTACAAATGTACTTACACAGAATTACCCATAATTATAATTCACAACAATCATATAATGATTGTGCAATGAATAATGTACTTTGTTTTACTGATGTAATATGCGAAAGATTAATTCCCGAAGTATATCTCCATCACTTATGGAATAATTAGTAACGCCTTTTGATTGGGCATCAGCGTATCGTATATCATTAATAATTTGCATGGTTTTTACACCTGAATACTTTTTCATTGCAATGATATAGTCACGAGCTTGCCAAGGGGTTTTTAAATTTAGTATGGTGGCAATCCCTTTATCGGATTTGTCAGAGGCATAGTATGCCAACATCAGATTGGAAAAGAAATTAAAGAGCAATGACAGCGTAACTTGAATGGGATTACTCTTAGGGGTTTCTTCAAAATAGTTGATAATCTTACAGGCTTTTAATATATCCTTTTCCAATAGGGCGCTACGCAGTTCAAAATTGTTGTAATCTTTGCTGATGCCGACGTTTTTTTCTACTTGTTCCGGAGTAATACGGTTGTTTCCGAGGGGAAGGGTGATGATAAGTTTGTCTAATTCTCCCGTCAGGCGACTTAGATCGGAACCGACGAAATCAGCTAACATGGCTATCGCCTTGGAATCTATATCCGTGTTTTTTTGTTTTAGATAAGAAGTGATAAATAAGGGCAATTGGGCTTCTTTGATTTTTTTTGATTCGAAAAGTATGCCTGTCTTTTCGATTTCAACAGCCAGTTTTTTTCTTCTATCAAGCACACCATATTTATGGCATATTACTAAAATGGTAGATTTTTGAGGTTTTTGGAGGTAGTATGAAAGTTTATCTATGTCGCCTATTTCCTGGGCTTCTTTTATGATGACGATTTGGTATTGGGACATCATGGGGTAGCGTTTCGCCGTATTGATGATTTTTGCTGTATCAATGTCCGTACCGTATAATAGGGTAAGGTTAAATTCTTTTTCCGTTTCGGACAATATGTTTTCCGATATGTAATCGGTTATTAAATCAATATAATAAGGCTCTTCTCCCATTAAATAGTAAACAGGACGGTATTGTTTATTTTTTAATTCAGTGAGAATATCGTCAAAAGTAAATTCTTGTTTAGCCATTTCTTTTATATTTGCAAGTAAGTGATTTTTAAATTATTGATAAAAGTAACAAATGTTATCGTTGAGTTTGCCTGCATTTGATGCTAAAATAAATAAGAAAAACGGAAAGAGCGTCATTTTTGATGTTATTCGTAGGCGTTATGTCGCTTTGACTCCTGAAGAATGGGTACGACAGCACTTTGTTCATTTTCTTGTTACCTACAAAGGCTATCCGCAGGGATTGATGGGAAACGAAATTCTTTTAAATCTAAACGGAACTAAAAAGAGGTGTGACACGGTGTTGTACAAGAAAGATTTTTCGGCTCAAATGATTATTGAATATAAAGCTCCGCATATAAAGATTATGCAGGAAGTCTTTGAACAAATTATGCGCTACAATATTGTGTTGAAGGTAGATTATTTGGTGGTGAGTAATGGAATACAACATTACTGTTGCCGGATGGATTATGAGAACAGGAAATTTTTCTTCTTAAAAGAAATTCCGGATTATTATTTGTTATAGAACTATGATTTACAGTAATAATAAACCTGTATCAGAGTTGAGTTCCTCTCTAACAAGTAAGGAGGAACCTCTATCTGCTTATTTTTTGCTTGTTTTTGTTTTTCTGTCTGTTTTCTTTTCTATTTTTTCTTTTTCATTCAGGTTAATACCGGCTAATTCAGGGTCTATCATAATACGACCACAATATTCACAAACGATGATTTTTTTGCGAGAACGAATATCCAATTGCTTTTGTGGGGGAATTTTGTTGAAACAACCGCCGCAAGCATCGCGTTGAACGGAGACAAGTCCTAATCCATTACGTGAGTTCTTACGAATTTTTCTGAATGATACTAATAAACGGGATTCGATAGTTGTTTCCAGGTTTTTGGCTTTTCCCCTCAGCTTTTCTTCTTCTTGCTTGGTTTCCGCAATGATTTCATCCAATTCATCTTTCTTTTGCTCCAGATCTTTTTGCCTTTCTTCTACTATCGCAGTACTGTTTGCTATTTCATTCAATTTTGTGGCTTCCTCAACTGCGAATTCTTTTATTCTTTTTTCGGCAAGTTCAATTTCAAGTGCTTGAAATTCTATTTCTTTAGTCAAATAATCGTATTCGCGATTATTTCGTACATTTTCTTGCTGCTCCTTGTATTTTTGTACCAATGCTTTTGCATTTTCGATTTCTATTTTTTTGCCTGTGATAGTTGTTTTCAGTTCATCCACTTCCGTTTTTATTTTATTAATGCGCGTGTTCAGCCCGGCTACTTCATCTTCAAGATCTTGTACTTCCAAAGGGAGTTCGCCTCTTAGGGTTTTGATTTTGTCTATTTCGGATAGCATTGCTTGTAAATGGAACAAAGCTGTTAATTTTTGCTCAACGTTTAGTTCTTTTGGTTCGATAGATTTTGTTATTTTTGCCATACTTGTTATAAATATTTTATGGGATTGGTATTTATTTTACTAATTTGAAGTGTAAAATCGGGGAATGTTTCTTTTAGTAAGGTCCGGAATATTTCTGTTGTATATTGTTCACTTTCGTAATGTCCTGTTTCTGCTATTAAAATCTCTGCTTCATGTCCGAAGTAATCATGATATTTCATTTCGCCTGTGATAAATGCATCGGCTTTGTTACGAATAGCCAGAGGTAAGAGAGATGCTCCCGCACCACCGCAGAGTGCTACCCTTTGTATCAGGTGTTTTACCGGTTTGTTGTGTTTTAAACAAGTAGTTTTAAATGTATCTTTTATTCGTTTCAGAAATTCGAGTTCCGGTTCAGCTATCCCCAAAGAGCCGATTATGCCTGCCCCAGCTTGTTTCCACATGTTTTGCAAAAGATAGAAATCGTAAACAGGCTCTTCGTAAGGGTGTGCTTCAATTAGTGCTTGGATGGCTTCCTGCTTTTTGTAGAATGGTAATACGGTTTCTATTTTTATTTCGTCTTCGCTATGCATTTCTCCAATATGTCCGCAAAAAGGAGTCGCTCCTTCTTTGGCACGGAAAGTTCCCTCACCTTTTGAACTATAACTGCATGAATTATAATTACCGATACTTCCGCACCCAACGAAAAATAAAGCTTCACGTACTTTGTCGGCATAACCTAAAGGGGTGTAGGTAATAAGTTTCAATAGACTTTCTTCTTTGGGAGCCAGAATTTGGACATCCTTTAAACCTATCTTTTCCGCTATTTTGAAATTAACTCCTCCGAATGCATTATCTAAATTGGTATGAGCCGAATATATGGCAATATCATGCTTTATCGCTTTGAGAATACAGCGTTCTACATAGTCTTTTCCTGTGATGGATTTATACCCTTTGAAAATAAGAGGATGGTGGGATATAATGAGATTGAGATTGAGCGTCAGGGCTTCATCTATTACAGCTTCAGTTACGTCCAGACATAATAAAGCCCCTGTTATTTCTACCTCTGTTAGCCCCACTTGCAAACCGGCATTATCAAAATCGTCTTGCAAAGGCAAAGGCGCGAACTGTTCAAGGGCGCATATTATTTCTTTAATCTTCATTATCGGCGAAATACGGGTGCAAATATAAAAAAAGAAAAGAAACAAAACCTGTTTAATTTTTTATTTGCCTGTAAGTAGGCAACAAATTGACGGTTAATCGTTTTTCATCCAATGATAAAAACTCGAAATCCGGCTTGGTAAGAAATAAATCATCTTGAATCTTCCTTAACTTATCCAAGGTTATTTTTATTGCAAATTCCGACAGGTCTATTCCTATCCATTTCCGATTATTCATTTGTGCCGATTTCAACGTTGTTCCCGAACCACAAAAGCAATCCAAAACAATACTGTTTTCATTAGAAGATGTCTTTATGATTAAATCCAACAAATCCGGATTTTTCTCTGTTGGGTATTGGGGATATTGCAAATCTTTATATTCCCAAATATCTTGTATTCGCATACCTTCACGTTCATCTGCATAGATTATTTTTCGTGGATTACCTGTTGAAGAATACTCAATTAGTCCTTCTTTATCCCACTGTTCCAAAGTAGCTACGTCAGTGCGCCAATGTCTGCCCACAGGTGGCAAAATCCCTTTAAATGGTTGATTTGATTTCCCATTTTTAGTTTCTCCCGGAGCATGAATTGGAACAGTTGTATAGTAGCGACCTTGTTTATCTTGTTTAGGAAACAACTTTTCCAAATCTTTTTCTGTATATTTTTTTCGCGGCTCATTCCAAATAGGATTTGAGGATTTGGTATAAAACAAAATTAAATCCTTCATATTCCCATAACCAATTCTATCAAAATTTTTGGGATTGCATTTTATTCGAGTGATGTCGTTTCTGAAATTGTCTATTCCAAAAATTTCATCCATCATTACTTTCACATAATGCCCAATTTTATAATCAATATGCAAGTAGATAGATCCCTGTTCAGACAAGAGTTTATGAATTAAGACTAACCGCTTCCGCAAAAAATCAATAAAATCAATACCTTTAAGCGTATCCGTATAAGCGATATCGCCATTTTTAGAATTGCTTATTGTTGTTGCCCTGCCGTTGGTGATTGTGAAATTTCCTCCTGTTGCATAAGGAGGATCAATATATACTAAATCTATCTTACCTTTTAACTGCCTACATTCTAAAAGATAATCCAATCCTTGAATATTATCGCCTTGTATCAGAATACTTTTCTCCATATTGCTCATAATTGATACAGAAAATTACGTAGTACTAATGCACTTATGATATTATAGTTTTTGTATATTTCTGTTATGGATTGATACATCTTATTATTGCTTTTGATGTATAATACGCCATCTAAAATAGCAATTTTTTCAGCTTTTACATTTTTAGTTTCTATGGTCTTGATAGCATCATTAAATTGAGCGTTTTGGTGTCCACCAAAATCCGTTAAAAACTTTGCTTCACCTATCACATATTTTCCATTAAAACGTCCCACAAAATCAAGTCCTTTGTTATGATCGTAATTTAATTCTTTCCGCGCAAAAGCCATCAATGACTCATCGTTCCCGTCTAAAATGGCATCTTTCTTGTCAGCAAGAAATTTATTCTGTTCAACAGGGGTGATTCCTAATGATTTATTTCGCAACCATTCATGAAACATTGGTCCAATTTGCCGATTAGTTTCTTTAGGTTCGCTACAATGTGTATAAAGTTCGTCTAATCCTAATTCATAAAGTCTTCCACAAATACGGTTTACAGTACGAGGATTTCTATCGATAGCCGAATTGTCTCTTCTTAGATAGGCAACATAGCTATCTTTAATAGGGAACAAATCAAGTCTAAGTAACTCTCTAATAAGTAAATTATTATCTTTCCGATTGAATGCCTTTTCGACATTACTCCAAATATCTTCATTTATTTCTCTAATTCCATCAGGAATAGTTGGATATACATGAAATAAATCATCAAGATAGGATTTTTGATTCGCATATTCAATGCTAAATTCTGTCCATTTATTCATATTCATCTATTTTTATTTGCAAAAGTAACATTTTTGTCGGTCATTGTAGCTAAGTACGATGCGTTAAGGATTGCTAATAACATTGGTTGAGTAAAAGAGTTTAAACTCAAAAATAGTACATTTGCCACCAAAAAGGATATGCAAAGAGATTGCGACAGCGTTGTGATTATTCCTACGTATAATGAATGTGAAAACATTGGGAATATTATTCGAGCTGTTTTTGATTTGGAGAAAACATTTCATGTCTTGGTCATAGATGATAATTCGCCGGATGGAACGGGAGAAATTGTAAAGAGTTTGCAAGAAAAGTTCCCAACTAGTTTGTTTCTATTGGAGCGCAAGGGGAAGTTGGGATTAGGGACGGCTTATATTACGGGATTCAAATGGGCGTTGGAAAGAGAGTATTCATACATTTTCGAAATGGATGCCGACTTTTCCCATAATCCGAATGATTTGCTCCGGTTATACGAATCGTGTGCGGAGAAGAATACTGATTTAGCCATTGGCTCGCGTTATATAAAAGGAGTAAATGTGGTCAATTGGCCCATAGGACGTATATTGATGTCGTATATTGCGTCCATGTATGTGCGCATGATTATGGGAATACCCATACGTGATACCACGGCGGGGTTTAAATGTTATCGTCGTGAGGTTTTAGAAACGATAGAATTGGATAAAATTCATTTTAAAGGGTATGCCTTTCAGATAGAAATGAAATTTAGAGCCTATAAAAGCGGATTTAAGGTAATAGAGGTTCCAGTGATATTCGTTAATCGTGAACTTGGAATTTCCAAGATGAATTCGAGTATTTTTGGTGAAGCCGTATGCGGCGTTATCAAACTGAAAGTCGGCAGTTGGTTCCATAAATATCCTCAAAAGCAATGAAGCGTACGCTCCTGAAAAATGCCGTTATCGTCAATGAAGGAAAATGTGTGCGAGGGTCGGTAGTCATTGAGGGTGAAATCATAAAAGAGATACTTGGAGAGGAACAAGAGCCTTCAAACCCCTGTCAAGAAACGATGGATGCGTCAGGAGGGTATTTACTTCCGGGTATTATCGATGAACACGTGCATTTTCGAGATCCCGGATTGACTCATAAAGCGGATATTGTATCCGAAAGCAGGGCTGCTGTTGCCGGGGGGGTTACTTCTATCATGGATATGCCCAATACCAACCCGCAAACGGTTACGATGGAAGCTTTAAACAGAAAGTTCGATGAAATGGGTAAAAAGTCGCTTATAAACTATTCTTGTTACTTTGGAGCGACGAATGAAAACTATACGGAGTTCCGTTGGTTGGATGTGCATCGTGTATGCGGCATTAAAGTGTTTATGGGGTCAAGTACCGGAAATATGTTGGTGGATGAACGGGAGAGTTTGCGGCATATTTTCGGTGCAACGGACTTACTTGTTGCTACGCATTGTGAAGATCAAACCATTATAAAAAAGAATACGGAAAAGTATCGAAAAGAAGCGGACGATTTGCCTTTGGAGTATCATTCCCTTATCCGTTCGACGGAGGCGTGTTACGAATCTTCGTCTTTAGCCGTACGGCTTGCAAAGGAAATGGGGACACGTTTGCATGTGCTGCACGTTACTACCGCCAAAGAGTTAGGGTTGTTGGCTGATACTCCGTTGAATGCGGATAAACGGATAACGGCGGAAGTTTGTGTTCCTCACTTATTATTTACTTCCTCCGATTATGCTGCTCTCGGTTCTTTTATAAAGTGTAATCCGGCAATAAAAGAGGTTGTTGACAGGGAAGCGTTGCGTTCCGCCGTCAATTCCGGATGGATAGACGTGATAGCTACCGACCATGCTCCGCATCTGCTTGACGATAAGGAAGGCGGTGCATTGAAAGCCGCTTCGGGGATGCCGATGGTGCAGTTTTCTCTTCTTAGTATGTTGCGACTTGTGGATGAAGGGGTTTTCAGTATGGAAAAAGTAGTGGAGAAAATGTGTCATGCTCCTGCAAAGATTTATGTGATTTATAATCGCGGATATATTCGTACCGGTTATCAGGCAGACCTTGTTGTGGTGAAACCGGCTGCAAGTTGGCGATTAACGGGTAAGGATATTCTTAGTACATGCAAATGGAGTCCGATGGAAGGGGAGATATTTAATTATCGAATTGAAAAAACATTTTCTCCACTACTTTTTCCA